>VTLG01005463.1_pt1 | contig 14763 bp, 15 predicted proteins | sample 4694571 | NCBI WGS metagenome assembly VTLG01 (sample SAMN12604809, study PRJNA352737) | marine metagenome | biome: ENVO:00000447; feature: ENVO:00000209|ENVO:00000569|ENVO:01000036; material: ENVO:00002151; isolation source: viral sequences binned using virsorter ...
ATTTATGGAAACGTCTGTCTTGAGGTATATTTGCGATCACGAGGAACATGCCTCCTCCAGCATGTCAATCTCGGTGCCTGTACAATCTCCGACATACCAGCGGCTTTCTATTCGGGTATGTCCGAACTGTGCGATCTTCATGGCCGAACAGGTGTTGGAAGGACTGGAGAGTACCTTCCCTCGGAAACGGACCGGCAGGTCGGACTTGGACTCCTTGGACTCGCGAATCTCCTCAGACGATCTGGCGTCAGGTACGCCGAGTTCGGTAGAGCCTTAGAGAAAGTAAACAACGGTGACGTTAAAACAGAAAACAAAGCAGAAGAGATTGCTTGGAAATTTTGGAAGGGGATTAAATCAGCTTCTAAAGTCGCCAGGCTTAATAATATGGAGCGAGCCTTCGTTATTGCTCCTACAGCTAGTTGTTCTTACAGGTCACAAGATCTAGATGGATATACTTGTACACCTGAGATAGCACCACCTATAGCTAGAACAGTTGATAGAGACTCTGGTACATTTGGAGTTACTACGTATGAATATGGCGATGTAGAAATCGCAAGTGAAGTTGGTTGGGACGCATATAAACTCGTCGCTGATCAACTGATGATAATGTTAAATAATACAGGACTTCTTCATGGCTACAGCTTCAACTCTTGGAGTGATGTTGTAGAATACGACAATGCGTTCGTGCAAGAGTGGTTAGATTCACCTCAAACCTCCTTATACTACTCTCTTCAAGTGATGGGAGACGTACAGGATAAGACCGATGCGTATGCAGCATTAAAAGATACTGACGTTGAAGATTACTTGGAAGGGATCTTAAATGAACCCCTTACATGTGATTGTCAAGAATGAGAAAAACACCATATCAAAAATTAATTGAACGGCGCCGGACATGGACGCCAGTACAAACCACCCCAGGAGAACTAAAACATGGAGCAGAAGAAACCATCTACCGTGCTCTCGCAATACGTCATATGGAGTTACCAGTTGGTGCCTTCGTGGCGGACGCGCTTGAAAAAGATGTTCCCAAACATGCTAGAGAATTATTAGAACTTAATGTAAAGGACGAAGAAAAACATGACCTTGCTCTTGGGTATATTGCTAATTCAATTGGGACTGAGCCTACGGCTGAGTCAGAAGCCTTACGACTCCGATCAGCATGGGAGTCACACCCCGACCACACCATAACTAAAGCCCTTGTCGCAGAACGTGCCATCTTTTTTGTCCTTCTTCCCTTCTTTCGTGCTTGTGGCGATAGTGGTCTTAGGACTGTCAGCGCCGACATCAGTCGAGACGAACAAATACACGTGGCCACTAATAGCCTTGTATGTCGTGAGCTGGGTCTATCTCCCAGTGGTTCTTTGGATAAACTTAGGAAGGCCACCATTAACTGGATTCTTCAACCCCTAGGTAATTGTACCTACGATAGATATTTAGACAAAAAATTCTGGCTGGATGCCAGTGATAATTTAATGTATCAAGGCAAGGCACCAGAATTTAACTACACCAAGGCGGCTAGAATGCCTGCCTTCTTCGAACATGCAAACACAAACCTCCCATCATACGCTTGAGGCTGTACTTGGTCCTGACTTAAAGTACATTCTTAAGGAGTTGCAAGACAACTTCCCACAACATACACCGCATCCTAAAGAGGAGCTATCAGTTATTATGTACAAAGCAGGACAACGTTCAGTAGTAGAATGGATTGAACATAGATTAAAGGAGGATGGATAATGGCAAGGAATTATGAAGACTTTGGAAAATGGTGGAAGGATCCTGGCAAAGGTCAGAAATATAAAGGTGGTCACGGTGACGTAGGTGGTAAAGCTTATTCAAAATGGCTTGACTATGTTGCAACAAATATAGATCCTAAAACTTCTGCTGCTGAAGAGGGAGATACTAGGGAATTCAGACTTCAGCAACTTATAGGAGGTCGTAAAGCTTTCCTTAGTTGGGCTGAGAAGAACAAAGGTCAGTTTCATAAATCAAACTGGGCTTCAGACTGGAAGTCTGGTGTAGCAGCTAACCCAATAGGTTCTTTAATGGATAGGGTTAAAGCACAGACAACAGGCTTAACAGGAGCAGCTGGATCTCGTCTGTCAGGCCCTAATTGGAAAACTCAATTTCAAGGAGATGATTATCGTTGGCTAAAAGCTACAGGTATGGATTCAAGTAGGATCTTAAGGGAAATTAATGATAGAATTCTTAGTTCTGATCCAACTGTATCTGCAAAAGCTGTAGCTATGTTCAAAGGTGATGATAGACCTGGTAAAGGTGGTATCTATAATCAGATAATGAAGGATGTCGGATCCACTGAAATACAAAATGAAATTTTAGAAAAGTTTGGACTAGGACATTCTAATAATTTACCAAGTATATCAGGTACAACGTCTACAGGTACATCATCTACAGGCACAACAGCTGCAGGAGTAGCAACTACTGGCCCTGATTGGTTAACCAAAGGTGCGGCCGGTGGTGCTAAAGGTACTAGTAAGTCAACTTTTGGTGGTTCTGATTATGCACATGCTTTAAGATATCTTACTGATCGAGGTAAGACACATGTACAAGCTGGTAAAACTATTAAGGATTATTTACTTGGATCATCTTTTTCATCAACAGGTTTGACTTTAGGAGAAGGTTTGAAACATGATCTTACTAAAGGTATGTCTACTTCTCAGAATGCATGGAGTGCTAGATACGCTTATGATCCTGTTAAGGCTGGTACTACTGCATCTAGACAGACAGGTGCTGCTGATTACCATGTATGGAAATCCTTTGGTAGAACTGATGATCAGATATGGGATTTCTTAGAATCAAAAGGTCACAAGAGTAACCTACTTGAAGGACATAAACCTGGTCAAGCTGGTGGTGTATATGAAACTGTAAAAGCAGCTAGAACTTCTACAAGTGCTACTACAAAGACAAGTGGTGGTGGTTCTACAACTCATACACCTGCTCCTGGTAGAACAGGTAAGAGTGGTACAGGATACGATTCAACTACAGACCCTACTGCACCTACTTCACCGATGATGTCACTCTATGCTAAGTCAAGAGTAACAGGTGGAGGTGCACAAGGTGTTAGAATAAGAAGATCACAGGATTATATTAAAGGACGTACTAGTCAAGGTACAAAACAACTTAATAGATTGATGATAAATAATCTTAACTTCTCATAATGACTGCTAAAACTAGATACGACATCCTATCAAGTGACCGTTCACAGTTTCTAAGCGCAGCAGAACAAAGCTCACTACTTACCCTACCTTATTTAATAAGAGAGGATGAAAGTAATACAAGAGGTATGAGGCAACTGCCTACACCTTGGCAAAGTGTTGGAGCAAAGGGGGTAGTCACTCTAGCATCAAAATTGATGTTAGCTCTACTACCTTCTCAAACCAGCTTCTTTAAATTACAATTAGATGAGAGTCAGCTTGGTGAAGAGATGGGTCCAGAGATTAAATCTGAATTAGATTTATCGTTTGCAAAGATTGAACGTACAATCATGGAAGCTATTGCAGCATCTGATGATCGTGTAGTTGTGCATCAAGCTCTACAACATCTTGTAGTAGCTGGTAATGCTCTAATCTTTATGGGCAAAACAGGACTCAAACTTTTCCCACTTAATCGCTACGTTGTAGAACGAGATGGTAACGGTAATGTGATAGAGATAGTCACAAAGGAAACCATTTCCAAAAAAATACTAGAAAAAATTGTTCCAGATTTAAACGAAGGTTCATATGATGACTCAGAACCTAACACTACATGTGATGTATACACTCATGTAAAACGTGACAACAATCGTTTCATCTGGCATCAAGAAGTATACGATAAAATAATACAAGGTTCAATGAGTAAGGCACCTGTTGATGTTACACCCTGGTTGCCTCTCAGATTTAATACAGTTGATGGTGAGGTATACGGAAGAGGTAGGGTTGAACAATTCCTTGGTGATCTTAAATCACTTGACGCCTTATCTCAAGCTATAACAGAAGGATCCGCAGCTGCAGCTAAGGTTGTATTTGTTGTATCTCCTAGTTCAACTACTAAACCACAGACCCTAGCGGCTGCTGGTAACGGAGCTATTGTTCAAGGAAGGCCAGACGATATCGGTGTAGTGCAAGTAGGTAAAAATGCTGACTTTGCTACTGCTTACCAAATGATACAACAGTTTGAGAAGAGATTATCAGAAGCTTTTCTTATACTTAGTGTCAGGCAGTCAGAACGTACAACCGCAGAGGAAGTGCGAATGACACAGATGGAACTAGAACAACAACTAGGTGGTCTATTTAGTTTACTTACAGTTGAGTTCTTAGTACCATACCTAAATCGTAAGTTAAATGTTTTCCAAAAGACTGGTGAGATCCCACGACTACCAAAAGATATAGTTAAACCTACTATCGTAGCAGGTATAAATGCTATAGGTAGGGGACAGGATAGAGAAAGTTTAACTGCTTTCCTAACTACCATTGCTCAGACAATGGGACCAGAATCTATTTCTAGGTATATAAACCCAGAAGAAGTTGTTAAACGTTTAGCGGCTGCACAAGGTATTGATATACTTAACCTTGTTAAGAGTGCTGAACAGTTACAGATGCAAGATCAACAAGCAGCACAACAACAGCAACAACAAACAATGGCTGAGCAAGCTGGTCAGTTTGCGGCAGTCGATCAAAAAGCTATGGAGGCTCAATTACAAAATGACCCAGGTCAAACCATCCCGTCCGGTGAAAGTGAATTCGAAGGGCAAGACCCAGGCGCAGCGGGTGACGAAGCAGGACCAATCTAAAGAAAAACTCGCAGCACCTAAAATGAAATATGCTCGACGTGAACCTGTAGGTAAACCAACACTTGGTTCACCAATTAAGGTTAAGACAGTCGGGCTTGGAAACTTAGAAGTAATCACCCACAATGGCAACACTAACGTATGATCCTACTGAAGTTCAAGAAGGTGAACTTAATTCAGAAGAACAAGAGGCACTTAAAGTAGGCGAACAGTTAGCTGAACAACAGGATCAGTTACTAGCTGGTAAATTTAAAGATGCTGAAGAACTAGAGAAAGGTTACATTGAACTTCAGAAAAAATTAGGAGATTCATCTGAAGAGAAGGTAGAAACACCTGAAGCTACAGATGAAAATGAAGAAAAAACAGAAGATGATACTGAAGAAACTTCAGATTTTTTAGAGAGGTTGTGGAAGGAGTCACAAAAAGAAAATTATAGTGAAGAGATATTAAAAGAACTTGAAGAGATAGATGCAAAAGATTTAGCACAAATGTATCTTGATGAGAAGTTTAAATCTCAAGAGTCTGAGCCGGAACAAACAGAGTTAACTGATGAACAAATCTCAAACCTTCATAACGTTGTTGGTGGTGAGAAAGAATATGATAGCATGCTTAAGTGGGCTGCTCAAAATTTAGATGAAGCAGAGATTGGCATGTATGATGATGTCATGAGTCTAGGTAATCCACTTGCAGCATTCTTTGCTGTCAAAGCTTTGTCATACAGATATAATGATGTAAGTGGTTACGATGGTCAGATGGTCACAGGTAAAGCGCCTAGTAATTCTCAAGATGTATTCCGTAGTCAGGCTGAAGTAGTCAGAGCTATGAATGATCCTAAATATGAAAATGACCCTGCTTATCGTAAAGATATTTATGATAAACTAGAACGTTCTGATATAGAATTTTAATTATGACTACTAAAAAACCTACACCATTACCAAAAAAAGAAAAAGGTGGATGGGTTACAACAGACAAAGGCGCTACTTATTGGAAAGGGCCTAAACCTACACCTGTTGATAAGAGAGGTGCTGTTGATGACTCTGGTAACCCTATATATATTATAGATAAAAAGACTGGGAAGAGAAGACAAGCACAATTAGGTGAATTAGGTCCAAAAACAAAGAGAGTAAAATGAGTATTATCTACAATCCAAAAGCAGCTTCACGCGCTAACGATTTTCAAATTGAATACATGATTAATAAAACGGGTGATAGATGGTTCATCCCTTATAATGATAACGCTTCAATGGCAGATCAAGTAACTCGATGCAACGCAGTCGTAGGTAATACTACTGATGGTAGTGCCTGTGGCTCTGGTGTAGTACCTTCTTAATTGCATAACAAATATACCAGGACTTTTCTAAATGACTACAGCCACATTAACTAAACCAATAATTCCTAATTGGGATAAATTTTGTGACTGGGTTACGAGCACTGAGAACCGCCTCTACGTTGGGTGGTTCGGTGTGCTCATGATCCCTGCACTACTAACTGCAGCAACATGTTTTATTATTGCATTCATTGCTGCACCTCCCGTTGATATTGACGGGATCAGAGAACCTGTAGCAGGTTCATTATTATATGGAAACAACATCATATCGGGAGCAATCGTCCCGTCATCTAACGCAATCGGTCTTCACTTCTACCCAATCTGGGAAGCTGCAACCCTCGACGAGTGGTTATATAACGGAGGACCATATCAACTCATTGTGTTCCACTTCCTTATCGGCATCTCAGCTTACATGGGACGACAATGGGAACTTAGTTATAGATTGGGAATGAGGCCTTGGATTTGTGTTGCTTATTCAGCGCCAGTCGCAGCCTCCTTCGCAGTCTTCCTGGTATATCCTTTCGGACAAGGAAGTTTCTCTGACGGTATGCCGTTGGGGATATCAGGAACGTTCAACTTTATGTTTGTCTTTCAAGCGGAACATAATATCCTTATGCATCCTTTCCATATGTTGGGGGTTGCGGCGGTATTTGGTGGCTCTCTGTTCAGTGCTATGCACGGCTCATTGGTTACTAGTTCTCTCATACGAGAGACGACAGAAAACGAATCACAAAATTATGGTTACAAATTTGGTCAAGAAACAGAGACCTATAATATTGTAGCTGCTCACGGCTACTTCGGTAGACTCATATTTCAATATGCGAGCTTTAATAATTCTCGTGCTCTACATTTCTTTCTTGCTGTTTTCCCAGTCGTGGGCATATGGCTTACCTCTATGGGAGTCGCCACTATGGCATTCAATCTTAACGGGTTTAACTTCAATCAATCCATTCTCGATTCTAATGGAAAAGTCGTACCCACATGGGCTGACGTACTCAACCGTGCCGACTTAGGTATGGAAGTAATGCACGAAAGAAATGCACACAATTTCCCGCTAGACTTAGCGTAATAAACATGGCGGCTCGCTTGTCGGAGCAGTAGAAGCCACAGGGAATCGCGTCCGTTCACCTTCTTTTGAAGGCGCATGAAACCCAATCATGGAACGGGGGTTGGGTACTAAGGAGAAGATCAATGAAAAAAAAGATCCAACTAAAGTATCGCGGTATCCCTTATACCAAAACAACTTAAACTTTAAAAATGAAATCAATTGCACTTGCCGCACTGGCATCCACCGTAGCCTTGGCGACACCTGCACAAGCCGGTGTATACGTAAATGTAGAAAACAACGGAACTCGTTTGGGTTCAGAATATCTAGGTTCAACTACGGATCTCCATGTGGGATATGAAGGTGGAACAGATAAGTTCGGATTCTATGTTCAAGGAGGTCCAGCTATTGTGGATATCCAGGGAGACTCTGATCAAGATTGGAGACTCTCAGGTAAAGCCGGTGGTAATTTCGCAGCCTCAGAGAAGTTCGATGTTTATGGGGAGATCTCTTTCCTAACCTCAGATGAGGATCTAGATATCGACAACAGTTGGGGCACCAAGCTCGGAGCTAAATTTAAGTTCTGATGAAGATCTTTACGTCTCCATGGCTCATTGCAGTTCTATTCTTAGGATTCTTTGGGTTCGTGGAGACCCTACATATGATCGAACATGAACATTGTAGGGAATGCCCAACGTGCGAAACCACACAAAACTACTAGATATCTGATAGGCGGAACCTATTGGATTGATTAACCTATACAAATTTTAATCATGCCTTTTAATCAGAATACAGCAGCCGGTACGGTTGTATATACACCTGGTGAATTTTTCTCTGGAAAAGTTGTAGCCAACGATTACATCATTGACTCAGCTGACACAGGTAACAACCTACCTAGTGGTGGTTCAGACGGTGCTACCTATAGAACACCTCTAAGCGTAGCTGTTGGTAAGTATGAGCGGGTTGTCTTTCGTGTCTGGCTAGATTTAGCTGTTGATGCTGATTGCGATCTTAAGTACAAGGTAACAACACCTGGTAGTTCTACTGCATTCCGTGCAGTTCAACATATCACAGCGCTACCTGCTGCAGCTGGTACTGATGCTTTAACTACATCATTCCAGACTACTGCAACTGGTGTAGCAGAAGCTACCCTCACTGGTTCTAGTGATGGTCAAGTTATCTATACCCTTGAAGGCAGCTTAGTTGCTGGTGGAACAGCTGGTGATCTTGCAATTCAAATTGCACAGAACACAAGCCACGCTTCTGACCTCAACCTCAAAGCTGGTTCATTCATTGAGTACATGCGCTTCTAAGCGTAGGGTGGGGAGCACCTCAGAGTCGGACTCCCCTCTCATTGGCTTTTGGCCCTGTACGCAGGATACCCTTTAGCCGTCTAGACGGTGGGATAGACCACAACTTTAATTTTCAATCGATTGAGAGCAACGTAAATTATACAAACTCTCTAAGTAATGGCAAATACACTTGCAACCAGTATTGGTACCGTTAATAACGCTAGTCAAACTCCACTATCATTAGGTACAGACTATAATGTTAAATACGCTACCTATCTTAAGCTATTCTCTGGTGAGCTTTTCAAAGCTTATGAGTCTAGCACTATAGCAAAAGGAACTGTACAGAACCGTCAACTAAAGAACGGTAAGAGTCTACAGTTCATCTTCACTGGTCGTATGCAAGCGGCTTATCATACTCCAGGAGAACCCATTCTCGGATCGGGTGATCCTCCAGTAGCAGAGAAGACCATCGTTTGTGATGACCTTCTCATAAGCTCAGCTTTCGTATATGATCTAGATGAAACACTTGCTCACTATTCCCTACGTTCAGAGATTTCCAAAAAGATTGGACACGCTCTAGCTGAGGCATATGACAAGAAAGTGTTCCGTGTGATTGCATCAGCAGCACGTCAAGCACATCCAATTACTGCATCACCAGGCCCAGAGCCAGGTGGTTCTGTTATTAAGATTGGTGCTAATAATGAGTATGACGCTCAACGTTTAGTAGATGCATTCTTTGAAGCAGCATCAATTCTTGATGAAAAGAACCTACCTAAGCAAGGTAGAACTGCAGTACTATCACCTCGTCAGTACTACGCCCTAGTATCTCAGGTTGATTCAAACATTCTCAACCGTGACTACGGTAATAATCAAGGTAATTTGAACTCTGGTGAAGGACTAGTATCTATTGCTGGTATTGACATCAAGCGTTCTAACAACCTACCTTTCAAAGCTGGTACTGTCAATGAACAGTCTGGTGAAAACAGCTCCACTGGGATTGGTCAAACTCTTGCTACTGACTTTTCACAACATGCAGGACTTATCTACCAGAAGGATGCTGCTGGTATTGTAGAAGCAATAGGTCCACAAGTACAAACAACCGGAGCTGATATTAAGACAATGTATCAAGGCGACTTGATCGTTGGACGTTTGGCAATGGGAGCTGGTACTCTTAACCCTGCTGCTGCAATTGAAATTCAAACTGCTTGAGGTATATCATGTCAGTTAAACCAGGAGTTTCAACAAAAAGAACTATCTCCGCTGCTAATGGTATTAGCGGTGGGGTAGGATCTGAAACATTAAACCCTCCAACACCATTACCTTATGGCCGTCAAGTACAGTCAAATGGTTTGTCTGCTAGAGGTGAGACCAACGCAACAGGTTTATAATAAATTATGGCAAACGCTGCAACAGCCGCTGGAAACAATGGCGTTTCTGGCGCAACTTCAACAACCACTGCCTTGCGTGCTTCTGTATCGCAAACTGAAGGTGGTTCATTCTCCCGTAGTGATGTAAAGTCTGAGACTAAAAACCTCCGCTTTGCTTACACTGGAGTAGAGTGCGATACCCCAACGGTATCGCGTTAACAAGGGGGACTTCGGTCCCCTTTTTTTTATTCACAAATATTTATACCTATGGCCGACGTAATAACTCAATTCAAAACAACAGAACTAGACGCAATTAATGAAATACTAGCGTCCGTTGGTCAGGGACCAGTGACCACCTTAGATGATACCAACCCGGACGTTGCGATAATTCAAAGAACTTTGAAACAAGTATCTAAGGAAGTACAGTCAGAAGGCTGGTCCTTCAATAAAGAATTCCAAACTAAAAATGTATTACAACCACAAAAAACTGCTGATTGGGTAAAGAATACTGTATATAAAATAGGCGATACAGTAATGAATGATGGTAATTTATATGAATGCACCACTGCTGGTACATCAGAAAATGATGCTACCAAAGGACCGACAGGAACAGGAAGTGGTATAACAGATAATCAAGCTAAATGGCAATTTATTATTGTTGGTAATAAAACAAAAATTGTAGTAACTGATAATATACTACAAGCAGATTTAAGTGATCCTTTAAGGGATTATGATCCAGTTGTAAGATGGGATGATGATCTTAAAAAACGTGTATTATATGACAGAGCTAACCATACAGATAGATGGGATGCAACTAAAGACTGGGAATGGGATGTAACATTCTTCTATAATTTCTTAAGTCTACCTGCAGTTGTACAGGATTATATAGTAGCTAGATCTGCTACTACTGTATCATCTCGTATTGTAGGTGATATGGGACAGTATCAAATATTACAACAGAAAGAAGCTTATTGCAGAGCAATGTCTTTAGAGTATGAATGTAGTCAAGGTGATTATACATTCTTTGGGCACTCTAAGAATAAGACAAAGAACTACTATGATAGTTACAAACCGTACCTAGCTTTAGAACGATAATGGCAGCAGTAACTCAAAGAATTAGTAAGTTTCTAGGTGGTGTGTCTAAACAGATAGACACTAAGAAACTAGATGGTCAGGTAACAGATGCTATTAATGCCTACCCTGACCCTACATTAGGTTTAATAAAAAGACCTGGTATAAACTTCCTATCAGAACTTGGAGCTTCTTCTGAGTTTACTGATTCTAAATGGTTCTTTATACAACGAGATTCAGATGAACAGTATGTAGGTTGTGTGACAGGACAACGAGTTAGAGTATGGAATAAAACAGGTGTTGAATGTAAAGTTAATGACTTAACTATTCCTTTAATATTAAATGGTAGTGATAATGGTGGGGCGAATGTAACTACTAAAACTGACTTACCAGTTGCAAGTACTACTGGTAGTGGATCTGGTATGAGGATTAATGTAACTGCATCTGGAGGTGTAGCTACAGGTTTTACAGTACACACCCCTGGTACAGGTTATGTTAAAGATGAAGTACTAACTATCTCAAAAAGTAATTTCAGCCCAGCTGCTACTAATGATCTTAAATGTAAGGTAGTATCAGTACCTACTGAACATTATTTAAAATGTAGTGGTGTTACATACTGTACAAGTTCAGGTTTAAAACCAGAAGATTATAATATATTAACAGTACAAGATACTACTTTTATTGTTAATAAGAAGAGGAAAATTCTCGAACAAGCTTTACCTGACGATGAAATTACAGGTAGATGGGCTACAGTTAGAATAAAAGCAGTTGAGTATAGTGTTGATTATAAAGTAACCATCCAAGTTATAGATAAAGATGAAGCTAATGTAGGATCGGCTACAACTTATACGTATCATACAAGAAATGAAGATACGTTTTCTGGTAACACACCTATGACTAAGCTTAATGTAAGTGATATAATGTCATCTACAGAAGGCAGTAATAATGGTATAGCTAAACAAATAAATGATGCCAGTAATCTTGCGACATATATTAATCAGACAAGTTTTGATATTAAATATACACCACCAACTACTAGTGCTGATACTAAGAAATATAGGATTAAAGTTACTGTAACAGGTGGCGCAGCTCATGATGCTATAGAATGTTTTCAAGATGATGTAAATAATATATCTAAATTACCTGATCAATCCTTTCATGGTAGAATTGTAAAAATAAACAACTCTGCTAATAATGATAAAGATGATTATTTTGCAAAATTCTTCTGTACTTCTGATACTACAGCTCCAAGACACGGTTTAGGTTATTGGGAAGAGTGTTTAAATCCAGTGAATACATCACCAGGATTAGACAAAGAAACGATGCCACATGAACTATTCAATACAGCTACTGATGAATTTAATTTTCAACGACGTCCTTGGACTGATAGATTAGTTGGCGATGATGTTACTAATAACCATCCAAGTTTCTTAAGATATACATTAGATACAGATGGTACTACTAAGATATATAACGGGACTATAAGACAGGCATTTTTCTATTCAAATAGACTAGGATTCCTTACTGGTGATAGTGTTGTTTTAAGTCAATCAGGTGAATATAGTAATTTCTATCATACATCTGCACAAGTAAGTATAGCATCTGACCCAATAGATATAAGTTGTTCTGCCGTTAAACCTGCTGTTCTAGAAGGTATTGTACCTCAGACTCAAGGTTTAGTATTATTCAGTAGATATCAGCAGTTCTTAATGCATTCAGGAGATGGAGGTATCTTCACACCAGGTAATACAGCAATTAAAGCTATCTCTAGTTATGAGATGGATATTAAAAATGATCCTGTAGATATTGGTGATAGAATAATATTCTTAAGTAAGACGCCTAGTAATACAAGAACATTCGCTATGCAGACTAGAGGGTTTGAAGAGAACCCTATTATCATTGATATGGGTAAGGTTGTAAATGAATGGATACCACATACAATCGATCAATTAGAACCTAATTCTCAGAATAAATTAATAGCTATGGCTACTAGTAATTCTGAAGATATGTATTTATTTAGGACTCATAGTGATGGCGAGAAAGATGTTATGCAGGCATGGTTTAGATGGAAACTACCTGGTAATGTCAGAGCTTTTACATTTATAAATGATAAGTTTTTAGTAGTAACAGAGCAGTCTAGTAAACTTAATTATGGATTTGCTAATTTAAATATGGTACCAACAGATGTTGTACTTACAACAGAAGAAGGTGTTCAAAGTAATCCTTGTGTTGATTTTATTAAAAACCCTGCTTCTGTAACAGATAATCCTATTGATACATTTACTATCACTACTGCAGGTTCTGGCTATACTGTTGCTCCTACGTTAACAGTCACAGGATCGGCAACAGCTACAGCAACTATTACTGGAGGAGCTGTGTCAGCTGTAACTACTACTGCTATAGGAAGTGGTTATACAGCAAACCCTACAGTTACAGTAGGTACTGCATGGGTTACCAGTACATCTTACAGTACTAATGATGTGAGATTCCATGGTGATAATCTTTATAAAGCTACTAATAGTGCAACTTCAGGTAGCACAGCACCTACACATACAACAGGTACTGTCTCAGACGGTGCTGTGACATGGCAATACTTAGGTAAAGCAGCTAAGATTACAGCAACTTATTACCAAGGTAGTAAGCTTAAATTACCATATGCAGATGTAACAACTAAAACACCGTTTGTATTTATATCAGGAGCAACTGATGTTGATGGTAGAAACTGGACTGGACTTAGAACTACAGTTGGTAGTGATACCTATTTGTCAGTACCAGAGAAACTTAACTCTATTGCAAGTAATGTTTACGTAGGTTATCGTTATAATTTTGATGTAACATTACCTCGTTATTTCTATAAAATACAAGGTGAAGCAGCAGATTATACAGCAAATCTAACTGTATCTAGAATGAAGTTTGATGTAGGTCTTACTGGTGATGTCAGTTTTAAACTTAAGAGAAAAGGTTTTGAACCTCAGTATCAAGAGTGGACAGCTACTACTAATCAGAAAATATTTAGTTATAATATAGATGTAGATATTAGTGATGTATCCGTTAAAATACAAGAAGGAACTGATTCAACACAATTATCTAAAACAACTGCATTTACTATTGCTGATAATTCACCACCTTATACTGATGGTGTAAAAGGTAAGCTGACTCTTACAACAGCTCCTGGTAATGGTAAGAAAGTGAGATTATATAGTAACTATTGGTACCCAACAATCTCTACAAGCGATGCTAATTATTATACAGCTGATGATGTTCCTATGACAAACCAGAAAATATTTACAATACCTGTACACCAACGATCTGATAATTTCGAAGTAAGGGTATTCAGTGATTCACCTTTCCCTATATCATTAAATTCAATGATGTGGGAAGGTCAATATTCCCCACGTTATTACCAAAGGAGATAAAATATGAGTTGGTTTGATGGAGGTCAAGCAGATGAACAGAATAAAGCTACTAAACGTGCTTACGGTTTTGATGTAGCTACATGGAAACATAATTACGGTACTTATCAACAGAACCGTGATTTTCAAATCAGACAGAATAAAGCAAGTCGTACTTTTGCTGAACTTAGTACACAATGGAAAGAGAAGAGTGCTGATGATAGTTGGAAACATCGTAAAGCATTACAAGAATATGAGCATGGTTCTAATGTAAAGCAATATAACTTATCAATAGCTAATTATAAAAAACAGCTTGGATTTAATAATTTAGGTGCTTCTGCTGCTTACGAGTCGCAAATACGTAACTATGATGAAACACAAGCTGAACAAAGTTTCCAAAGACAACAACAAAGCTTAGATGCTTTAATAGCAGAAGGTGATGCTAGGTCTAGAGGTATAGCAGGAAGATCTGCAACTAAACTTGCTC
>VTLG01007249.1_pt1 | contig 14763 bp, 21 predicted proteins | sample 4694571 | NCBI WGS metagenome assembly VTLG01 (sample SAMN12604809, study PRJNA352737) | marine metagenome | biome: ENVO:00000447; feature: ENVO:00000209|ENVO:00000569|ENVO:01000036; material: ENVO:00002151; isolation source: viral sequences binned using virsorter ...
AAAGTTGTACCTCCACCATTATCATATAAAAGAGTATCACCTGTAGATAAACCATGACTAGTAATAGTGATTTGCTCATTACTAGTATTAACTGCAGATGTAGCAATTGTATGTTGTGTACTAGGTAAAACTCTAGTAAGTTTCAATGGCATTGTATCCACATCAAACTTAACTTCTATACCAGGACCAGCACATTCTTCCCATACACCAGTACCAAATCGATTAGGACTTAAATCAACTGTTGCTGAGAATACCTGACTATTGTTTCCTGTACCTGTTAAGTTGATAGCAGTACCATCATCAGCATCAGCTTTAGTAGTAGCTAGTTTGAAGTTATTAGCATCAGTTTTAATACAGTAGTATATAGTATCATCTGTTAAACCTGCAAGTGTTGTACCACCACCATTACTATAATGTACTTCATCTCCAGTTGAGAAGTTATGAGCAGTTAAAGTAATAGTTTCAGTGCTTATATTAACAGCACTAGTAGCAACAGTACCACCTATATTTGTAGGCAAAGCTTGCCTTAAAGTTAAAGTATTAGCTGAAGGTACTGTACCTACTTCATACCAACCATCAGTTGCATTACCACTTTTAAAGTCAGCAATTACGCTGTCTGTAGTAGCTAAACCATGAGAAGTTTTAGTAAAGGTTACTAAACCATGAGTATAAGTTAGAGATGTAGAAGCTATAACACCAGCTGCAGCATCAGTAACATCAAATGTATCTTTTGTTACATTAGCTATGGTGTATGTACCGTCAGTAGCAGCACCACTAAAGGTAGCAACAATCTGATCTCCAGTTATTAAACCATGATCTGTATCAGTTATGGTTACAGTATTTAAAGCAGTTGCTAAAGTTTGAGAATTATTACCTGCTCCTGTTAAATCTATAGCTGTACCAGCTGTTGCGTTACCAGTTGATGTGGCTAATTTTATAGTATCTTCATTAACAATAATAGCATAATATGTTGTATTATCAGTTAACCCTGTTAAAACTGTACCACTAGCGTCATCATAAAGTAATGAAGTTCCGGTAGTAAATCCATGAGCTGTAATAGTAACAGTATCATTAGTTGTATTAACTGCACTAGTTGCTATAGTATTAGAACTACCTCTTGTATAATTTGCACTTTGAGCGCTACTTGCACTTCTAGTATAGACGCCTGTTATTGAATTATCTTCATCTATATTATTTACTTTAAACTTAAGGTAATAGTCATCTTGATCTTCACCACTATTAACAACTTTAGTTACATATCCATGTCTACATACTCTAGGAAGATCTGAAGGATCATTAGCATCATTAGTGATGATGTCCATTAACTGACCTTCTGGAGAAGTCACATTAAATGAAGTTGCACGATATATATGTATACCATTTCCGACAATTGTAGCAGTCAAACCATGATCTGATATTTCTTCAATAGCATTTTTCATACCAGCCAGTACACTTTCAGCTGATAAATTTTCAGCAGCATTAGAAGATGTAGCTTCTGGTCTTACTAAAGCAACATTTGCTCTAGAAGTTATTTCAACATGAGATGTTATTTTTACTTGTGTTTCTAATCCTTTAACTGAAACATAATCATGTGTATCACCAGTTTTCCAACCTTCTCCTCCAAATTGAAGTAGAGCGTTTGGTTGATATGAATCATCATAAGCACTAGACACACTGCCTGGTTGTGGTACTGGGGTACAACGTGTATCCATCTCATATCTAAGATTGGATTTACCTGTACCACCTCTCATATATGAAAGACCTTTATTGGTATCTGTAGGTGTGACATTAGCCCTACTCATTCCTTCACATTTACCATCATTTGAATAACTACCTATAGCAGATGTATCAACATCTTCATCAGCTTCTATAGCTGTTGCTCTATTATATGTAACAGTAGTATGATCTGTTGGATCAAATATATCTAAAGCATACTGTTTACCATAAGTAATAGTCCTTAGTGATATAAATGCTTCGTTATTAATAGGAGGAGTTTTATTAGCAGAATCAGTTTCCATTGCAACTATCTTTGTTCTGTTAGTAAAGAAAGTTGTTTCGTTGATAGTAAATGGTTGTACCTGTTCAGAGCTTGTATGGATTAAGTATTCTGCTAAACTTGTTCCAGGGACATTTGCATAATCAATAGGTATCTCTACACCATCACTACATCTCCATACTTTAACCGCACCTGTAGTAGCCACTTGGCCTATATATTGTTCACCATCATCCCGATAAATTGGAAACCATTTACCTGTTGTTGCTGGTGTAATAACATTAACCAAATCAGTACCAGGTCTTTTTATTAAACCTTTGGTAATATCAGGTATACCATTATTTAAATCAACTACTTGTCCAGGTGCTTTTAATTCATCCGGTAATTCAGATATACCAGATTTATAATTAGGTATTTGTTGTGTAATACTAGCCATTAGCGTCTAAGTGCTCTATAAGGTTTGTAAGATTGATATGCTGAATCATCTGGCCATCCGAAGAATGAATGATCACCTTGATTACATTCATATTCTACACAAGAAGCTCTCGCTTGCATTTCAAATGTAGCTAACATCTGTTGCAATTGTGGATTACCGACTAATTGTACAGCGGCTCTACCTGCAGCTTTGTAAGCAATATATCTTTGGAATACAGTAGGGATATCTTCAAATTTTAAATATCTTACTACATTAAAATGAAAGTAATCATCATCTGGAAATTCAAATGTATGGTTTACTCTATCATATACTTTCCATTTATTATCTGTAGTATCTTTGCGTCTAACAAAATCTCTAGTACGATCCCATTCATCTGCCATATCCATACGGACAACATCTGAATCAATTATAATTTTATCATCAGAATCAGTGGTATATTTTATATGGTTTTCTCTATTGAATGTCCATCCTTCATTTTGAACGTCTTGATTGCTTTCCTTTAAAAGATTGTAGACGAATGCAACTTCAGGATTATCATAGTCTAATGTTGAAATTGGAGATTGACCAATACTACCCAAGATTGTATTAACTGCGGATAGTTCTGTATCGATGTCAACTGTTGTGGGAGTAGAAGTCATAGGTATAAATTTTTATGAATAAAAAAAAGGAGGGCAGTGAACCCTCCTATATATAAGTTTAGGTAACGTTACATTCTTGTGTAGCGTACGGTACTCTTAGGTTTTTGGTAACTGATACCACAGCTCCAGAGCTACGAATATCAGTATTACCAGCTCCACCTTCGGTACGAGATACGCTTTCACGAGTAGCGTCTGTTGTACAAACACCAGCGTTACCTTTAGCGACGGCTGTTGCCATTTTGTATTACCTCGTTATTTAAGTTACTATACTACTTTACCAATTGGTCTGCTAAATGTCTGATTATCATTACCATCAGTACTTACTTGTAAACCAGTTCCACTAGCTGTAGAAGTAAGTTGGAATGTATCAGCATCTACTTTCTTAACCCAAAAGACGTCACCATCAGCAGCTGTATCTGACGATCCAGTTACTAAGGCTGTTCCTGCTTCGGTATGATAAGTAAGTAAATCATTTGTTTCTAAACCGTGAGCTGCTGATGTAAAGACACCAGGGTTAGCTTCGGTTATAGCTGATTGAGCAATTGTTAATGTAGTATAATCTGCTGCTAGCATTGATCTCCCATTTTCAACCCCAACATTAGGATCTTTAGTAGAAGAAACAACACCACCAATACCTTGGCGTCTGGTAACTGTATGTTGAGTTCCAGGTACTATAGGCATAAGATTATACCTCCAAATTATTCGTTAGAGAATTCAATCGCAGCAGCTGGGTTAAGTGTACCAGCACCCATTGCAAGGCGTCCGACCATTACGTCACCTTGGTATAAAACTGAAACGTCCCCACCTGTTACTTGAACCTGTGGTCCGACGGCTTCAACAATACCTGCAGCATCTTTCTGATAAATCAAACCGCAATGATATTGGAAGTCACCAGAGTAATCATTATTCTCACCAGACTGAGCATTAACAGTACCTGCCAAGAATGGAAGGTTGTTAGAACGTCTGATTTTAATTCCAGCAATCTCATAGAGACCTTCGCCAGAAGTTAGATTACCTTGTGAATTACCATAATCACGATTCAAGATATTTGTAGATACCTGAGATACAAGAGCATAGTACTGTCTTGGAGATAGTACAGCTGTTCTACCTGTCTTAGGTACATTCTTTTCATCTAAAATTGAAGCTGCTTCGAAGAAGCCATCAACTAATGCTTGAGCATCATACTCTTTACCAGTACCTAATTTGATGGTTGATCCACCAGGCTCAGGTCCAGGAGAAGCTGTAATAGGATGTGAAGCACGAGCTGCTAGAGCTATCGTTCTGAAGATCTTTTTGTCATATGACTCAGCTAGAGCATGACCGATCTTAGAAGCAATCTCTGATCTTAGAGAGTAATGTGCAAGTGTCTCATCTAAATCATATACGAAAGCACTAGAGATGAGGAGATCATCACAAACGATGGTCTTCTCTGCTACTGGTGGATCGCCTGATCCTAGAATTGGCTCACCGGGAGTATGGTAAGCTGCTTGCATACGTCCCGTAAAGATGAACTGTAATGATTTACCGTTCTTTAGGGTACGTCTTTGCACGGTGTCACGTGCTATAGTTGCTGACTCATAAGCTTTGAATAGCTCACCTGAGAACAGCTTTAAATAAGTCGCATACTTGGTATCATAAGCAACTGAACCTGCTGTTGAAGAAGCAGCTTTATTCAGTGCGCCGAGTACTGACTGTGTGGCGTTAGCCATTGTTAATAAGAGTCTGTATAAGTTTACATACTCTCAACGTTGAGAAAATTTTTTCGAATTATATTTTGTGGTCTATCCCACCGTCTAGACAGCTTAAGGGTATCCTCGTAAGGGCCGAAAGCCTAAGCGGGTAATCGGATTCGAACCGATGACAATAGCTTGGAAGGCTACAGTTTTTCCACTAAACTATACCCGCAGAAAGGAGGGGTGCCTCCAGTCCGAAGTTCTTTAGAACCTCATATAGTTCAAATAAGATCCTGCTTTTAACACTAAGTCAGCAGCATTATTTGTATTTTGTGCTATTTCAAATGCAACATCACCAGCTGTACCAGCGTTAACATAAACAAAATCTTGCTTAAGTGTGATTAGACCATCAGAAGATCCTGTTATTGTATCTTCAGCAAACCCAGTAGCACTACCGTCTACTGCATTAGCAAATCCATCTGTAATTGCATCTGTACCTTCAGCAGCTGGTAGAGCTGATACACCAAAAGTACCATAGAATTTAGATCCAGAAGCTGCAGTTGGAACTGTAGTTTTCCATTTTAGATCGCAATCTGCGTCAGCAATGAGAAGTGCTACAACTCTAACAATAGCTCTTTCGTATTTACCTAGAGAAAATTTCAAAGGTTGACGATAAGTTGCACCGTTAGTACCTCCATCTGGTAAGTTTCCACCAGTATCAGCACTATCTATAATATAATCATTAGCAATGAATTTCTTAGTAAATTCGTTTGTTACGTGTGTAACAATTCCTGCATCAGAATTCGTTATAAAAGACATAATAAATTATTAAGAAGTTAACATCTCGCAGTTCCGCTACGAGACACATTAATAGTTTTCCGTGGTTCCGCACGGCACTTCAGTACTATGGTAATGAACGTGCAGCGTTTCAATAAGTATAAAAAAGGATAGCAGCAGAAAAACCGCTATCCATAATTCATTTAGTTTAGAAACTATATTTCGCACCTATCTTAGTGCCATAGGAGTTATCAGAATCTTCAACAGTAGCGAAAGATACTTCTCCATAAATGTCTAACTTCTCTGATGCTGCTACGGAAGCTCCGAGCTTACCTGAGAAATCAGTTGAACTATCTACTCCATCAGCTCCAGTAAGAGAAGGGCCACCTTGAATGTAATATCCAAGAGAACCTACTTCACCTTCATAACCAAGATGTAGATCAGTAGTTCTAGAGGTATAGTCGTTACCTGTATAGGATGCGTTTGACTCGGCATTAACATAGACGCCAGCCATTGCAGGAGCTGAAGCAAATGAGATTGTAGCTAGGGCTAGTGCAATTGTTTTCATTAATTTTTTTTGTTAGAATTTTTAGTGTACTTTACACCACGATACGTAAGAGTCATTAAGATCTCCAGTATCACAGCCCCGTTCCATGCTGTGAATTCATGCGTCCAATTAAGGATGAACGGACGTAGTGTTTAAGCTATTGGTGTGACCTCTTTAGCCGCAAGGTCAAGCGGGAAATTATGAGCGTTCCTTTCATGCATTACTTCCATACCAAGGTTAGCACGGTTCAGTACGTCTGCCCAGGTAGGGATAACCTTACCACTAGAATCAACTATTGATTGATTGAAGTTAAACCCGTTAAGATTGAACGCCATAGTGGATATTCCCATGGAAGTGAGCCATATGCAAGTGACTGGCCAAACAGCAAGAAAGAAATGTAGAGAACGAGAATTATTAAAGCTCGCATATTGAAAAATTAACCTACCGAAGTAGCCATGGGCTGCAACGATGTTATATGTTTCCTCTTCCTGACCAAATTTATATCCGTAGTTCTGCGATTCTGTCTCAGTTGTCTCACGAATAAGTGAGGAAGTAACGAGACTTCCATGCATAGCAGCGAATAAAGCTCCACCGAATACCCCTGCAACACCGAGCATGTGGAAAGGATGCATGAGGATATTATGTTCTGCCTGAAACACAAACATAAAATTGAAAGTGCCTGAAATACCAAGAGGCATACCATCACTAAAGCTCCCTTGTCCAAAAGGATATACAAGGAATACAGCGAAGGCTGCAGACACAGGTGCGGAGTACGCTATTGGAATCCAAGGTCGTGCTCCTAATCTATAACTAAGTTCCCATTGCCGTCCCAGGTAAGCTGAGATACCGATGAGAAAGTGGAATACAATGAGTTGATATGGTCCACCGTTATAGAGCCATTCGTCGATGGTTGCAGCTTCCCAGATTGGGTAGAAGTGAAGACCGATTGCGTTAGATGACGGGACGATAGCCCCTGAGATGATGTTGTTTCCATAGAGTAGAGATCCGGCTACGGGTTCCCGTATGCCATCAATATCAACTGGAGGAGCCGCAATAAACGCAATAATAAATGCTGTTGTTGCTGTTAGTAGTGCAGGGATCATAAGGACACCGAACCAACCAACATAAATGCGGTTGTCGGTACTTGTTGTCCAGTCACAAAAACTCGCCCAGTTGTTAGTTGGTTTTGTTAATGTTACTGTTGCCATTTTAGAAAATGCCAGGAATAATTTGTCCAGTTATTATGTATGAACCAAGGGCAGCTACAAAACCTATCATAGCTAGTTGTCCGTTTACACGTTCAGCATTATCAAAATAATTTTGTTCGATAACTTGTGCTTTTGCTTCGGTTGCGAATCTGTTTTGTCTTCCGCCTGGTTCAGTTGTAGTTGTCATTAATAAAAATAAATAAGAGAGCGACTTGGGCGGTGTACGATTAATCGAGCCGCCTCTAAATCTATTACTTTTTAGGTGGTCTGCCTTTTTTAGTACCGTAGGTACCTTTTCCTTTTGGTGACATATTAAGGAATTTGACTTGTGTATAAATGTCTGGTAGTAGTAGGTGGTGTTATGTCTACACCTACTGATGTACCAGGTGTTGATCCAGCTTGTACTGTAGCAGCAACAGAGTTATCATCTGTATCTCCTGCTACCTTATCGCACTGGGTTACTTGAGCTGCTGTTGTACCAGCATCATTATAAGGTATAAACCAACGGTCTGCTGTTGATGGAGCATAGTACACAACATTCATTGCGTCTAATCTATTCTCTGGATCATAGCCTACAACAGCTGATCCATCTCCTCTAGCCATAATTAATTCTCCTTAGAATTGTACGTTAGATCTTTCTAATTTATCGTATACATCCTGACGATAAGCAGGATCGTTATCATATTTAGGATCAGCCATAGCTCTTACAACTTCCTGTTGACTACGATATACATCACCTGATGATTTAGCTGCTTTGCCTGTAAGCATCCTGCCTTCATAACCTTCGGCATTTTCATACTCAGCTTTCAAACCATTTACAGCTAATTGAACAGCATCCATTCCACCACTATTAATGATAGTATTAAATGCATTTAATTTATCTTGATCCATATTAGAACCTGCCCAATCAATCATTTGTTGATAAGCTTTTTCGCCTCCAACAGAATTTTGAATGGTATTAACTTCAGCATCAGATAAATCTTTAGTTTCAGTTTGAGTTTGTGGGGTAGGATTATTAGCTTGCATTTCCATATAAGCACTGACTAAATCTTTGCTACTCATTTCTGAGAATTTAGCCATTGTCTCTTCAGAAAGCTTACCTTCGTTAGAAAAATATTCCTCAGAAGCTTCAGTGATTAATGCAACTCCTGGTGATACTTCCTCTTCTTCCTTCTCATCTTTAGCTTCAGTATCAGTTTCTGCTTCGGCTTCTGATTCTGCAGTGTCTTTATCGTCACCTAATTTCTTTTGTAATTCTATGTAAGCTTTCTCTAGCTCTTCAGCATTTTCAAACTTACCAGCATATTGTTTAGCTTCCTCTTCACCTAATTTTTCTGCCACCTCCAAAGAATTCTGCTCATCTTCATTTAATTCGGGAGCATCGGCTGGGGTGGGATCATACGTTAAGGTATCAGTCATTTTGTTTAACTCCGTTTGCAGTTACTACTTCTAAGTTACCAAGACCAACTGTTGTTACAAATGCTTTTTCTCTACCAAGGGTAGGTTCAGCAACTAGTGGAGTTGGCTTGGCTATATCATTTTTTGAAACCAATGGTTCTGGTTTGGAAACCTTCGGAAGAGGCTTTTTTCTAGCTACCTTCTTCGGGCGGGATGGCTTGTTGTTCATTTGCTTGATCGTATCCGTCATTTAATCCTCTACCTAATGCTGGATTCTTACTTGGATCTGCCATAGGCGTTCCAGCTAATTGACCAGCTTGCTCTAGTAATGTTTGTTGCTGTTGTTGTTGCATAGCAGCTTGTTGCTCTTGTTCCATAGTCTCTGCAGACTTAACGAGATTCAATACATCAATACCTTGAGCTGCAGCAAGTCGTTTTATATACTCACCAGGATCTAGGAATTGTGCCATAATCTCTGGACCCATTGTTTGTGCAATGGTTTGGATAAACATGACAAGACTCTGTTGATCTTGCCCTCGGCCTAATGCATTAACACCAGCTACTATTTCTGGTCTTACTAAATCTTTAGGTATTCTAGGTAGTTGTTTATTTCTTTGTAGAATATGTAATGTTCTATTTAGATATGGTACTAAAAACTCCACCGTGAGCAAGCTGAAGAGGCCGCCCAACTGTTGTTCTAATTCCATCTGCGTGAGGCGTACCTCTTCCGCAGTAGTACGTTCGCTTTGTCTTACTTGTAGTAAGAGGAAAGCATCACTTATTCTACGCTCTAGATTTTGGATTTGTTCTGCTGCTGTTCTGAAGTCAGCAGTCTTACCAACCTGTATAACACCTACATCATCAGGTCTACCCTGAACGATTGCACCGTTACCAGCATCAGCTATAGTCTTTGGTTTTGTAGTAGATGATGGAGATACTAGGAAAACAACTTTAGAGGCCGCTGCAGACCCTTCTACGAGTGCCTGAGATAATCCTTCAAGTGATCTTATATCACCAAGGAATTCCTCTACCCTGCCACGACCATAATCTTCTCCGTCCACAGTATTAAATCTGAGGACTAGCCAAGGTGTTGTATTCTTAGGAGCTGTACTACGACTACCTGGAAGTATCATATCTTGAGCTTCCTGGTGCCATATCCATCTACCATTGTCATCGAGTCGGACGTAGGTGTATACCTCAACGTCGTGATCATCAGATCCTGTTTTGTAGCCATCATCCCCAGGGGAATTAGGTAAAGGTACTGGCAGATCTACACCAAGCATCCTTCTACTTATTAGTTCCTTAGTTACAATCTCACAAACATTACCGTTACCATCTCTGTTCACAACATAGCGGTTAAGGGGATAATTTTTGAGACCTTCTTTGCCCATAAATATTAATGCATTACCAGAAACAATTAGATGCTTCAAAGCTTGGTGGACAACAACTCTATCACTAGAGGCATTAATATAATCCATTACCATCCTTTCCATTTTGGAGAAGGATAAATCTAATTCACTTTTTATCTCACGTGGTAAATCTGTACCTAATTTATCATCCCTAACTTGTAGTTTGAAGAATGTTGTTTGAGGTGGTAGTAAAGCAAGCATTAATTTTGCTGCTAAATTTACCGTACATTTAGCTCCAACTGATTGCCAGGGAGTATGTAATTTCTGATGAGTTGGCCGTGAACTTAAATCCTCTTGTATAAGATAAGGCAGCGTTAATCTAGAACACTCAACTGCGGTATCAAGGAACTGATTTCTACCTCTTGCAAGTTGTGTGTACCTATCACGTGCTTTCATAATTTCTATCCGTATCTTTCTCCTGATGTGGAGCCTGACTTTTGTTTCCAGCCTGGGTTTGTATGAGCTGCATTATCAGCAGCGGTATTAGCAGCTAATTTTTCATAATAACTTTTATAGCCACCTTGATTTTCTATAGATGCTCTTACTATTTTTCCCCAATACCTTTCAGTATTTTCAGGGTTGTTCATAGCAAAAGGATCACCTTGATCTGAACACATAATTAATTACCCGTATCTTTCTCCTGATGTAGTGGTACCTGTTACACTTCTATTCTCATCTGCTGCTGTAACCATTTCTCCAAACGTCGGCTGGACTGGTAGCCCTGCCTCCTCATCACGACGCATTTTAGCACCTTCAAACTTTGCCATTTGAACCATCAAAGGATTACCTTGATAACGGTCTGGCAAACTTTTTTCTGCCCTCATTACATATTTAGCGTCTGGATTACTTTCAGCCATATTTGCACACATAAAAAATCTCCTTTATGCTGTATTACCTTTAGCCCAGACCCATTCACCTTTGGCATTTTTAAACCAAGTACCTCCTGCTACAGGATCTGGTTGTCCTGATTGTAACTTAGCTATATTAGGTTGAGTAGGTTGTACCTTCCAATCAGGAGTAGAGGTACTAGAGCCAGGATTTTTATAGGGGTTATCTGTATCCTGTGCAATCTGTGCATCTGTAAGTGGAGCTGGGTAACTAGGGGGGCTTGGCTGTCTTCCACACATAATATTACCTCCTATGGTCCTGCTTTAGGTGATGGTATTCCTTGAGGCGGTGCTCCTGGATTTGTACTAGGATCTATCGCATCAAATGCTTTGATACCTTTCTTTAACTGATCAACTTTTAATTTAGAACGCTTCTTACCTGTAATTAAATTAGGATCTTCTGTCTCTCTTTTAATTTCTTCAGGTTTAGGAATATTCCTTGGTGGTGGCGGTGTTCTTAGTGCAGGTTGTACGGCTAATCGTCGTGGTGGTGGTGGCGGCGCTGAGCCTCCTCCTCCTCCTCCTAAACACATTTATTCTTCCTCCTCTATTTTTTGTTTTAAATAAGCTACCACACTAGCTTGACCAGCACGGTACATGATTGATTCAATGGATTGTTTTGGGTGAACCGGACTCCATTGAAAATGATCTTCTACTTCTTTAAGTAGATCGTCCACCCGTTCATTATGTAGCTTAAGCGTATTGAGGGAGATTGACATTACTATGCTCGAAAAACGCTGGCATTCTAGCTGACTTGGTGTCAGAAAGTTGAGGAGCTGAGCCCTCATACATCAACCGATCACTAGAATCCAGCCAAAAATTTTTGTCCAAATATTTATCACTAGTATTTATACCTAGGGGCTCCATTACCCAATTGATAGTGGCCTTCCTAAGTTTATCCAAAGAAGGAGAAGGAGATAGACCCAACTCATGGCATACAAGAGTATTACATCCGACATGGATTTGTTCGTCCCTCGAGATATCTGCAGCCACTGTGCGTATAGCAGGATCGCCATTAAACCTAAACATAGGGAGAAGAACAAAGAAGATTGCTCTTTCAGCCACGAGAGCTTTAAGTATTGTATGGTCAGGGTGTTGTATCCAAGCATCTCTTAATAACTTTCCCTCCTTCTCATCTTTATCATTTACTTTATGTGCGTCTGCTATATAGCCTAACGCAGTATCATGCCTTTCCTCGTCTTTAACATTTGATTCAAGGAGTTCCCGGGCATTATCGGGAATACTCTTCTCCAATGCTTCAGTAATAAAGCTTCCGACAGGGAGCTCCATATGACGTATTGAGAGAGCACGGAGGATGGTTTCTTCTGCACCTTCTTTAAGCTTTCCAGCTGTTGGTTTTACAGGGGACCACTTTCGTTTGCGGTCCATTAATTTTGTATAAGGATGTTTTCTCATTCTTGACAATCACAGGTTATTGGCTCGTTTCCGAGAATATCCTGTAAGTAATCATCGACTTCCGATTTATCTAATGCTGCATACGCATCGCTCTTATCTTGAGTGTCGCCCATTACTTGCAGGGAGTAGTAAAGGGAGGTCTGGGGTGATAACAACCACTCTTCCACAAAGTTTCTGTCGTAAGTAACAACATCGCTCCAGCTATTAAATGAATAGCCGTGAAGAAGTCCCGTATTTTCTAACATAATCATTAGTTGATCAGCCACTCTTTTGTAGCTATCCCAACCAACTTCACTGGCAATTTCTACATTACCATAATCATAACTCTGTACACCAAAGGTACCAGAGTCTCTATCAATTTTTCTACTGATAGGTGGTGCAATTTCTGGAGTAGCTGTAAAGCCTTCCTGATCCTCACTTCTATAAGAACATGAGGCTGTAGGTGCTATTGCAAAAGCACGTACCATCTTATTTTGTTTTGCTATATATGCTGCACCTTCTATCGCTTCTCTAAAAGCAAATGCAATATCTATAGCTTCTTCAGTTAAACCATTCCAAGAAACTTTAGGCTCCTGAGTGTTTACTGCTTCTAATGCATACCCAAACTCTTTATAAGTTAAGTCGTGCCTTCGTAGGAAATTGGCCAGTCCAAGCATTCCGAGCCCGACTTGCCTGTCGATGTCCGAGGGTAGGTATTCTCCAGTCCCTCCAACACCTGTTCTGCCATGGAGATCGCACAACTCGGACATACCTTGAGCGAAAGCCTTTTTGAGATCCCGTGCATCACAGGCAGCGAGATTGCAATGCTGGAGCAAGCACGTTCCTCGTGAAGGCAAGTAAACCTCAAGACACACATTTCCGTAGATTCGTTTGCCATGTTGATACTTTATTTTGTTAAGCCAGATGTCCCCGGATTTAATTCCATGGAGGATGGCATCTTTAACTCTGGCGTCTGTGGAATTCCAGAGTCCGGCATCGAGATCGACGCATCTTTTAATCCACGGAGCATCATGCCTTTCAAGCTGCACGAACTCAAGAATATCGGGGTGATTAATATCCATATGGGCAACCACCGCGCCGTTCTTATAATGGCCGCCCCTGCGTAATGTTTCATTTAATGTTGAATAGATTTTAGCGAATGATACTGGGCCAGAAGCTGTAAGACCTTTGCCGTTTTCACTTCCTTTGGCTCGGAGCTTAGATAGATGGACAGCAACTCCTGCTCCATATCTGAGTCCATGGGAGACGTATCTCCAACTTGCTTCGATTCCATTTTCACCTTCCATAGAGTCCTCTACGACAAATACCGTACAACTCACTGGAAGTCTAGATTCTGGGTTATCCAACCACTGTTGGACCCGACCAGTACGGGAGATTAATTCTGCTGTCATAGTAAATCAGATAGATCAGGTGGTTTATAATTTGGTCCTTTAAGAACCTTTCCATCTTCTCGGTATATTGGTTTACCGTCCTCACCGAGCTTGGACATATTACTTTCGTGTACTCTGTTTAGGGCTTCATCTAAGAACCAGTTCATATTCTCAGCATATTGGTAGCATACATAGACTAGATCAGCTAACTCCTTCAAAGCTTCAGATTCTACAGTAGGGTTATCCCTATATAAATGATCTTCAGCTTCTAAGAACTCTTTGAACTCTTCAATCACAAGCATTTTCTGATATGAACGCTTGTCTCGTGTCTTCGAGGATCTGATCTCGTACTTGGATCGGAATTCCTTCGCCTGATCTGATAAGAAGCTCTTCTTCATGGTGTAGTTCGTTTTCTAAATAGTGGATTGCTTTTTCTAAGTCTTGTATCTTGCTATCCTTATAACCTGCTCTGCAGATATATTTAATAGCATTGCCGAGGTGGAAATTTAGTTCCTGTTGTCTAACAAAATCCCAAACATCGATAGTTCCTCGTTGATAATAGGTGGGACCTTTGGCCATTTGTCAATTAAATTTTTGATTGAATTTCCCATGACAAAGTTTTGCCTTTGCATGGCTAAGAATACAGTGACAACATCATCATAATTGACCTTGCCACTATTTAGACTTAGTTCTAGTTTTCTTAGCTGTAGATCCTGCTCCATCGTCAATTCTGTAATCGGAGGAGGGGGTCCATAACTTGGGTTCTTTTTTGTCGAAGTCATAATCATCAACTGTTAAGATTCGTGCGAGTCTAGCATTAGCTAAAGCAGTTACTTGTGTATATCCTTTTTCTTCGAACATACCAACTACTGTCTTCCAGCTATAACCTTTCTCTTCGAAAATAGTTGTAGCTCTTTTGACTCCAATACCTGGTACACCACTATAACCATCGGTTTGATCTCCAGCACACGTCTGAATCAGATGCCATTTAGCACCCTCCGCAGGATCGAT
>VTLG01009975.1_pt1 | contig 14763 bp, 33 predicted proteins | sample 4694571 | NCBI WGS metagenome assembly VTLG01 (sample SAMN12604809, study PRJNA352737) | marine metagenome | biome: ENVO:00000447; feature: ENVO:00000209|ENVO:00000569|ENVO:01000036; material: ENVO:00002151; isolation source: viral sequences binned using virsorter ...
ATCAACCTCACCAAGTGGGCTGATACCATTCGCAAATCATTCTACGAAGGTGCGGTTGACGAAATCATCACCACCCGACGTTTGATTGACATCGTGAAAGCGAACGCGATCTTCGGAGACAAGATGACCGCGATCAACATGGCGGTTTCCCGATTCGATGACGAAACCAAAGAGGGTTTCATCTCACTCTACACTAAGATCGATGCCGAAGTAGTCATGGCAGACGAGAGTGAAACCCCAGCAGAAGGTGGTGCGTCTTCGGACTGCCCTTTCGAATGATGCTGGATTCTCTCCAGCCAGGAGAGAACCCAGCGTTCGAAGTCGTCATTGGTTATAAGGATAAGAATGCCGTCGAACAGCATTGTGGCAAACGAATCGCCTCTTTCTCCCGATGGAATTCTCAACGCAAGTCGTGGATGTTCTCTGACCCACAATCGCTTGAAGATTTCAGCCATCTTGTAAACGGTTTGAACTACACTTGGATCGCACCCCCACAAATTTCCAAGATTGCATGTTGACAGCCCCAGCCCGAAAGGTAAAATAAACACATGGAATACGCAGAACGCTGTGACTGGGAGGACGGGATTCACCAAGACGATCCCACCATCCTCGAAACCCTCTCCGAAATCGCTATCAACGACGATCCCGATGATGAGGATCTCGATGCCATCGAACTGGACGATGACGAATACTTCGATCTCGAAGCCGATGTCCACGACGATTTCGATCCCTATGAATTAGAGGATCGCCTCATGGACGAACACGGAGTGACCGCAGAAGGATTCGCCTATCTTGCGGACCAAGACCGAGCAGGGAACTTCGTATGAGTACCACCTATACATCCGACGCCATCAACGAACTGGTTGTAGAAGAGGAAGGTATACAATCGACCATCAATCAGATTTTCGACGAGATGCTTACGAGCGAAGATGTCCCGCTGGAACTGATTAAGAAATATGCCATGCAAATCCACGGATTTACGGCAAAACTTCGTCTGGTCGGAGCAGACCAAGACATGCTCACAGACGACGAACAAGACTGGATGCGAGTAGTATCCGAAACCCATCAAGAATTTATCAAGGCACTTATGCCAGGAGAAAACCATGCTGAGTAAGCAACAACAACGTTACGTCGATGCGATCATCGCTGCTTCAAATACTGTCGGACTTGACTGCACAACCCCTGAGTTTACTCGGGAGCAACTTCGTGCCGTGTCAATGATTTATAAGGGTAAGAAGTGGATTCCGAACTGGATCACCCACGACCAATCCCGTAGAGCAGGTCGCGGTGTGTTCAACATTCCCGAAGTCGTAACCGCCCATGCGGAGTTTATGAATCGGAGTGCAGACGACACACCCGTAATCGAAGCACACACGGACGTACCTGTTACGGCGTGACAAACAGTGCCACGGGTCTGGGACTCCTAGCCGAGTCAGGGCCTAGCAAATTGGAACCAAAAACTTTATAAGGAATCCCTTATGGAAAATTATCTCCCAACTATAATGTATATCATCAGCGGAATCATGCTTGGTTATACCGCTCTTTCGATCTATACCATTTCGCAACATATCAAGAACCAAGCGAAAGACATCGAAAAACGATTCGATTTCAAAAACGAAGGAAAGCAAATTGAAGATTGATCGAGCATATAATTTTTTAGTAATAATTCTATTACTGGGACTCCTAGTCGGGACTCCTATTTTCACCATCGCCAGTTTGAATACACTGTTCGCCACGAACATTTCATATGGCGTACCACAATGGTTCGCAATCGTATGGCTGCAAATTCTCTTACTTGCACCATTGACAAGATCGAAGAATTGAGTAAACTAAACACATGAACGAAGAAAACAATGTGACCCTGATCGATGCTGCTCTCAACACCATTTCTAACATGGAGAATATCTTGGACGATATGACAGAGAACTTTACGAAACCACCATACAGACAAATCGAACCAGAACCAAAGAGTTACATTTTGGAACTGGTCAGCAATCCAGATCGATACTATAACTTTCGTATCGTGGAAGCAACTGAACACTACCCTGCACATGCATTCGTTCGATTGTATGACAATACACCTGTAACCGACGATGGAATCAACCATGAGTGGCATGAAGATTTGCATCCTGCGAATGTTCACGACCACATTGATTACAATGATCTTCCATCCGTGACTGCGGTAGAGAGCGTAGCATTCTCCAAAGAGAGTGCAGTGCAACTCTGGAAGGTTCTCGTCGATAAGTATGGCTTTGTGGAGAAGAAATAATGGAACCAGAAGTAACTTTCGTTGGTGTTGTTACTGATACGATTGAACGGGGGGATCATGCTTATCTGATCAATGAACGTCACTATAAAACATTGTGGAGATTTCAGGATCAATACTTCATCGCAAGTGCAGCGTACTTCGCACAAGATCCTGCGTTTGGTGGAATCAGTGTGAATGAAACTTTCATTTACGAATCAGATCGAAATGGCGATATCACTGCTGCAAGTGATCCTCTCGCACAATATGAATGGTTCAGTGCGAGTCATACACAACATCGACATTGGATCGAAGAAGCAGTAATGGTAACGGAGATTGCATGATGAATCTTAAGAAGCATATACAAACATATGAAAGAAATGGTATCTATGAGACTTGGAGTTTCGTCGATCTTGTAGAATCAAGCGAACTTGCAAGCAATTCGGATTTCTTCGTTGTTTCCCCCACGGGAGTCACGAACTTTATGACGAAGAGCGATGCGATTGCTTTGTGGAAGAACAATGCGATACAGTATGATGCAAAGTCTGCTGGGTTTACGCATGTCGGTAAGGACTATGTGCTGAAAATGGATGAGAAGTACCAAGATCAGATTACGAGTATGGGTTCTCGCTCCTAAAAAAATCGCGGAGAAATGCAGTGGACTTTTATAAGGGTTGTAAAACACGAAAACAATTTATGAATGATATGACGAAATGGTTTATTCGTGAGAATAAACTTGGAAAGGTCAAAGTCATTTGTGAATATGACAGTCGTATGGATTGTTGGGGTGACTGCACGAATCTCGGTAAGAACAGATTCCATATTCGGGTTCACCCCGAACAGAGTTTGCAATCGTTCGCAGAGACTCTCGCTCACGAACTCGTACATGTTCGTCAGTGGGTGCGAAACAAATGGCGTGGGGATGGGGAGCAAGAAGCAGAAGGCGCACAAAACGCCATCGCAATTGATTACCTCAGATGGAAACAACGTGAAAGGTTGAAAAATGAAAGTTGATTATTCAAATGTTGTATTGATTGGTTCACTCACAATGTGTGGAACCTATATGGTGATGGATATTGTTGACAATGTTTCCAGAAACTTAGGATCACAACCCGTTGCGGAGACTACGACTCCACCTAAACCGCTTGCGGGTATAGTTTTTACAAGAAACGACACGTTAGATTCATACATAGAAAAAGTGGATGAAGTGACGCTGGAGGACTTGTATGCTGCTATACGGATTGTTGAGTCTAATGGTAATCCTAATGCTGTTGGCGATCACGGGCAGGCGATTGGATGCTACCAGATCTGGAGAGATTACTGGCAGGATGCTACAGAATTTAGCAATATTGGTGGGAGTTACAATGATTGCTTTAACTGTGATTATGCTCACGAAATCGTTATCGCTTATATGAATCGATATGCCACGGAGGATCGATTAAAGCGACCTGTAACGTTTGAAGATATCGCTCGCATTCATAATGGCGGTCCCAACGGATATCGCAAAGAGTCAACGAAAAAGTATTGGACAAAGGTTGCAAATATTCTGTATAAATAATACTGATGATTTTAGCAGATGTATTTGAAAAGGAATCTTAATCATGGAATTTAGAAAAAGAGATATTAAAGCGGAAGCACAAAAAAGAGCAGACGCTAATCCACCACCAGAGGAAAAACCAAAACAAACTGGTTCTGAGATTCTTGCTGTAGGAAAAGATCCACCAGAGCCACCAAAGTCAAATCTTACAAATAAGAGATTCTTGTTGGTCATTGTTGATTCAGAGATGTTTGAGTATGGTGACTTGCGTGGTATCGAATCTGCTGCACCAGAGGTGTGCGTTGATCGAAACTATAACCAAAATTTAAGACAGTCAGTTTTTGCATATCCATTCTCTGAGATGGACAACTCTCGCAAACTTATAGACTACTGGACAAATGAAACCAAACGATTAAATAAGAATCCTAAATTCACAATGAAAACCGTAAAGGTAAGTGATGTGAAGAAAACAGAGCAAGTGCCTGAGGCTAACTAATGGGTTGTGGTTGTAACAAAAATCCAGATCCACCAAAACGACCTCGTAAAATTGATTCTATATTAGAGTCATTACATAGAGGACTCGTTGAATTTGTGGTAAAATCAAAATGTCCATACAAGGACAAACAGGTAAAGTTTGTTGCAACACTTTCGAGAAACGCCGTTCCGTCTAGGGGTTCGAATCAAAGTCGTTTAGTATCGAAGCGTAGTCCAGATGACTTAGTTGTTTGGGCGATGAACAAAAATTACGATAATAAACTTGACCCCAAATCTGGATGGACTAGAATATCTCGGAAAGACATCATAAGCACAGAGTTTATTGCACCGATCAAAGAGGTTTAACATGACACAATATAGACTGCACATTGATATCCCACTTGGAGTGAACGAAGATGAAGCGATCCAAGAGGCGAAAAAGGTTATTCGTGATATCGAAGTCCGATGGACACATCCGCGATCAAGACCTGTCGATCAGGACATGAGTGTAGACCGAGTGAACTATCGCTTGGGTTTTGATGATGATCGTGCGAAGACAAATTATCTTGACATCAACGAAGAAGGACACTGTAGCACAAAGAAGTCTCGTATGGTTTTTACGAATGACTAGAGATACAAATAAATGAAACAAAGAAAATCCAGAACTAAAGAAGCGAAGCAGAAGCGATCCGATAGGGACTGGAACTACCGAAGAAAATTCGGTGCTTCGATGATGGAGCAGTTTGGTGTTGAAGGAATCGAGGGTTATGAATTTCTTTGTAACCGTCAAAACCGCACCTGTCCTTTGTGTAAGAAAACGGAAGATGAACTTCGTTTACAGGCAGAAAAAAACAGAAAGAAAAAAGGTCGTCCGCCTGCAAAATGGCCTATGCCTGTATTCGTTCACGATCATTGTCACAAAACAAATAGGGTTCGTGGATTAATTTGTTCAGGATGCAATATTATGATTGGTGGATACGAAAAAGCAACTCTCCAACTTGGAGAGAAAACTATTAGAGATTATTTAAATGCTTGAATTTGATTATACACTTGATTATGACAAAATCGATTTTTCAAAACAACCCGAACTATATAGAATCGGTAGAGGAGAACAGGGGGTACTTTTAGTTGAACCATACAAATCAAAAATCTGCAAACACTGGAGATTCCGCACACCAGAAATTGCATATAAATCAGCGAATACTATTACTGCTATGTTCAATGGGTATTTGGATGTGGGTGATTTTGTTGGGGCTGACATGTCTCGCAAGTTTCTTATGATGGGATGGACGCGAGCAAGACGTTACGCAAATCATCGAAGTGGAAAGAAGTATGACAGTCAGGGTAGAATCAAACCACAAGAGTTAGATCACATGACTTGTGAAAAAGCGGAGTCTGCACGAATCTTCAAACGTGCTTACGATGCTGCACGAACAGATAAAAGATATAGAACGATGGTTCGTGAATGGAGACAGTTAGAAGAACAACGCGCCGTGGGAGGAACTGGCATTTCTCAGTACGACTTATAATCGTGTAAACTTGGTTCGATTCCAAGACGGCGTACTAGGAGTTTTATGATGAGTAGAAAATCAACAATTTATGTTGCAGGACCGATGCGTGGTCACCACGATTATAACTATCCTGCATTTGACCGACAGACGCGGGTGCTTCGCGCCCAAGGCTGGGATGTAGTAAATCCCGCAGATATGGATCGAACGCAGTTTCAACCAGACAGTGACCCCAGTGACTTCAATCCAGATATAAATTATGAGGATCAGGAGTTTATGCGGGACGCATTAAAACGAGACATGGTGGCGATTTGTGATAAATGCACTGCCGTTTATATGATGGCAGGATGGGAAACCTCGAAAGGTGCAAAAGCCGAACACGCACTTGCAAAGGCACTTGCACTAGAAGTCTTCTACGAAGCGCCACTTCCAAAATAAGTCTTGACATACAATCTCGCAAGACTACAATACATGGAACTAAAGGACAAGGTATGGTTCGGGCACGACAAAAAACATGCTGATTTGACAACGTTTCAATAAATGTTGTTAAGGTAGCAGGGAGGACACTTCCTGACTACCAATTCTGGATCTCGTAACTCAGTTGGTAGAGTAACGGACTTTTAATCCGTGAGTCGTGGGTTCGAGCCCCACCGAGATCATAGTCGTTCATAAGGAGAACTATAATGGAAATTACTATCCCACTGGAAACTGTTGTCGTTGTATGCGGAAGTATCGGTTTGGTTTCATATCTCATTCGTAGATGTGAACGTCGAATCAAAAGTTATGTTGATGATCAGGTTACTACGGCGTATGATAATCTTTATGGAACTGATGATGAAATCAATCGCCGTATTGATGAAGAAATTCACAGTCTTCGCATTCAAATTGCAAACGAAGAAAACTCAAAAGTTTCTCAACTTAATGGTTGACACTTTTTTTAAACTTGTTAAACTAATTACATGTCAGCGACAAAGACTAACGGTGGGTCGAGTCGCTCAATGTTGAAAACACCGATAAGGATCTTTACTATGTCCAACAATCTCTCTAAGAAGCGTCGTTTGATCAACTACCTCTACAGCGGTGGTGGTAAGAACAAGGGTATCACTACTAACGAAGCCCGTGCTAAGTTTGGTATTGCAAACCTTCGTGCTACCATTAGCGATGTGAAGTCGATGGTCGAAGCGTTCGGAAACTGGGAAATCGTTTCCGAAGAAACTTCAACGGGTAAGACTCGTTACTTCATGGTGGACACCCACCCAGGCAACCGTACCTACGGTTACGCCCAAGACGGTTCCCGTTTTATGATGGCTTGATTTAGTCATCGATATCACAGAAGTGGGTTGAAAGACCCACCTCTGGTTTAGCCCTCGGGCGACAATCGAATATGAATCATGGAGTGAGTTTGATCTCTTCACTCCAGCCTGGTGACTGAAAATGTTTTCGTCATGCGGACAAAGGTACTCGTTCCCGCGTCAACGGTCAAGTGACTGAGATAGGATAGACGAGGTTCTAGTAGGGATATAGCAGCAGTGTGATCCCGAACGATGGTGGTAAACTGAACTCCACCCCAGGCACGAATCACTGAATAGGGTCGAAGTAGGGGATGACTTCGGCCCTATTCTTCTATAAATAATATGAGTCGCTGATGTTCAGGACTCTAGTATTACTCGCTTATAAAAGGAGAAAAGAATGATTAATACACAACACTTTGTCGGTCTGTCGGAAAAATTTTGGGAAGACATCAATTGGTTCGAATCCCTGTCACGAAGCACACAAACATTTCCGCCATATGACCTTTTACGAATTGATGAAGATAACGCAGTCTTGGAGTTTGCTCTTGCTGGATATGATAAAGAAACAATTGATATTACTGTCAAGCCTACTGAAACGAATGTTCGCATTCTCGAAGTTTGTGGAGGAGCAAGTGATGACGAGAACACTGAGGAATCATACGAGCATCGAGGCATCGCACGCAGAAAGTTTACTGCAAGAATCCCACTCTCACAATACTGGGAAGTCTCTGATGCAAAAATGAGTAATGGAATCTTGTCTGTGAATCTTCATAGAAATGTTCCAGAAGAAAAGAAACCAGTTACAATTTCAATCAAATAACACTTGGGACTGATGAGAGAAATCTTATCAGTTCTTTTATTGACAACACTCTGAAAGAAGGTACAATGAGCGCAGGTAAAGGTGATACATATCGAAAAGTAAACCAGAGTAAATGGGATGAAAATTGGGAGAAGGTTTTCGGTGATAAGCACAGGAAAAGACACACACAATCAAATGCAAAAAGCGTACCTCAAGGGAAAAAGAAATCCACTTCCCGTGGTAAGCGTTGACACTAAGAAGTGGATTCAAGAGTTGAAGAAAAAGGATTCAAAATGAGTGAAGTAAAAATTATTCGTGTTCACAGTGGTGAAGAGTTGATCGGTCAAGTTACAGAAACCGATACAGGTATTCATATTGATAAGCCTGCAATTATTTTGCCTGCTGGTGAAGGTCGTATTGGTCTTGCTCCATACCTTCCTTATGGTGACGCAGAAGAGAATGGTGTTGACTTCAAGGATATTCATGTTGTGTTCATGATGAATCCTGTCGAAGAGTTTCGTAATCAATACACACAATCATTCGTAAATGGTTTGACGATTCCATCTGCTGCTGAGTCTGCCGCTATCAACGCTGCTGACGGTTTGAAGTTGACTACTGACTAATGGCAAGGTTAACAAATTCACAACAGGCGCATGTCCAACGTCTTCTTAAAGGCGGAAAGACACGCAAGAGTAAAGTCAAAGCAAAAGCATCTCGTTCGAGAACATCACGTTCTGGTAATGGTTCGAGACTGAAGTATTAATCTTCGGCTCTCGTAGCATAACGGATAATGCAACTGACTTCTAATCAGTAGATTGCAGGTTCGAATCCTGCCGAGAGCGTTCCTTCGGAGGGCAGATCCCCAATAGTTCAGTTGGTAGAACAATCGGCTGTTAACCGATACGTCGCAGGTTCGAGTCCTGCTTGGGGAGTTTAAAAAATGACTTGACAGATAACGTTCAACTCGTTACACTTTTGAAAAGGAGATTATTATGAAAGATACACTCGCAAAAATTTGTTACGGTCTTGGTTTTGGATCTATCGCCTTCTCAATTTTCGCCTATTCCGCATGGGGTATTGATGAAGCCACTTACGTTGGTCTGTGGGTTCCTTCATTCTTCCTTGTTGGTTTTTTCTTTGAGCGTTCTGATGCCTAATAGTAAGCAGATTGATGTAAAAGCAAAACATCGTAAGCGTAAAAATCGACGTAAACAAAAGAGCATCGAACAATTAGGTAACGCAAAGAAAAAGACAATGCGTGAATTAAAAGCAATCGGTTCTCTTCCCAACATCTATAAGGATCGTATCTAATGGAATTCAACGAATCAATCAATGTTAAGTATACCATCACAAATGACTGTGATGCTAACCCTGCACTCTACCTATACAACGTAGACGCGACTGATCAAGGTGGTGGTTTTGATCTTGACACGCTCGATGAATTTATTAAACTGTTACGAGAGCAGCGTGATATCATTGAGTCCCGTATGAATGCAGAAACCACAGCGGAGTTATTTGATGGCGAAAAGAGTGATTGATCAATTTGACCTTGAAGCAGAGCGTGAAGGATCAGCGGTGAAGCGTCACACCGTGATTCGCTCTGCTTGGGGTAAAGGCACAATGAAGTCTCGTCGCGGACGTAAAGATGCAGAAGCAGCGATTGAGCGTCGGACGGTTAAAGGTAATTATTCAAGGAGTGTATGATGTTTAAGAAAAATAATCTATTGTCAAAATATTGTTGGTTTACAGGATTCATGTCCATTCTCATTTCGGTTGCTCTATGGTTCACCCACGATCAACTTTCGGGAATTTTTGTTGGACTGTGGGTTGCACCTCTGATGATCTTGGCAAGAAACGCAGAGGATTAAAATGGAAGCGGTAGTTGTTAGTTTGGTATTTTTGTATTTTTTTGGTTTCATTGTTTGTGTTTGCATCGGTGGTGGATCTCGTAAAAATTCTTGGAGAGAAAGCACCCCAAGTGAGCAAAAAAGAAAGACTCGCAACAGAAGCGTCATAACCATCACAAGGCAAAACACTGACAATCCTGACAGTGAGGTTATGAGTAATTACTCAAGGAGCGTGTAGGTGAGCATAGTTGATTTTTTTGGTTACGTTTTCGCACCTTTGTTATGCTTGACATTAGCGACAACCTTTGTAATATGGTATGTAAAGGATAACTCGTGATGGGAGAAAAAAATAAGTATCTCAGACATGGTAGTAGAAGTAATGATGCTAAATTACCAAAGTCACTTACACCAAAACAAAAACTTTTCAACGACAAGGATTTGGAAGAATTCAAAAAACTGGGTTGGACTGGTCCCCCATCTTTGAAGACTCTGAATAAGAACAAACGAAAAAAGAGGAAAAAATGAAGTGCATTGATTGTGGAAATGAAATCCCCGCTGCTCGTCTAGAGGCAGTTCCAGGCACACATCATTGTGTAAAGTGTGTCGATAAACATATTCCTGAGCGTAAAGGTTACATGATCTATGGTCATAAGACCGCTGGTGAAATTGTTATAGCGGAGGGAAGTGAGAACATTCGTCGCCTTGAGCGTGAGTATTTTAGGAGTCGGTAATGAGTGAATTTTTAGTTGGTGAAAAAGTTATTATGAAAAGCAGCCTTTCGCATGGTCTGATCATCGAAACAAAAGAAGATCAGGTCTTGGTGCAAACTGAGGACGGGTTGAAGCAGTGGGTTTCCACTGATGGTGTTTTTCGTATGTTATTAGAGATTGACCCTAAACCAAGTTCAATGGATCATCTAAATGAATTGTGGGATATGGATTAGTTTGCTAATATGGAATCGATTGGATGTAGCAACCGATACACCAAAGATTTCATACGCTTTTAGCCAACGTAGCACAATGGTAGTGCAGTTCACTTGTAATGAACAGGTTGCTGGTTCGAATCCAGTCGTTGGCTTTCAGGCGACATAGCCCAACGGCAGAGGCAGTGGACTTAAAATCCATCCAGTGCGGGTTCGAATCCCGCTGTCGCTACTAATAAGATGAACCACCACCACCAGTAGATCGAGGTGCGGACCCAGTTGATGTGGATGGTGGTGAAGTGCGTTGCTGTGTTAAATTATAACCAGGCCTTGTTGCAAGTCGTTCTTGACGTTCTCTATTCTCATCTGATGATAACACAGACGCGGGAGATGGTCCCGTAGTTCCCTGAACGGATCTCTTGCTCTCTGTTAATATACTAAACTTTGTCTCCATTCCAATTCTATCTTCATCGAATGGTATCTGAGGACTCACAACGATGGACTCTAATCCATCGTTTGTTTCTGCATTTATAACAGTATACTGACCGTCGTTTTGTTGAGTACCCTCTATTTTCAAAACACTTCCGACATCAATCGCAGACGAAAGTGGAGTTACATAATTTATAATTTTACTTAATGACTTTTTACTATTCTGTAATTTGTCATGACTGAACTGAAGTGGTCGCATGAAGTGTCTACCCTGTAAAACCTTTTGGTACATGTCACCACCCATTGGTGCATCTTTCTCTGCAATTATAAAATTATTATTTTTATATTTCTGAAACTTAAATGTACCCGACATCAGATCTGTTTTTTTAGATGTTCCGTCCGACCATTCTCCCAATCCCTTTGGTATTTCAAAAGGATCGCCTCTTTTTAGATTCGAGAAAAACCCTGAGATCATGTCCATATCTTTTTGGGAAGTGGTATCTGATGAATATTCAAACATGACTAAATTTGTTTGATTTGAGAAACCTACTACAACTTTAGTTGGAAAAGATGTAAGGTCAGTTTTCTTGATCTTTCTGAGGTTTACAGATTTCTGAAATACAGCACCCAGAGAGATCATAGTTTTTTTGACAGAGTATGATTTCTCTATAGATTTATTTTTTAACTTTCTCTTTCTTATAGAAGAGCGATTCATTTTACGATCCGATTACGTTAACTGTTTGTGATAACCTATTTTTACTTCGTGCAAAAATTTGATTCGTATTATCAATCTCTAAGAAAATACTGTCACCTGGCTCAAGAAGATAACCAGTGTTAGCATTCGTAATAGTGGATCTACCACCAATCACAACACCACCACTATTTGATGGATCTGCTTGCACATGAACACCAGATGTTAATGGTCTATTACCCAAGTTTCTAGGATTCTGAGAAACAGTTATGCTTCCAGATGCAAGTGCTGATGGTTGTTTATTTTCTGTGACCACAACATTAAATGCAGTTTGCTGATCAGCAGTGAAACCTGAGGATGCTGTACGCAGGAACGTTTCAATATCATTTTTAACATCTCTAACATCACTTCTAATATTGAATGTATCGGCTCTCATACCGAGTTCAGAGAAGAAATTTGTGAATAGATTATTTAAAGATGTTTTAAGTTCTTGAACATTTTCTGATATCGCACCACCAATATTAACTGAGTCGGTCGCTGATGATAATGCTCTGGTGTTTAAACCAGATGGACTTGCAACTTCTATAGCGCCTCCACCAAGCGGTCCCTTGACCACAACTTCGCTACCTGTGATTCCTCTAATTTTGAGTCCATCACCAGTTGCATTTTTCACATGAACATTCGTACTAAGTGTGACAGTACCAGTGAATGTACCATTATCAATTGCAACCTTTAATGCTCCGTTACCAGATACACCAAGAGGTTTACCATTCGAATCGAAGATCTTGACATGAGCAGCGGTAGATCCATCAAAACCACCAATCGCAACATTGTCTCTACCATACCCAAGACTTCTTACTTCAAAACTACCACCAGCGGGCATATGAGAAAGACGCACACCACCTGTAACCTCTACAGCGGTTGCACCTTTAATACCGATGATACCAACACGGTCACCATCAGTATTACCTTGGAAGGCTGTTTCGAGAGATGATGGGACACCATTCGAAGGATATTGTAATTTACGAATTTGAACACCACCAGTAGTAGCAGTTACACCAACAGGAGTTCCTGTGTGCATACCTTGAACAGCAACGGTATCGATATCTTTCTCAAGCGTTCTTCTATTTTCAGTGGTGAGTTTATAACCTGTCGCACCCGTATAACCAAGAGGTCCAGCATAAAGACTACGAATCTCGGGTTTAGCAGACTTCGAACCAAAGGTTACACTAAACGGAACCATGTCCGCTCCGATGCTTTGAACACTACCAGTGACTTTCACTGGAGCAAAGTGAGTCTCACTAATTCTGCCAGGACCATAAGCGGTGGGACCACTCTTACCAAAGGTTGGACCGACGACTTGAATGATAGATGTAACAGTGACATTTGTTCTGGCATTATGATTACCCATGTCACCGATTTTGATTCTTTCATTCTCAAGACGAACACCACCAGTAACTTTCAAAGCCTCAGATGCTGCATCAATAATAGCACCTGTATAACCTGTGTTGTTATTAGAGGAACCCATGATTTGAACTGGAAGGGGTTTGATTCTAGATACTCGATTAACGGTATCGGTATCACCCCATGCTGTTTTTACAATTTGAACGTGAGCGCCAGTAAAACCTGTACCACCACCCGCACCAAAGTCAGTTGCAATCGTATATGTTGCACCACCAATAATGACATTATCGCCTGTTTGACCTGATGCTAGGTATTGTTCGAATCCCATTTGTTATCTCCTGTAAGTAGCATAAATATATAGGAAAAATAGTTGACCTATTTCTGAGACACTCTATAATTCACCAAAAGGAGTTTACATGGGTATACCAGACGTAAAAGAGATCTCTGAACAAGTCGAGCAACATGCAAGAAAGTTTAGCACATCTTATATAGATGCCGTTGTTAAAGTTGCAGAAGAAAATGAGATCGATATTGAAGTCATTGGAAAGTTTCTTGGTAAGCCTATCAAGGAAAAACTTGAAATCGAGGGTAGAGACTTGAACCTGATTCGATCCAAGAAACCAAAACTACCTTTTTAAGTTGACATTGTTTTTTGTTTATGGTATAAATACATGGAAGCGGGGAGTTCCCGCGAAGTTTAGTGCGAGGGAGTTCCTCGCGGAAAGGATAAAACATGGGTTCATTTTCTGATTTTAAAAAGCGTTCAAAGAGTAGCATCGGGGATCTAACTGCAAAGTTAGAACAAATGAATAAGAAGGAGTCCTACAAGGATGATCGCTTCTGGATGCCTCAACGAGATCAATCTGGTAACGGATACGCAGTGATTCGTTTTCTTCCTGCTTGTGAGGGAGAGGAACTTCCGTGGGCTAAGTATTACGAGCATACTTTCCAAGGTCCAGGCGGTTGGTACATCGAAAAGTCTCGCACGACACTGAATGAAAAAGATCCTGTTTCTGAAATGAACAGTCGTCTTTGGAACAGCGGTGTTGAGTCTGACAAAGATATCGCTCGCGCCCGTAAGCGTCAAACACGGTATGTGTCTAACATCATGGTTGTCTCTGATCCTGCAAACCCTGATAACGAGGGTAAAGTTTTCCTCTATCGTTTTGGTCCAAAGATCTTCAATAAGATCCAAGAAGCGATGCAACCTGAGTTTCAAGATGAAGAACCGCTCAACCCATTCGACTTCTGGGGTGGTGCGGACTTCAAATTGAAGATTCGTAAAGTTGGTGGTTATGTAAACTACGACAAGTCTGAGTTTGCTCCATCGACAGAATTGTTTGAGGGTGATGACTCCGCTTTGGAGCGTGTCTGGAATCAACAACACAAACTCGGAGAGTTTGTTAATCCTGAAACTTTCAAGTCATATGATGAATTGAAAGAAAAACTTGATGCAGTCGTTGGTACTGATATCCGTGCCTCTGCTCCTGTGAAGGAGAAAACAATTGAGGATGTTCAACCCACACCTTCCGAGAGTGTGAGTGATTCGACAGAGAGCGGTTCAAGTGATAAGCAATCCACTATGGATTATTTTGAGGATTTGATGAACGAGAAT
>VTLG01004729.1_pt1 | contig 14758 bp, 26 predicted proteins | sample 4694571 | NCBI WGS metagenome assembly VTLG01 (sample SAMN12604809, study PRJNA352737) | marine metagenome | biome: ENVO:00000447; feature: ENVO:00000209|ENVO:00000569|ENVO:01000036; material: ENVO:00002151; isolation source: viral sequences binned using virsorter ...
TTCATCTCTTAACAACCAATACAAGTGCTTTCTTATTTCGTGTGCCGTCATTGGCTCTTTCCAAGTATATTCCATAAAATCACAATCTTGTAAATCAATTACACTATATTTTTTCATTTTATTCTCCTTTTAGTTAGTTATAAAGTTATATTATGTCCACATTTTAGATAAATTATTATAATTAATTCTTTTGATTACTTGTAAATTGTAACCAATAGAATTTAACTCTTTAAATAAATCTACATATTCTGATTTTTTTGCAAGTTTGGTATTATTTATAATGTCTATACTTGCTTCGGAATGTTGCCCTAATCTCATATAACTTTGTATCATTCCAAAATTAACCTTACAATCTGGTAGCAAAGCTATAATTTGATTATCTTTAAATTTTCTAAAAATAACTTTATCTTTTTTCATTTTATTTCTCCTTATGTTTATTTAAACTATCTTTAAAAGTTGTACCATTCCATATATCGTCGTATATGTTCCAAATATTATATTCTACAACTTTATTTAAATTTTCATCTTCGTAGTGATTGTTGTATGCTCTATCATATAAATCAAACAAACTCCACCCAATTTTTTGCAATTTTTCATCTTTTTCTTCTGTTAAACTTTCTGCTTCATTCCATAAATCTATATCATTCATTTTATTAGTCCTCTAGTTAATTTAGATAAAGATTTTTTGATTTCTTTTTCAAAATGAATGATTAGTCCAAGAAAACTATCTAAAATCTCTTTTTCTTGTTTGTTCTCGTAATCTAAATGATTATTTAAATCACTCCAGACACCTAAAAAATCATCTGCAATATCTTCAAAACCACTAAGTTCTTGTATTATTTTATCTTTATTCATTTTATTTCTCCTTTATATTAACCAATCGTGAACATCTTCATCTATCCAGCCAACCGCTACCGCATATTTTTTAAGATGCTGATATACAAATACTGGAACATCAAGTAATGAAGTAACTTCATTCCAATCTTCTATATCCATATTTGGTGTTATTCTTTTTGACCACAAAACAATATCTCCGTCTATCTCACAAACAAAAGCATAAACCATATTATCTAAATGGATTAATTTTCGCGGTGTATTATCAAAATCTAAGTTATTTAATATTCCGCTATCCCCCCATGCTTGAGTTCTTTTAAAGCCTCTCATTCTGTTATTTTCTTCAGCTTTTCGGATTTCATCTAAATCTACATTATCCATTATAGTTTGGAAATCCTCTTCATTTTCTTTCGGCATCTGAAATACCAATTTGTTATTTTCCACTTTGTTACCCCTTTTTTTTATTTTATTCATTTGGTTCTAAACTTTCCCCGCAATATGATTCATCATAGTATCTATCTCTTTTATACGGGTAGTTATGTTTGTAGCATTTATCACAATATAGTCCTGTATATATATTATATGCATCTACTCTTGCCCATTTGTGATATTCTACTTTTGGTGTGTTATATATAGGTTCGCCAACCTCATAATCTTGAAATCTAATTGGATATTCTTTATCGGGTTTCTGACAACCCGCACAATGATATAAGTATTCTTTTTCCATTTATTCTTCCTCACTTTCAAATATTGATACATTTCTAATTGCACTAAATATCCACTTTGGCGGAACATCTTGCATTAATTTTTCATAATCTGTACCATTGTATTTTTCTATTCCAACCATAGCACTTGCTACACCACACAAAAAATCTATTTCACTTTTATTTACACCTTTTCTTATTCTTTCTTTTAGGCAATCTTCCGCCTCATTTATGATTTGCTCTCTCAGTTTATTTTCCATTTATTTTTCCTCCAAATGTTCATTTAAATCTTCCCAGCATAACATACACATTCCGTCATAACTTGTATCTTCTTCTTCTTCACAACTTTCACATACTTCATACTCTTCTTCTTCTACATCAAGCGGATTCCAAAACTCCAAACAAAAATTATTCCAACAATCTATATCTCCGCAGATAAATGTTGCATATGGAGTTTCTGATATTTCCGTTTCTGTTGCATCTCTACCGCAACCATATTCGCAACTATATTCTGTTGCATCATATCCGTCTACTACTTTTCTTTTCTTTATCATTTTTCTTTTCCTTTACTTTATTTTATCTTCTTCTATGCTTTGTTGTAATGCTTTTAAAAATAACTCTTCAATTCTAATTGGAGTTACAATTTCAGAGCTAATATATACTTCACCTTTTTCTTTAGCATCTTTTAAGTTTTTAATCTCTTGCTCTTTTATTTTCTTATTCATTTTGATATAAAAAATACCCAGCCAAATCAATGACTGGGTATTAGTCCTCTCTATTTATTGTGTTTGTATGTTATTTACTGATACTTCTTTAGCGGGAACCTTTAGTATATCCTCGTTCTCTATTTCAGGTTCTAAAGTTACTGGTTCTTTACTCTCTTCATGCTCTCTAATTAAAGTATTCCAGTGGTCAAATTTATACTCTAAATCAGATGCTAAATCCTCTGCATCTTTTGCTTCATCTAAAGCATAGTCAACTTGACTTTTAGACTCTTGAGTCTTATAAATTAAATCATCTAAAATACTTTTAGCTCGTTTGACTTCTTCTTTTGTTATAGGGAATGTATCAGTTTCCAAAGCAAAGTTATCATTTACTTTGTCAAGTACTTCAGTCCTATGACAATCAAATTTCTTACAAAGTTTATCTACTATCTTACTATCATCTATTAAACCTTGTAATGCACCTCGTACAATAGTTTCTTCTAACATGACTTTTCTCCTTATTTTTCTTTTATTATTTAATCAATTTTGTGCTGTATCACACATAAAAATATAGCCCTAATAAGTATAATAAACAACATAAATAAATATATTAAAATATATAAAAAAGTATTATATTATAAATGTTGTGTTACAGATAAAATAATAATAAGGAGTTAAAATGGATAAAAGAAAGTTACAGGCAGTTATTAATCGTATTAAGTCAGATAAAGATAGTATGCGGTCCACATTAAGCGAATTAAGAAGAGAGCAAGAGCTTGATTATGACCAGTACGGAGCAGAAGTTGTAGATTCAGAATTATATGAATTAGATATAAAAATAGCTGAAGCATCTGGTTATATCGAGTGTAGTATGTCGGTAATAAAAAAACTTGATATGTTAATGGAATCAATTAATAAATAATAAGGAGTTAAAATGAGAGACATAATAAAGGGTATTAAATTAATAGTTAGCGGATTGTTTAGAGGTCCTATAAAATATATAAGAAGTATATTAGATAACAAGAGTACCATGAATGAGGTGGTTGCAATGTTTGATAATAATAAAAAAGTATTACAAAAGCTTGAAGACTCTGAAGAGAGACTTTGGAGAGCAATACTTGAAAAAGAAAAGAGCCTCGTCAACCTACATAAAAAAGTATTAAAATCAGTTACAGAACTTGAATCAAAAGTTGAAGGACTTGAAACTGGTGGAGATATATTAGTTAAATGTGTTGAAGCGGGTAAAGAACTTGAGACAAAAGTTATGAATCTTGAGATAGATATAAATAACATTAATGATAACTTATAAATAAAGAGCATAAAAAAAGGAGTATAATAATGATAGGTACACATAGAACAACAATTACAACTAATGACAACCATGAGTTAATGGTATGTTATCATAGCACTGCGGTAGTAACAATTAAGACTGATAATAATAACAATCGTTATGCAGTATTGAAAAGTGGCGGTTGGTTAACTAAAACTACTAAAGTTAGAATGAATCAAGCCAGTGAAGAGTTTAAACTAAACTACTTAGTATTTCAAAAGGGCTGGGTATGGTATGTTAAGACACCTGAGATGACCGCAGAATATTATGACGGCATTGTGATTGATGTAGCAACAGGTAATATAAGTAAAGAATTTACAAGTAATTTATCCTAACCTGTAACACACACACAAAGCCCACCACAAAAAAAGCCCCGACTGTATGGTTGGGGCTTTGTCTTTTACTTTAAAATCATTAAAATTTATAGAAAATTATAATTAATTGAATAAAAAAACCAAATTTTCAACTAAAAGTCGGAGGGTAGGCAGGCACAATGTTGGGGGGTAGTAGCCACAAGAAACACCCACACACATTCTAATACTATTTTTGAAAGTTTTCCTTTTTATTGACTTTATAATTTATTATTACTAATTATATAGCTGTTTTGGTGGATTTTGGGTAGAGACCATCTAATCCCCTTATATTTAATAAAAAAGAGATTAGTCTCTAATTCCCATTTAGCTGTTTCGGAGCCATTTTATGGTAGGGTAATCTTTTCTGTTAGTAGCTCAATTACCTACGACTTGCTTTTGACTGTCTAACTCATCCCCTTCTAGTAGTCAATTTGTGTTGCTATACCCTAGAAGTTTTTAACCAACCGATATAGCGGGATAATATTAAGCATATTAAATCTTTCGTGCAATAAATATTTATTATTTGTATATTATTTTATGGAAATTAAAAAGATAAAAGGTGTTGAGCATAGGCTTTATGACAGCTATGATGAGTTTAAAGCCTTTCAAGGCTCTTTGACACCTAAAAGTACTTGGCGAGACGGTCAAGAGGGGGACTGGGTTTTTACTGATGACCATCATGTAGTACAAATATTAAAGGTTTATTACATTACAGTTCCAAATTCCAAAGAAAAACGTAAATGTGTGCGCACAATATGCGGTAGTTTTGTGTGTAAACAGAAAAATGCTCAAATGTTGGGCGAAAAAGGGGTTGCAGAGAATATTTATACATTCTCAGGCAACTATGATACGATTAAAAAGATACGTTCTACTAAATTATCCTCTAAAAAGCTATTATTTGCTAAATATGTGGCCGCGGGGATAGATATGACAGAAGCTTATAGTCGTGTTTACCCAAAAGCTAACGATAAGCAGTATATACGTAACGCAGCAAACAAATTATTACAACAAAAAAAGGTAATGCAAATGGTAAAAGAGGAAATATCCTTAATTTTAAAAGAAGAGGGAGTAACTCCTGAGTATATTATACAAAAGTACAAAGATATAGCCGATGTTTCGGAAAGGGACCAAGATAGGTTAAGGAGTTTAGATGCTTTAGCTAAAATGTCTGGATTATTTGAAACAGAGAAAAAACGGGAAGAGTTAACTGTATGGGCTGGTTTTAGCCCTGAACAACTGGAGGCTATAAAAGGTGGCGAAACCAAAGTACTTGCACATAAAGAAAAAGAGTGACATATCAGATAAAATAGACCCTTGTCCTGTATGTGAGGCAAATCTATATTATGACGAGCATTGTAGTAAAAGAATAGGGGTTATTGAAAAAAACGGAGATATAGAATCATGGAAATGTCCTGTTTGTGATTCAGAGTTTGATTTAGACGATAATATTTTGTATATTTATGGCAGCGAAATTGAAGGTGGACAGGCATAATGATAGATAAAAAGATTTCAATAGGGTCTTTATTAACAATAGGAACGATTTTAGTAGGAGCAGCAATATCTTACGGTGTTAATTCCAATAGAATGGAAAATGTTGAGATTGAACAGGTAAAAGCTGTTAAAAGAATAAAAGCTAATGAAGATAGTATTGTAGATTTAAAAATTGGTGTAGCAAAGATAGAAACTAAGTTAGATGACAGGTTTAATAGATTAGAAGAAATATTAATGGATTTAGAGTAATGAGTAAATTAGATGTAAACGAAAATATGAAAATAGGCATTGACCTTAAAACTATTGGACAGATAGTTAGTCTTGTAGTGGCGGGGGCCACAATGTGGTTCACACTTAAAGGTGATGTATCTTCGATTGAGCTTAAAATGGACGCAATTTCAGAGAAAGTTGACAGAATGTATAATAATACCTCTATGGAGGTAATTGAAACTAAACTTGAGTCTTACGATGAAAAGTTTGAAGATAATAAAGATTTAGTTAAAGAATTAAGAGATATACCCTCAAAAGTAGATAATCTTCAATCTTTATCAGAAAATAAAGCTGATAAAGTACATTATCACAGTTATGCTGTTAAAAAGGATATAAAAAACTATGACAAAGCCATAGACTCCTTGAGCAGCCAAATTAACAAGTTAAAATCAATAATATCTGGATTAGAGAAAAAAATTAAAAATACAGGTAGTGCATTTTAATGTACCAATATAAAATCAAGAAAATATCCAAAATAGTTGATGGAGATACCTTTGACTGCGATATTGACCTTGGTTTTGATGTTATCTTAGCAAAGCAAAGAATAAGACTTACTGGTGTAGATACTTGGGAGTCCAGAACAAGAAACTTAAAAGAAAAAGAGAAGGGACTTGCAGCTAAAGCTTATACTAAAGATATTTTAGAAAATTCTAAAGAAATAACAATAAAGTCGTTTGGTAAAGGTAAATACGGAAGAATACTAGGTGAAGTCTATTGTGATGGGGCATGTTTAAATGAACAGCTATTAGAGTCTGGACATGCATATAAGTATGAAGGAGGAAAGAAAAAGAAATTTGATGAATAATTTAATAAAAGGCTTATTATTAGTATCTACATTATTTTCACAATCTTTTTTTGATTATGCAACTATTTATGCTAGTACTTCATTAAATAGTGCAAAAGTTCAAGAATTTGAAGATGATTACAAGATTTCTCTAGGATTAAGGAAGATAGCAAGATTCCCATATCAAGAGAAGTCTGATTTTTATTCTGGCGAAGAAATTAGTATAACAGATAGGGCTAGCATAGGTTTTGTACCAAAGTGGGAGTATTTAGCTAATTTCAGCCAAGTCAGAGAAAGAGGTGACGAATTTATTGATATGAACTTCTTTTTAAGATATTTAGCTGACAACTTCTTAGTTAAGCTTGAATATATAGAAAAAGAAAGTAGAAAGCTTAAATTAGCACAATTTGATTTAAGGGGAAGATTTAAAGTAGGAAATACAAATATTACATCTGGACTCGCTACAAGATTGCATCCTGCTTATGGTGTTGACCCATATGGAGAAGGATGGTATGAGGGTGAGTGGTATCAGCTTGCATATGACCAAGGATATATAGACGGGTCATATGTTGTAGGAGATTTAAACGAAAATAATGAAGTTGACTCTTATTATATATGGATTGAAACAGATGAGTATACTGGAGAAGGATATTGGATATTTTATCAAGAAGGTATAAATTATTACTGGCAAGACCCTGAAGGTGACCATATTGCAAGTAGTGATGAAGAATTTATGCAATATTACATGCCAGAGATAATAAATCAATATAATATACATGAAATTGATAAATTAGGCTGGCAGTCTGAGTTATCATTAGTTATAGGTATAGATAATTTTATTAATAAGAAAAACTATTATATTCATAGTTGGCTAAATGCTTATCCACTATCTTTAGGTCTAACTGAGTATTCTTACGGAGATAGTAAAAATATTAGTTATGATATTGGTATAATAGCTGGATTTAAGATTAGTAAAAGGGTAGGAGTCTTTTTAGAGGGAATATATTTAAATTATTACGATAAAAAGGAACATTCCATTAAAAGTGGAATAAATGTTAGGTTTTGATGATAGTTTCTAAAATGATAGTAAATGCGGTAGCTACAAAACTAACTAAACATTTTAAGTTAGATAGAATTATGTCGTATGTATTTGATGATAATAATCTAGATGATAAAATGAAGGAAGTAGAGATACGCCTTAATTTATTAGAAAAAATGGCTCATCCACCTAAAAATTTTAAGTGTAACTGCGGTAAGGAGAAATAATGCCAAAATTTGGAAGTAGGTCAAAAAGAAACCTTGTAACATGCCATGAAGACCTTCAGGATTTATTTAATGAAGTTATTAAATATGTTGATTGCTCTGTTATAGAGGGTCATAGAAGTAAAGAAAGGCAAAATAAGCTATATGAAGAAGGGAAAACTAAAGTACGACATCCAAATGGTCGTCATAATGCTAACCCTAGTAGGGCTGTTGATGTTGTGCCTTACCCTATTGATTGGAATGACCGCGAGCGTTTCCACCTTTTTGCTGGATTTGTCTTGGGCATTGCTCAATCTATGGAAATAAATATTCGCTGGGGAGGCGATTGGAACAAAAACTTTGAGGTAGATGATAATAAATTTGATGATTTCCCTCATTTTGAGCTTATAAAGGATTTCTAGTGGGAACTGAAGAGGTAAAAAAACTTGCTGCATATATAATAGACAAAGAAAAGATAGATAATATTGAGAGTCTTGCTCACAATGTAGAAGATTTTTGGTTAAACCAATTTAGCGAAAGGTTTCCTGATATGGATATATCTAGGACCGATAAAGATGCATTAACTCATTTCTGGGGCCAAACATTATCACAACAACAAGAAGGGACTACTCCTACAGTATTGGCAGGACTTTTTAATGAATTACGTGGATTAAGGAGAGGCTATACTGCAAAAAGTGTTATAGCAGATTTAATTAACAATATTAGTGCTGTTTTGCCAGACTTAGGAGAAAAGCAGCAAGCAGATTATGGTAGCCTACTTTCACTATTAATTCAAAATCCAGATGCAACTATGTCTGAAGACCAAATGCAAAAAATTATAGACTACGGATTGTCTTGGACCGTAGACCCTCCTGAAACACAAAGATATACAGACCAATAATGGCTAACTTAAATCTTAATGGAGATGTTAGTAAAAATGAAAAAGCTCTTCATTTAGCCTATAATGATTTAATTACATTTGGAAAGTTATTCAGCCCTCAAGATTTTTTAGCATCTGCTACACCTCATTTCCATACAGAAGTTGGTAAATTGCTAATTAATGATAAAAAACAGCAATTAGCCTTAGTATTGCCTCGTGACCATGCAAAATCTACATTAGCTGCTACAGCTATACTTTATAAATTTTTATTTGCAACAAAAGATGAACCACAGTTTATAGCTTGGGTTGGTGAAGCACAAGACCAAGCCACTGACAATATATCGTGGATACAGAATCATATATACAGCAACCCAGCTATACATTATTATTTTGGAGACTTAGAAGGAGATAAATGGACAAAAAGCGAGTTTACGTTAAAAAACGGTTGCCGAATGATTGGCAAGGGTACTTCACAAAGATTGAGAGGAAAAAAACAGAACTCGACAAGATATACAGGCATTGTGCTTGATGATTTTGAATCAGAGCTTAATACAAAAACTCCTGATGCTAGAAGACAAATAAAAGAATGGGTAACTGCTGCAGTTTATCCAGCTATTGATTTTGATAAAAAAGGTTTTTTGTGGTGTAATGGAACAATAGTGCATTATGATAGCTTTTTAAATGGTTTAGTAACAAAACATAATGATGCAATAAAAACAGGTGAAGAATTTACTTGGGATGTTTACACAAAAAAAGCTATAGAGGACGGTAAACCAATATGGCCTTCAAGATGGCCAATTAAAAAATTAGAAGAAAGAAAACAATTCTATATAGATTCAGGTACTCCAGCTAAATTTTATCAAGAGTATATGAACCAAGCCAAGTCTCCTGAAGACCAAATCTTTAGTGAGGAAGATATTAATCAGGCACAATATAAAGGTTTTGCAAGATATGATGAAGAATATAGCTCATGGTATATTAAGCTTGATGATGAGAGGAAAGAGTATGTTAATATTTACATCGGTGTTGACCCAGCTTCAACTGTTGGGGTTAGGAATGATTATTCTGTTATTATGGTTATTGGTGTTACCGCTGATTTTGATTACTATGTTATTGAATATTGGAGGGATAGAGTTTTACCTATGGAGTGTGCCGATAAGATATTTGAAATATCGAAAAGGTATCAGCCAATAAGAAGAATTAATATTGAAACTATTGCATATCAAGAAATGTTAAGAGATTATGTCATGAAAAGAAGTAAAAAAGAAGGAATGTTCCTTCCTGGAATAGAAAAGGGTATTAAAAATTATAACCAAAAGAAAAAGGATAGACTATTTGAAGGTCTTCAGCCAATGTTTAAAGCAGGGGCTGTTCATATTAAAAAAGAAATGCATGAACTTATAGGTGAATTACTTGATTTTCCAAAAGGAAGTCATGATGATACTATAGATGCATTTTGGCTTGCAACACAATTTGCTAAGGGTCAGACAAAGTTAAAGAAAAAAACTAAAACTAAGTCTGGAATATGGAGGAAGCCTAGAAAAGCATATAATTGGTTGACTGGAGCAAGAAAGTAGTCTTATATTATACACTATGATACAAGAAGATTTAAGGGTAAAAGAGATAAGAGAACAGTTTGATAGGTGGAGAGACGCCAGAAAAGACTGGGATGTTGCAGCTAGAGAAGATATAGATTTTTATTTAGGGAACCATTTTACACAATCAGAGTTAGATGAACTAGATTCTAGGAATCAATCTTCTATGCCAATGGATAGACTATATGCTGCTATAGAACAATTTAAAGCTATAGTTACTTCTAAAAAACCTAGATTTAGTGCGATAGGAAGAGAAGACTCGGATAACAGGTTGGCAAATGTATGGAAGACAATATTAGAGTATATTTGGGATAAATCTGATGGTGATGAAATTTTTAAACAAGTCGTTCATGATTATGCTATTACAGGTCTTGGATATTTTTATGCATATTTAGATAGAGATGCTGATTTTGGTAGAGGTGAAGTTAAATTTACATATGTAGACCCTTTTAGAGTTTATGTTGACCCAAATTCTAGACATAAATATTTTGATGATGCTTCAGGAATTATTGTATCAACAATATTAACTAAACAACAATTAATAGATTTATATCCGCAACTTAGTCAACCGATTGAAGAAGGTTCGGAAAAAATTCTAATAGACGAAATAGAAACATTTAGTAAAGAGGAGGACTATCCAGATGCAACTAATCAAACGACTATGGAAAGCTTTACACCAGATAATACAAAAGATAAAGACTACCATATTGAAAAGTATAGACTTCTTGAACATTACAAAAAGGTAAGAGTTCCATATTATAGAGTTGTAGATTCTAGAACAGGTGATGAAAGAATTATGACTCAAGAACAGTTTTCTGTAATGGCTCAAGATAGAGATTTTGCTTTAGCTATACAAAATAAATTAATAGATTATATTGAAGTTACACAACCAAGAATTAAATTAACATGTACTGTTGGACAGATAGTACTATATGAGATGATATGTGATACAGATATTTATCCAGTAGTTCCAGTGCCTAATATTTGGACTAATACTCCATATCCGATGAGTGATGTTAGAAAAAATAAAGCATTTCAAAGGTTCCTCAATAAGACAGTATCCCTCATTACATCACACGCACAAGCTTCTGCAGGTTTGAAGCTTCTAGTTCCTCAAGGTAGTGTTAGTGATATTGAAGAGCTGGAAAGAGATTGGGCTAATCCTAATGCTACTATCGAATATGACCCGTCTTTTGGGGAACCACATTTTCCGTCTCCTCAACCATTGTCAGGCAGTATATTAACATTGCCTAAGATGATAGAAGGATACATTGATTTAAATGTTGAATATTTGAAATGATGCAAGGGCAGTCAGAGGCGGCCCCTAGAACTTATTCTGCTACAATGATGATGGAAAATGTTGGACAAAGACGTTCTAAGTCAAAATTAAGAGATATAGAAGGTTCAATGAAAAGATTAGGGCAAGTATTATATAATATGGCCAGACAACATTATAGATTTAAAAAGACTTTTAGAATTGTTCAGCCTAATAATGATATAAATGAATATACAGTAAATAAAAGGTTGTATGATGATAAAACAAATGAATTACAAAAGATTGAAAATGATATAACAGTTGGTCAGTTTGATATACGCATACTTGGTGGTTCTACATTACCTTCTAATAAATATGGTGAGTTCCAATTATATATGGAAGCTTATCAAGCTGGATTGATAGATAGGGTAGAAGCATTGAAGAAAACAGAAATATTCGATAAACAAGGAGTATTGCAAAGAACTGACGAAATTGGTAAATTACAGAGTATGCTAAGTCAAGCACAAGAGCAAATTAAAAAACTTGGCGGAGACTTGCAGACTGCTCAAAGAGAATCTGTATCTTCTAAACAAAGAACAGAAGTTGAAAAATTTAAGTCAAGACTTAAAGAACAAGAACTTGAATATAGTTCTAAAAATAAGCTAGCTGCTAATAAGCTAGGAAATGCGGTGAAACTCGAGTCAGAGAAATTACGTTTACGTAGTGAATCTCAAAATAAACAAGAGAAATCGTAGAAAGGAAATACAACTAATGAATGACGCATATGAAGACGGACATCTAGAAGGTGAATCCGTTGATAATGTAGGGCAAGACGAAAACGTTAATACGCAAGAGGGTTCTGGAAACTGGGAAGAACAAGCAAAGTACTTCCAAAGTGAAAAGGATAAACTCGCAGCGGAAAACTCTAAACTAAAGCAATATGAAAAAATAGGAAATTTATTGGAATCTCGTCCAGATATTACCCAAACTATAACTAGTATGGTACAAGGACAAGGTCAACCAGCACAGCCTCAACGTATAGCTTTAGAAAAAGATGAATTTGACCCATGGGAAGCCTATAATGACCCGCAGTCTAAATCGTACAAATACAGACAACAAGAACTTCAAGACAGTATTAATGGAGCTGTCAATCAACAAATGCAAGGATTACAGAGAAATCAAGGAGAGATGCAATTAAAGACCGAACTACAACAAAAAGGTTTAACGCCTCAAGAGGTAGACTCTTTTATGCAATTTGCTGCTCAAAATCCTGCAGAATATGGCGTTGATGGTGCTATTAAAATGTGGAGAGCTGTAGTTGATTCTGGAACCAGTGGACAACAAGTAGAAAATCCACTTGATGAGGTGCGTCAAACGCAGGGTACACCTGCGCAAGGAGGAATATTACAAGGTCAAGCACCTGATGTTCCTAAGACGGATGCTGAATCAATGTGGGAGTCTATTACGAAAGCTGGTAGTCGTACGAATGTATTGTAAATAATAGTATAAACAAGGAGAAATAAATGGCTACTTATAATAGTGGACAAGTAAAATTTGGTACTCCTGGTGCAGTAATTGATAGTACAATACCATCAAGAAGACTGTATGACTTTAGTGATAGAGTTGCAGATTTAGCCCCAGAAGAGTCACCATTTTTTGTATATTTGTCAAAAGTAGGTAAAGTTCCAACAACGGATAGTCAATTCCGATTTTTGGAAGATAGAACTAAAATTTCTATAACTGATAGAAGTTTTAAAATTGATGGCGGCCAAACATTAGCAGCTCCAGGTGGTAGTACCACTGTTCTTGTTGATGTTGGTGGCGCATGTGTTAATTGGCTTATTCCAGGTATGGTTGTTGAGTTTGCTCAAAATGTAAACTTAGATGGTGGTACTGATACTGAGTCAATAACTAGAGCAACAGCTAAAATAGAGTCTGTTACTCAAAATTCAGCTGATACTTCAATTCAGGTAACAACTATTGCTGCAACAGCGGGTGCTGCAACAACAACATTAGACGATAATGCTGATGCTGTTGTTATTGGTACAGCATTTGAGCAAGGTTCTGGCGCTCCAGACGTATGGTCTCAAGAGTTAGATAATGATTATGGTTATACCCAAATCTTTAAAACAGCTTGTGAGATGTCTAATACAGCTAGAGCAACAGTTTATCGTGGATATGCTGATGAATGGGCAAGATTATGGAATCTTAAATTAAGAGAACATAAAGTTGATATTGAAAGAGCAATGCTTTTTGGTATGAGAGGTTCACAAAGTGGAGTTCAATATACTGAAGGTATTGTTGGTCACATACTTCAAAATGGTACAAATACTGGTGGCGGTTCGTTAGCAGCTTATGCTGAAGATAAGCCATATTTAGGTGGATGGGCAACATCAGAGATGACGTATGACAATCTACTTGGTGCTTTTGAAGTTATGTACGACCCTGCTCGTGGCGGCTCTTCATCTAAACTTTGCTTAGCTTCACTTCCAGTAATATCACATTTTAATAAAATAGCTGGATTTGCTAAAGGAAGCACAAGTACAACAACTCCATATAATTTCGAGTCATCTAAAGGTACATTTGGCCATAAAGTTATGAAAATTGAAACTGTTCATGGGGATACTACTTTAGTAAAAGAGCCATTATTCAGAAATAATTCTTCAGGACTAATGGCTTTTGTTGACCTTGACCATGTTTCATATAGACCTCTTATTGGTAATGGTGTTAATCGTGATACTTCAATCACAACAAATGTTCAACAAGCTGATGAGGATTTAAGAAAAGATATGATATTGACCGAAGCTGGTCTTGAGATATCTCTTCCTGAAACTCACGCAGTTATAAACTTGGAGGCTATATAATATGAGAAGTGATGTATTAAATAAAAATAGCAATAGTTATGGTGGACAGAATCTAGGTATTGTTAAAGTTGCAGATGCAGCTACATATACAATGTTAGCAGCAGATTCAGGTAAAATTCACGTTATACCTGACTTGACAGCTGATTGTGTATTGAGTTTTCCAGCTGAAGCAGTTGGTCTTGTGTTTGAATTTTGGTATGGCGGCACTGCTGCTGATGCTCATGATTGGACATTTGACACAGGTTCAGACACTAACTATTTTGTTGGCGGCGCTCATCATGCTGATACAGATGGCGAACTTAGTGCTGTGGTAGATTCTAATGGCAGTAGTAACTCTAAAATGGGTGTTTTAACTCCAGAATGTGGAACTTGGGTAAAGTTCGTATGTGATGGGTTGAAATGGTACGTTAATGGAGATGTTATATCTGCTACTAATACTGCAATTACTTTTG
>VTLG01008247.1_pt1 | contig 14756 bp, 15 predicted proteins | sample 4694571 | NCBI WGS metagenome assembly VTLG01 (sample SAMN12604809, study PRJNA352737) | marine metagenome | biome: ENVO:00000447; feature: ENVO:00000209|ENVO:00000569|ENVO:01000036; material: ENVO:00002151; isolation source: viral sequences binned using virsorter ...
ATAATCGAAATAGAAGAAAGAGATTATTTAGTAGAAGAAAATTTAGTATTAGAAGAAGAAATAGATCTTATGCATCAAAAACTTCTCTATAAAGACAGTATACTAAATAGTGCCTCCTCAAAGGAAAGTGAGTATATTGAGACAATAGAATCTCTGAAAAAATCTATTAATCTAAAAGAAGACCAAATAGCATTATCAGAGAAAAAGAGAAAAAAAGCTAAATTTCAACGTAATATAGTTGGTTTAGCTTCAATGGCTTTAACAGTACTGACTTTAATAACACGATGAGTCAACAAAAAGACATAAAACAAATTATAAAACTTGAGTATCTTAAATGTGCTCAAGATCCTGCTCATTTCATGAGCAAATATTGTCAAATACAGCACCCACAAAGAGGTAGAGTACATTTTCAGTTATATCCATTCCAAAGCAGAGTATTAAAAATATTTAAGGATCATCCTTATAATATTATAAACAAATCTAGACAGTTAGGTATATCAACACTTTGCGCAGGTTATTCTTTATGGATGATGTTGTTTCATCAAGATAAAAATATACTTTGTATTGCTACAAAGCAGGAAACAGCAAAAAACCTAGTTACAAAGGTACGTTTCATGTATGAAAATTTACCTTCATGGCTTAAAGTTGGAACAAGAGAAAATAATAGATTATCTATTAGATTAGAAAATGGCTCACAAATCAAAGCATCTTCAGCTGCCTCAGATGCAGGTAGATCCGAAGCAGTATCCTTACTAGTAATTGATGAGGCTGCCTTTATTGATCAAATATCTGAGATATGGGCTTCATCACAACAAACACTAGCTACTGGTGGTGGGGCAATTGTTTTATCAACACCTTATGGTACTGGTAATTGGTTCCATCAAACCTGGGTTAAAGCCCAATCAGGTGAAAATGATTTTGTTCCAATTAGATTACCTTGGGATGTGCACCCAGAAAGAAATCAAGAGTGGAGAGATAAGCAAGATGAGCTACTAGGTGATCCTAGAATGGCAGCTCAAGAATGTGATTGTGATTTTAATACTTCAGGTGATACTGTATTTTATAATGAATATATTGAATTTTATGAGCAATCCCATATGAAGGAGCCACTTGAAAAAAGAGGAGTAGATAAAAATTTATGGGTTTGGGAATCAGCTGACTATTCAAGAATGTATATGGTTGTGGCTGACGTAGCTAGAGGTGATGGAAAAGATTATTCTGCATTTCATGTTATTGATATAGAATCAAATACACAAGTAGCAGAATATAAAGGACAAATTGGTACAAAAGAGTTTGGACATTTATTGGTTGGTATAGCAAACGAATATAATGAAGCTCTATTAGTAGTTGAAAATGCGAATGTAGGTTGGTCTACAATTCAAACTATACTTGATAGAGGCTATCAAAATATGTACTATTCTCCAAAATCAGATGCTTTAAATGCCGAATCATATTTTGACAAATACCAAGATAAAAATAAAATGGTACCTGGTTTTACAATGTCAACAAGAACTAGACCTATGGTAATAGGTAAATTTGCTGAGTATGTAAGTGATCATGGAGTTACATTTTATTCGAAGCGCTTAATTGAAGAAATGAAAGTATTCGTTTGGAAAAATGGTAAAGCACAAGCACAACCAGGATACAATGATGACTTAATAATGTCATTTGGAATTGCAATGTATATAAGAGATACAGCACTAAAATTTAAAGAACAGGGTATAGAAAAAACAAGAGCAATTTTAAATAGTTTTAAGGCAACCAAAACAAATTTTAAGGGTGCCTATTTTTCAAAAGGAGCCGACAATCCTTACCATATGGACAATGGAAAGGGTGGAAAGGAGGACATAAGCTGGCTTCTGTAATATGTATTGATATATGGCAGATAAAAATGTATTTTCAAGGTTAAAGAGGCTATTTTCTTCTGATGTAATCATTAGAAATGTTGGTGGTAATCAACTTAAAGTCTTAGATGTTAATTCAATCCAACAAGCAGGGCAGATAGAAACCAACTCCCTAATTGATAGGTTTACAAGATTACACACAACTAATCAAAATCCTATATTTAACCCGTCTTTAAATTATCAAACTTTACGTACTCAACTTTATCAAGATTATGAAGCAATGGATACGGATGCTATTATAGCTTCAACTTTAGATATTATAGCTGATGAAAGTACTTTAAAAGATGATATGGGTGAAGTATTAACTATTAAAAGCCCAGATGAAAATATCCAAAAAATCTTACACAACTTATTTTATGATATTTTAAATATTGAATTTAATTTACATTCATGGATAAGACAAATGTGTAAATACGGTGACTTCTTCTTAAAACTAGAAGTAGCAGAAAAATTTGGTGTTTATAATGTAATACCTTACTCTGCATTTCAGATGATTAGAGAAGAGGGTATGGATCCTGAAAACCCATATGATATCAAATTTAGATTTGACCCAGATGGTTTAACAGGAGCAGGAGCTAATTCATATGCTTCATATAATTCAAATAATACTGATGGTTCTATTGTATTTGATAATTATGAAGTAGCACACTTTAGATTACTTGCAGATGCAAATTATCTACCTTATGGACGTTCATATATTGAACCAGCTAGGAAAGCATTTAAACAAATGACCCTAATGGAAGATGCTATGTTAGTTCATAGAATTTGTAGAGCACCTGAAAAACGAATCTTCTATGTTAATGTAGGAGCCATTCCTCCAAATGAAGTAGATAACTTCATGCAGAAAACAATTAGTACGATGAAACGTACTCCATATGTTGATGAACAAACAGGGGATTATAATTTGAAATTCAACATGCAAAACATGATGGAAGATTTTTATATTCCAATTCGTGGTAACGACACATCAACTAAAATTGATACCACACCTGGTTTACAATATGATGGAATTGTTGATGTGGAATATTTGAGAGACAAGATGATGGCTGCACTTAAAGTACCTAAAGCATTCTTCGGATACGATGAAGATGTTGAAGGTAAAGCTACATTAGCAGCTGAAGATATTCGTTTTGCTCGTACAGTTGAAAGAATACAAAGAATAGTAGTTTCTGAGTTATATAAAATTGCATTAGTACATTTATATACTCAGGGTTATACAAGTGAAAACTTATCCAATTTCGAATTAAACTTAACAACACCTTCAATTATATTTGAGCAGGAAAAAATCATGTTAATGAAGGAAAAAGTTGAATTAGCTAATCAAATGATGGAACAAAAATTAGTACCATCAGATTGGATTTATGATAATATTTTCCATTTCAGCGAAGATCAATATGATGAATATAGAGATTTAGTTAGACAAGATGCTAAACGTACCTTTAGAACAACTCAAATTGAAACTGAAGGAAACGATCCAGTTGAAAGTGGAAAATCATATGGTACACCTCACGATTTAGCTTATTTATATGGTAAAGGTAGATACAATTCAAATTCTGAAAATGTACCTAACCCAGAAAAATATGCTGCTGATTTACCAGGTCGTCCAAAAGAAAAAGCATCTAATATTAATACACAAGATGATGCTCTTGGAAAAGACAGATTAGGAACTGACAGAATGAAGGGAAGAAATGAGCTAGATGAAGCATCTAATACAGAATTTCTCAAACATCAAGATATGTTAAAAAACATTCCTTTCGTAAAACGTACCGGAAAACAATTAGTTTTTGAGGACGATAAAAAGAAAGAAAAGTTACTAGACGAATCACAAATCAAAGAATAATACCTCTTTATATATTTATAAGAAAACTACTAATTAATGCAAGTAAAACATTCAAAATTCAAAAACACGGGAATTTTATTTGAATTACTAGTAAGGCAAATTACATCAGACACTATGTCAGGGAAAGATTCCAAGGCATCCGTCTTACTAAAGAAATATTTTGTTAATACCGAATTAGGTAAGGAATACAAATTATTTGACACTGTAATCAAAAATCAAGCAATTAGCGAAAGCAAAGCTAACGTTGTAATTGAGTCCGTTTTGGCATCATCTAAAAAACTTAAGCGTTCTGCTTTGAGAAAGGAAAAATACAACCTAATCAAAGAAATAAAAGAACACTACAATGTAGATGATTTATTTAAGACAAAAATAAATAATTATAAGCAATTAGCTTCACTTTACATTTTAATGGAATTATATAATTCAAAAGATGTAATCAATCCTAGCCAATTGGTAGATAATAAAATGACTATACTGGAACACTTAACATCCAAACCACAAGATAAAGGAGCAGTTAAACAATCAGTAATAGACGAATTTAAAAAATACGATAAAGATTTAAGAATTTTAACATACAGAACATTATTAGAAAAATTCAATACAAAGTATTCTGATTTCAATAATGATCAAAAATTAATCTTAAAAAACTTCATCGAATCAATCGATTCAACTTCTAAACTAAAAGAATTTTACAATTCTAAAATACAAGAAGCAAAAGTAAGAATTGATAACCACTCAAAACAGGTTAAAAGCGAACCTATCAAAATCAAACTTCAAGAGGTAAAGAAATATCTTAAGGAAAAAAATAAACAACACAAAATCAAAAACGAAGATTTAGTAGATTTGCTTCATTATTATGAATTAATAGGCGAATTAAATAAGGTAAACTAAAATGGACAAATTTAACTTAAGAGAATACTTAAAAAACAATCCTTTACTAAAGGAAAATATATCCATGGAAGATGGAGAAGATAAAATTACTTATTATGCTAAAGAATTAATCAAAATGCATACTCCAGGTGATGAAGAAGGTGTTGAAGGATTACTTACTTATTTAGCAGATAACCCAGAAGAAATGCCCGAAGATTGGGATGTAGATTTTATACAAGATCCTAATAATTATAATGATATTATGGATAAAATATTTGCTCTAACTCCAATGCAAGAAAATGATGGTTACAAAATCAAACTTCTAGTTAAAACTGTTTACTACGATGGAGACAGTGGTGAATTATATGCAGATAAAAACACTTACTATACAGACGCTGAATTAGAAGATGGTGCTGACCAAACATCATATACAAGTGGAGAAGAGCTAGATAATATGATATTCAGTAACGATTATGATACAGCAAAAGAATTTGAAGAAGATTATCCAGGTCTATTTAAGGTAGTATAAAATGTCCTTCAACTATAAAAAATATATTCAAGATAATCCACTCCTCAGAGAACAAGCTGATGTAGAGTTCACAGATCAAGAATACGATCCAACAACACGCTCATTATCAGCAAAGGTAAAATATAAACCTAATTTTAGAAAGGCATATGATGATTTAGAAGATGCAAAGAAATCAATTGAAGCAGTTGCATCTAAATCAGAATTAATGGATGATGCTCAACTAAAACGTATTAAAGAATTAGTTAGAGACGCATTCAACAAATATAGAACACATCTCAGAAACAATTACAGAGATGAATATTTAAAAATTAAAGGTAGAGGTGGCGTAGACGAATTATCAGTATCAGGAGATGCTGGCGCTTACGATACACCTTATGCATTTGCAAAAAATAAAAATAGAAAATATAAACCGGTCAATAAAGGCTTTACCGATGTTAATCCTAAAGAACTCAGAAAGAAAGCAAAAGGAACCGACTATGTTGATTTAATGTAATATTTATAAATAAATTTAAAAATGAAATCCACTCAAGATAAATTCAGATTAGTTAATGATGGTAAGATGTTAAAAAAAGACTTCTTAACTGAGGTTAAAAGATCTCACTCAAATCTTATCACTCAAACTACTACATATAAAGATGCCGTTCAAATTCTTAAAAACAAGAATATAGTAAACGAGCATTTCTTAGGTTTACAAACCCAAAAACCAATCAATTCAAATCCAGATTGGTTCAAAATCTTCAAAGACAATATGGTTGAAGAAGATGTTAAGGCTGAACTTAAGAAAACAGACAAAGATGTAGTTGAACTTGAAACTAAAGGATACGATTATAAAGATCCAAAAAACATAGATAATGTATATGGTGAATCTTTTCTTCAAGGATACTATACGGAACTTAAAAATCCAAAGAACGCTGATTTAACTGAAGTTGAACTTAAAGAAATTGTAGCTAAAAACTTAGAATCAAACAGATTATATTATACTGAGGAAGCTCAATTCGGAATTGAAGGTATTGGTTATACAGACGACGCTCCAGGATTAGCTCCATCTAAATCAGATCAAATGGTACCAGTAAAAGAAGGTCACATTAAATTAAGTGATTTAATTAAAGAAGAATGGGTTAATATGGGTGGTGAAGGTGCTCCAGTAAACGAAGATGAAGACATTGATGGAGATATTACAATTCATGATGATAGTGCTGATCCAACAACAGCTTTAGGTTTTGATGTAACTGAAGATGCTAGAACAGATGCTGAAGAAGAAGGTTATCTTGATGGTATGAAAGACGAGAAAGAAGATCTTAAAAAAGAAAGCAAACCTGCTAAAAAATTATCTTTAGAAGCTAGATTAAGAGAAATTGAAAATTTAGGTAGATCAATAGCATTAGAAGCTAAAATCCAAGCTGTATCTGAAGAAATTACTAATAGAATGGATAAATTGAATGTAGCTGAAAACATGGAAGAAGTTGCTGATTTTATCAATCCAGTTAGAGTTAGAGAAACAAAAAAAGAAATTAAACTTCTTGAGAAAAAGAAAAAAATGTACGAAAAAATGTACAAAAAACTTACTAAAGAAGATTACCAAGCTCCAATCGTAGATGAAGAGCTAGATACTGAAGCTACACCAGAAGCATAATAGTATGAAACAAACGATAATTGATACCCTTCCATTTAAGGTTTTACCACAGCAAATTACTGAAGGTAAACGCTCACAAAACGGCAATTTACTAGTTAAAGGCCGATTACAAACAGCTGAAACCAAAAATGGAAACGGTAGAATTTATCCAAGACCTATCCTAGAAAGAGAAGTAAAAAACTATATGGAAGGTCCAATTAAAGAAAGCAGAGCAATGGGTGAATTAGATCATCCAGATTCTTCTGTAATTAACCTACAAAACGTCTCCCACATTATACGTGAAGTAAATTGGCAAGGAGATGATGTTGTTGGGTTAATTGAAATATTACCTACTCCCGCAGGAAACATTTTAACGTCCTTATTTGAAAACGGCATTACAGTCGGTGTTTCCTCGCGAGGTATGGGTTCATTAACCCAAATAGGAGAAACTTTAGAAGTACAAGATGACTTCGAATTATTATGTTGGGATTTCGTTTCAACACCAAGCACACCAGGAGCTTATGTTGCTCCCTTACAAGAAGGCTTATGTTTAGCCAAAGAAGACAAATACCAGGATGTAAATAGAATTATAACAGATATCTTATGTAGTAAGGGGAATTGTCCAATATTATAAAATTTTAAATATGGATAACTTTAATTTAAGGAAATATCTAATAGAAAATAAACTTACACATTCTTCAAAAAAATTAAATGAAATTTCTATAGATATGCTACAAACCCAATTTGTAGATACAGGTAGAATAGATAAAAATACATTTAATAATATATTAGATGCCGCTCAAAAAGATTCTGCATTTGCTACATGGTTAACGGCTAGAGTAGCAGGTACTAAAAAGGCAAAACCTATTATCAAAAAAGAAGATATAGCTAAATATAAAAAATATTTAGACATATTTAAAAGAAATAAAAGAGAATATCCACTTAAGGATATTAACATGATCAAGGATCAAAATGCATTAGATGATTTTATTAAAAAATCAAGAGAAATACAATCTAAAGAAGAAGGAGATATTTCACAACAAAAAGGAGTATCCAAATCAGAAAAATATAAAAAACTAAAACTTGGGGAAGTAGATGGATATGAAATATTTAAATTCCCAAAAGGTTCAAAAGATTTATATGGTGCAAGCTGTGAACTAGGAGCAGGTACAGATTGGTGTACAGCAACAGGTAATACTGATACTTGGTTTCTAGACTATATCAGTAAAGGAGACATATATGTTATAATAAATAAAAGTAATCCAAAAGACAAATATCAATTTCATTATGAAAGTGACCAATTTATGAACCCAGATGATATAGATATTTTTGATCGTGAGGAATATTAAAAGTTTTAAATGGAATTAGATATACAATTAGAAAAATATTTAGAAGATTATATAAAAATTCAAAATAGTTTTGATTTCATTTCACTAGGAGGAAGTTTACCATTAATGATATATGGTTACATCCCATTTAGAGAAATTAAAGATTTTGATATTATTAGTACTCAATATATAGATAAGAACGAAATAATATATAAAGCATTTAACATTTTACCTCCTAAATACCCAGTAAAAGGAAATCACATAACACATAACAGAAATAAATTTGATTTATACATAAACCCAAATGCAACATATAATTTTATATTCTTTGAAGGATACAATTTAAGATTATCTCCATTAGAAGAAATATTATTTTTTAAATCATACCATTTAAATAAAAAGAAAACAAAAGAAGACTTTAAAACATTAATAAACACTATATTAAATGGACATACAGATAGATAGATTTAAAGACTATAAAATAGTAAAGAACCCAGAAGCAGCTAAAATAATAGATAGTTCTATAAATAAAGAATGGTGGAATAATGATGGATGGTCAACTATGTATGATTATTCCACTGAAGAATTTAAAAAATTATTACCTAGTTGGGATAGAGGAATTTCATATGCTGTAAATAGTATCCCATTTAAACAACCTAGTGAAGGAAGTGATAAACTACAAGGGGTATTTGATTTCCTTGAAAAAAAAGAAGGTAAACCAAACCCATTAAAAGCTGAATCAAAAACAACTGAAATGTTTTCTAATCCCAAATCTTTATATGCTGGGAAATTAGGCTTTGGTTATATTAATGATAAGGGCAAAATACAAATATTCCCCTATCCTATGTCAGGTACAGAAATAGAAAATACAGGTGAACTTAAATCCTACATTGTCGATATTAAAGATGGAGGTGTTATGGTATGGAATGATGCTTTAGAAAGAGAATATGATAGTGAAGACTATATCATATAAATTGCGACTTTAACAGACTCTTCATATACGTATAATTGAATATACCATCTCTTTATATGGTATTTAATTATTTTTAGCTTACCCATTACGTTTGTATAATAAACGTATTTTCCAAAACACAAAATTAAAATTTAGGAACAATGAGCAGAGACTTATTAAAAGAGGCAATAGCTGACGCTAAGGCGGTAAAAGAAACAGCAATTGCAAACGCGAAAGCCTACTTAGAGGAAGCTTTCACACCTCAACTACGTTCTATGCTAGCTGCAAAGTTAGAAGAAATGGATGAGGAAACAGAAGACGTTAAGGAAATGTCTGACCCTGACATGAGACACGGAGAGGATGAAGATGGAGAACCTGAAGAAGGTGCCCTGAAACAAACTGAAAAAGATCGTGAAATCACAGAAGAAGAAGAACTTGACCTTGATGAAATCTTAAATTCACTTGAAGAAGAAGATGCAAGTGTATCTGAAGATGCTAGAACTGATGCCGAGGAAGAAGGCTACAAAGATGGCATGGAAGATGAAAAAGAAGACATGGAAGATGAAGATCGCGACGAGGAAGAGGAAGAACTTGACCTTGAAGACATGACTGAAGATGATTTAAAATCTTTTATTGAAACTGTAATCGCTGACATGGTTGAAGCTGGTGAATTAGAAGCCGGTGAAGAAATGGAAGTTGAAGACGAAGAAATGGAAGGTGAAGAAGAAATCGAAGTAGAAGACGAAGTTGACATTGAAATAGCAGAAGATGCTAGAACTGATGCTGAACAAGAAGGCTACAAAGATGGATTCGATGATGCAAAAGATGATGTTGAAGACGCTCTTAAAAAAATGAAAGTATCTGAGAAAAAACAAGGATATGATGACCGAGAAGATGAATCTATCGGTATGAGACGTGGTAAAGAGAGTGGTAAAAAACAATCTTATAAAGATAGAAGAGATGATTCTTATGGAAAGTTTGGAAAACGCGATAAAGAAGATCGTGATGGACAAAAAATCAATAAAGAATCTATTGAACTTGAAGAAGCATATAATACCATTAAAACACTTAAGTCAGAACTTAACGAGATCAATTTGTTAAATGCAAAACTTCTTTACACTAACAAAATCTTTAGAAATAAAGCTTTAACCGAAGCACAAAAAGTCAAAATCTTAAATGCATTTGACAAAGCAACTTCAGTTAAGGAAGTAAAAATAGTGTTTGAAACTTTGAATGAAAATATCAAAGTGAAAACCAAATCAGCTATTAAAGAAAACCTAGGGTATGCTTCTAAAGCAACTGGTGCAGCGCCAAAATCGGTAGCTAAACCAACTGTTGAAGTTGATCCAATGGTTGCAAGATTTAAAAAATTAGCTGGTTTAAGTTAAATTATTAATTAAAACAAAATTTAAAATTTTTAATCATGGAATTAAATAATCTTTTAGAAAGCGCAAACCCATACAAAGCGTTGCAAGACGATGCAAGTCGTTTGGCTAATAAATGGGAAAAAACAGGCCTTTTGGAGGGATTGAATTCAGACGTTGAAACTAACAACATGAGTATGATTCTTGAGAACCAAGCAAAACAATTGGTTACTGAGACATCTAGAACTAATGTTGGTGGAGCTAACTTTACAGCTGGTGACGGTGCACAATGGGCGGGTGTTGCTCTACCATTGGTAAGAAAAGTATTCGGTACTATTGCTGCTAAAGAATTCGTTTCTGTTCAACCAATGAACTTACCTTCAGGTCTAGTATTTTATCTAGATTTCCAATATGGAACTGAGAAAGATATGGGAAATAGTGGTGATATTCAAAATTCATCAATGTATGGAAATACCTCAGCTTCATCAGCTGCTGCCGGTGGTCTTTATGGTGCTGGTAGATTTACATATTCTACTAACCAATTCACATCATCTAATGCTATTGATGCTGTAGCGTCAGCTTCTTGGGAAGAAGTAGGATTTGCTGGTGCTCTTTCAGCTTCTGTTGCTTCAGGAGAAATTAAAAAAGTAACTGTTAGTACATCAGAACTTAACGCTGATTATGATAAAAAAGGTGTTAAAGGATTTATCGCATCTTCTGGTTCATTAGCTCAAACTGATCTATACCCAGCATATACTGCATTAGCTTCTGATAACTCTTCAATTGATTTCTTCTTTGCAGGTACTACTGCAGAAATAGGAACTCTTCAATCGGCTTCTGTTACTTATACTAAACAGCCTACTGATGATGCAAGGGGTGATTTTGAAGATGGTTCTTCAACTGCATTAAACGCTAATTATGGTGGTTCTGCAACTACTATTGATATCCCAGAAATCAATGTATCAATGAGAAGTGAAGCGATTGTGGCTAAAACTAAGAAACTTAAAGCTTCTTGGACTCCAGAATTTGCTCAAGACTTAAATGCATACCATTCTTTGGATGCTGAAGCTGAGTTAACTTCTATGTTGAGTGAGTATATCTCATTAGAGATCGATCTTGAAATCTTAAGCATGTTAGATGAAAGTGCTCCTACTGAAGAATATTGGAGTGCAGATAATAATGTTGCTCTAAATTCAAGTGGTGTTGCTAATTCAAACTTAGGTTTTTACAACACTCAAGGCGGATGGTTCCAAACTTTAGGTACTAAAATACAGAAAGTAAGTAACATTATCCACCAAAAGACTCTTAGAGGTGGTGCTAACTTCATGGTAATTTCTCCGGATATTGCTACTGTAATCGAATCAATTCCTGGATTTGCTTCAACTTCTGATGGCGATCCTACTAAAAAGGAATTTGCATTTGGTCTACAAAAAGCAGGTACATTAAATGGTAGATACAAAGTTTATAAAAACCCTTACCAACAATCAAATGTGATTTTGATGGGTTATAGAGGATCACAATTCCTTGAAACTGGTGCTGTATTTGCTCCATATATACCGTTGATCATGACTCCATTAGTATACGACCCAACAACCTTCACTCCAAGAAAAGGTTTGATGACTCGTTACGCTAAGAAAATGATCAGACCAGAATTTTATGGTAAAGTATATGTTAGTGGGTTAAACCAAATCTAATATTAATCATAATATTTCTTAAAGAAAGGCTCGGGTTTTCCCGGGCCTTTTTTTTATATCTACATTAGTTCAAATATGTATGATAAACAACAGTTGCAAATGAAGAGTACTCGATCTAATACACAAAAACGGGTTCCAAAAAACCCAATCAAATTTCAACTTTCATTAAACGAAGAACAAAAAGAAGCTAAACGCTTAATTGTTGAAAATGCAATTACAGTAATTAAGGGTAAAGCAGGTTCAGGTAAAACCTTAGTAGCTTGTCAAGCTGCTTTAGATATGTTATTTACCAGACAGATTGACTCTATTATTATTACTAGACCTACTGTATCAAAAGAAGATATTGGTTTTTTACCTGGTTCTTTAGCAGAAAAGATGGATCCTTGGGTAAGCCCAATATATGCTAATATGTACAATTTATATAGAAGAGATAAAATTGATCAAATTATAGCAGACAATTTTGTTGAAATAGTTCCTTTATCATTTATGAGAGGTAGAACATTCCTTAATTCATTTATTATAGTTGATGAGGCCCAAAATGTTACAAATGAACAAATGGAAATGATACTATCCAGAATTGGAATAAATAGTAAAATGGTAATTTGTGGTGACTTAAGACAAAATGACTTAAAAGTTAGGTCATCATCTGGCTTCGATTTTTTATGTAAATTGGAAGGTAAAGTCAATTCTTTCAATGTAATTGAATTACTTAAAAACCATAGACACTCAATAGTAGATGAAATATTGAGAGAATATAACGATGTTCTAGAAAACTCTTAATATTTATAAGAAAAATGGCAAACATTCCTATATACGATGGTAGTCCTACTTGGAACTCAAGTTCTGTACCTTTTGGTTTTTATACAGGATCATCCGATTTTCAAATAGACGCTGTTAAGGTAGCTAAATTTTGTGCTCAAAGATTAGGATACCCTTTAGTTGATGTTGAATTACAATCAGGTTCATTCTTTACTGCATTTGAAGAAGCAGTAACTACATATGGAAATGAGTTGTATGCTTATAAAGTAAGACAAGATTATTTATCACTAGAAGGTGCTTCTACAGGTTCAAATTTAAATCATGCTTTAATTGAACCAAATATGGCTACAATTGTTCGTTTAAGTGAACAATATGGAGAAGAAGCAGGAGTAGGTGGTGATGTTGAGTGGTATACAGGTTCAGTTGTCTTAACCTCATCAGTTCAAACATACGATTTAAACGCTTGGGCTGTTAATGAAGGAATTGAAAGTAAAAATATTGAAGTAAAAGAAGTATTTTTCCAACAAGTCCCAGCTATTACAAGATTTTTTGATCCATATGCCGGTACAGGACAAGGGTTACAATCCCTAATGACAACATTTGGTTGGGGAAGTTTTTCCCCAGCAATTTCATTTATGTTAATGCCTGTATATTATGATTTAGAGACAATTCAAGCAATTGAATTTAATGACCAAATTAGAAAATCAAACTACAGCTTTGAATTAATAAATGATAAGTTAAGAGTATTTCCTTTACCTGGAAGTGCAAATGATGGTCAAAAACTATGGTTTAAATATATTTTAAAATCTGATAGAAATAACCCTATTGCACCATCAGGTTCAAATAAAATAACAAATGTATCAAATGTACCTTATACTAACCCAGATTATGATCAAATCAATTCAATTGGCAGACAATGGATATTTGAGTATACTTTAGCATTAGCTAAAGAAATGTTAGGATATGTGAGAGGAAAATATAGTACAGTTCCAATTCCTGGTTCTGAAGTAACAATGAATCAAGCTGAACTTATATCAGCTGCAACATCAGAAAAAACAGCTTTAGTAGATAGATTAAGAGCTTATCTTGATGAAACTTCAAGAACAGCTTTACTCGAAAGGAGAGCACAGGAAGGAACATATAAAAAAGACGAATTAGGTAACTCACCAATGACAATATTTATAGGATAATATGGCAATGTTCGGACGACAACGGGATGTTAGTCTTTTTAGACACATCAATAGAGAATTGATTAATAATATTATTACTCAACAGATAGGATACTATAAGTATCAAGTTGAGGATACAACTAACAACATCTATGGTGAGACTCCAGAACGTTTCTTTATTGATCCTGTTCTTTTAAATTGTTTAATTACAAGAGGGGATCAAGTATGGTCTGATCCTGCTATAGGAAGTGAATTTGGTGTAGATGAAGTTAGGAATTTAGGATTTGCATTCTTAAGAGATGATTTAAAAGATGCTTCTGTATCACCACAAGTTGGAGACATTATAATGTGGTATGAAGGGTATTATGAAGTTGATTCGATTGTAAGTAACCAATTATTTGTAGGTAAAGATCCTGACTATGCATATAGTGAAGGCTTAGATCAATTTGGTTATGATGTAAGTATAATTTGCCAAACACACTATGTACCAGCAGATAAATTAGGAATAACTAAAGAAAGATCATAATGGGTATACGAAGAATGAAACCTATTCCTAAGACACAAAAGGAAATTTCTAAGGACTTACAACCAGAACCATATGATACTCAACAGGGTAACCCAAATGATGCTCAATATGATCCAAGTAATAGAGGTAATCAATTAAGTTTTAAAGGAGATACGGTAAAACCTTTTAATGTAGGTATACAAGATATAGATGAATCTATAATGTATTAC
>VTLG01002960.1_pt1 | contig 14752 bp, 17 predicted proteins | sample 4694571 | NCBI WGS metagenome assembly VTLG01 (sample SAMN12604809, study PRJNA352737) | marine metagenome | biome: ENVO:00000447; feature: ENVO:00000209|ENVO:00000569|ENVO:01000036; material: ENVO:00002151; isolation source: viral sequences binned using virsorter ...
ACCATATGAGCCAGAGTGTTGCACTACCGACAAGTCGTAGTCGCCAAATGTAACACGGGTAGAAACTCCATCAAGAAAATCATTAAACTTTAGGTCAGAGAACTTCATAATATTTTACTCCATCAAGGGTTATGTACTCATTGGGATCTAGGGTCCACTCTATATCAGGTTCTTTTTTGTGAAAATTTTCACAAGATTTACTGTCCCAGATATCTTTTGCAAATTGTCTGAGTTCTTCTTGCTTGTTGTACTCATCAATTCGTTGTTGATTGCTGACTGATACCATGTGGTCGTGCGTCATACGTCCACGGTCATTGTCGTTATATGTTACAACGTCCGTGTATGTGTTCCGCATGTTGGGATAGTGTCCACTATTATTTGTTTGCCAGTGGTGGCGTTGTTTCTTTGCCATGTGTACCTCATATATTTAAACGCTCCCTAGTACATCATACCACAACATACTAGGGAGCTATGGTTGCCTCTTAGTGTATGCACTCACTAAACGCAAGGCAATGTACCGCCTTAGTTTATTCTCTTCCCCTATTACTTGTGCGGTATCGTAATAGATGACCACGCCTTAGTGGAACCAAGCTCTTAACTGCTTACGTATGGGAAGGCAAGGAATCGAACCTCACGCTAGGTAGCTACACTCTACCTTGTTACAGTGTGTAAACCTCCAGCCGCTAGTGCCTTCGTTGGCCTGTAACATTCGCTCGCCATGACTTCCCATACGTAAGTAGTTGAATAGATATTAATATAATCTTTTTACGTTGTCAAATCTTGTGAAAATTTTCACAAGTTTAAGCACAATACCTTAATGGCTGCATAGTTTAAGACTACGCCAATAGCGGCAAGGCTACCAGCTACGCCATAGGCTGGCCACCCATAGCTTGCGAAGCTTAGACCGTAGGCCATGCCCGATAGGATCATAAACCACCCAACAATAACCAACACAAAGAACCCCAAAAATATATATACATTTTCCATGATGTCACCCTAATATAGTTGCGCCTATTAAATAGATTAGAACCAAGCTTGTCGTGAATTGGTAAACTATCATATCCTACCTTCCTTCCTTTAACTTAGATATGATCATAATATATGACCATGTCCAAGTCAAACAAAGGTAAAGGGGGGCTTTTACACCCCCCAACCCTTACCTATGCCGCTACCTTCTCTTTCTTAATTAAGGTTTCTAGGGTTTTCTTGGTATCTTGTGCCGATAACTTTACCAATGCCTCAAAATCCCACTTCTTTAATTGGCAATACATTCGCATTGCTACCAATTGTTGCACCATATCTTTCTCCGTTTCAACCACAGGTGCCTTTTTACTTTCTACCTTTTTAGTGGGTGCCTTCTTATCCTTCTTCTTAACCGCACCTACTACCCCACTAATCGCCTTGCCAGTTTCTTTCGATACCTTCTCGCACTCTTCGGGGTTTTTACCTACGAAGTTCGCATAGCTTACATGTTGGCGTCGTATATCTTCGGGGAAACCCTCAAACAATTCTACCCCGTATTGCTTCTTCAGATATTCTTGCGCCTTTTTATTAAAGACAGTTACTTTGGCTTTCTTCATTGCTTCACAAATTACATTATATGCTGACAAGTAGGACGGCACTTCACCCTTCAACATTTCCTTGCGGCTATTGAAATACTCATTGATCAATTCCACCTTGTTTAAGTCTTCGGGTTTAATGTCTTCTGTAGTGTTAGGCATAATCATCATATCCTTGTTTTAACGTCATCATTATTAATGACAATGGGAGTATCGGCTTATTCTCATATAATGACAAGCATTTATTTAACTATTTTATAAGTTATTGAAATAGCTATATAAACTTGTGAAAATTTTCACAAGATTGGAAAAATAGATAAGTGATAACTGACATTCTCTACCTTTTCTGGATGATAAAAGAGCGGCCTATATCCACATTCCCAAAATATCCCGAAGTGAAAGAATAAGGTATCCATTGAAAACGATGCCTTGAAAATCCGCATTTATAATGACTACCCCACCCAAAAAATTCGGCGGGTCATTCCATATATTATATTAGGACTCTCACCACCCAAAAAATTCGGCGGGTCATTCTATATATTATATTAGGACTCTCAAATAGTTTCAAAAATACTCGGACTTGTCATCAAACCATCGGCTGATACTAGTACTTTACTAAAGTAGTACCTTAGTATAGTACTAGTACTTTACTAAAGTACTAATTATATTATATTATTATTATTTATTTCTAGTATTAGTATTTATAGTGTATAATAGTACTATGAATAGTTTAGAAGAAACTCTACTTGATCCATATATTAACCTTCAAGGGTTGTTATCTCAAAAGGTTAACGAACAATCAAAGACTGATTTCCTAACTTTTGTTAGGATGATGGCTCCTATGCTTGTATCTGATTGGAGAATGGGTCGTCATATAGAAGTTATATCAAATAAGTTAAAAGATTTAGAAGAAGGAAAGATAAGAAGGTTAATGGTGTTCTTACCACCACGTTCTTCTAAGTCTGTTATCTGTTCTAAGTTGTTTCCTGCTTGGTATATTGGTAGAAATCCTGAACATGAGATACTAACTGTCTCCCATAGTGATCAATTATCTAGTGACTTTGGTAGATCAGTAAGAGATGTTGTTAATACTGAAGAGTTTTCAAAGATATTTAAAGGAGTATCTTTAAGAAGTGATGTTAGAGCCGCTGGTAAATGGAAAACAAACCAGAATGGTACATATTATGCTGCAGGTGTACGTTCACAGATAGCAGGTAGAGGAGCACACATAGCAATACTTGATGATGTTATGTCTGAAGAGGATGCAATCAGTGCATCAGGACGTAAATACATTAAAGAATGGTACCCTGCTGGCTTACGTACACGTATTATGCCTAATGGAGCTATAGTAATAATTAATACACGGTATCATTATGATGATTTGTGTGGATGGTTATTAAAACAACAGGAGAACATGAGTGAATTTGAAACAATTCCTTGGGAAGTTATAAAAATCCCTGCATGGGTGGACGAAGATGCTGCAGAATTACTAGATCTTCCTGTAGGTTCCAGCTATTTTCCAGAATGGAAGACAGATGAGGTGCTGAGAACGGATGAGAACGAGATTAAAGCCAGTAATGGTAGCCGATACTGGAATGCACTGTACATGCAAGACCCTACACCAGAAGAAGGGGGATTAATAAAGAAAAGGTGGCTAAAAGATTGGACAAATGAAGAACCACCTAGCTGTGATTTTGTAATACAAACATATGACACAGCTTTTTCTACAAGAACAACGGCGGATTATAGCGTAATACAGACATGGGGGATATTCTCCATGTTTAATCAAGATGAAGGTGGTGCAGAGGATTTTGTTTCCCACCTTATCTTACTAGGAAACATTCGGGGCAGGTTTGAGTATCCCGAATTAAGAAAAATGGCACAGAAGTTATACAATCAGTATAGACCTGATGTATGTATGATAGAGAAGAAGGCCAGTGGTCAATCATTAATACAGGATATGAGAAGGGCAGGGCTTCCTGTCATGGAATATAATCCTGATAGAGATAAGGTATCCAGAGTGTACGCAGCTTCTCCTATTATAGAAGCAGGGAGATTATGGATACCTGTTAATAAGAAATGGTCCGATGAATTAATAGAGGAATTAATACGTTTCCCCAATGCTGCCCATGATGATCAGGTGGATGCTATGACAATGGCTATACACTATATGAAGGAATCATGGCACCTAATGCATCCTGACGATCCTGAATGGGAGGAGGAAACAAAAGAACAAAGAAGTACCTATTGGACATTTTAATTTGGGATTAACGTAAATATGTGTTATAATTATATTATACGGAGGAACATCATGGAATGGTTAATTCAAACTCTGGGAGCTAAAACTTGTTGTATTCTATCAAGCGGTGTGGGTGGTGTAACAAATGTATTAACAAAAAAGAATTTTAACTGGACTGCTATTAAAGATGTTGGTCTAGCAATTATAGTAGGGTGGATAGCAGCGGAATGGTTTATACCACCTATAATGAAACATTGGGCTTTAGATATGACTTGGGGTCCAGCCATAGCATTCATGATTGGATACTGTGGTATTAGATTATTACCAAAGGCAGAAGAGATTATTGCAGCACGATTATCAAAGTGATTTAGAAAAGGTATTATTTATATTTTCATTGTCTGTTAAACATGAGAACTTTACTATAAAAGATATACAGCGATTGGTTATACCACCACTAAGGTTAAATCAATATAGAATATATGTAGATAAAGAAGTTCCACTCTGTTATGCAAGTTGGGCAATGTTACCAGAAGAAGCTGAAGAGGGTTATAAAAATAAAACAAGAAAGATTCAACCACACGATTGGAACAGTGGAGATAACCTTTGGTTGATAGATGTGATATGTCCTTTTGGTGGTACACGTATTGCAATTAAGAGATTGGATAATCTAAGAAAAGAATTAGGATTACCAGATAAAGTTAATTTTAAACGGTTGGGGAGCAATAGGGTGAACAATGTTGAAAGAATTTAAAAAACAAATGTGGAATGATGGTCCAGCTAAACAGCCGTGGCTAAACTACTTTAATGAGTATGAGCTTCAGCATTGCTGCTTTGGTGGTGATGGTGGTACTGATGATGCGGGGGCAGGTGATGAAGCTTTTAGTACCTCATTAGGTGGGAAAGCTACTCAATCTACTACTTCTGATATTTCAGATGCAAATGCTCCGGGGATGTCTGCAGACCAAGCTCAAGAAATATCTGATGCTATTGATGCAGCAGAGAAAGCGGGAGCTTCTAATACACAGATGCAGAATATAGCTGAAGGTGGTAATAGAGCAGCACAAGCTGGATATTCTGGAGCAGAGTTAGGAACTGTAGCTGCAGCTAATATAGATGTAAATTTTTTTGATGAGACTGATAAAGGACCGGGTGCTCGTGGTGTAGGTTCTGGTTCTACATCTGGTTATGGTAGTTTTGCTGATCCTTTTTCAGATAGTGGTGTAGGTCAAACAAGTTTTAAAAGTTTTAGTGAAGATTTAGGTGGTGCAATCTCAGGTGCTGCTGGTGTTGTTTCAGAAGCTCTTCAAGGAATGTATAGTATAACACCACAAGGTATAATGATGGGAATGGCAACAGGAAAAGGACCGGGAGGAGACATGGTTAGAGGTGCTTTAGGTCGTGACTATGACGCACCTTTATCAGGACTAGCAGGACTTTTTAGTTCTAAACGTGGAGACCCAGAATTTGAAGCTTTTTCAAAAGAAGTAGCGGCTAAAAATGAAGAGTATGAAAAAACAAGACAAGCCGCAGAAGCAGAAAAAAATATGGGAAATATTACTAACGAAGAATACATGGATATTATAGATGAAATTAATAAATCAAAATCTTCTATTACTGGTCCTAGTGGTTTAGAAGGTTTTGGAGGTCCAACTTCGGAAGATTATGAGGAGGCCCGTCAGGCTGCAGCAAGAGCAGACATGGAAGATTACGAAGGTATAGGAGGACCGGGATCATATTCTTTTGAAGTAGGCGATCCTACATATGATCCTGATAGAGTAGATTTAGGGCCAATGCTATCAGAAGATAAAGCTGGTATATCTTCAATAACAAATGCAGATTTAAAATCTTATGAAGGTGTTGGTGGACCGGGATCATATGCAGATGTTATGGCCCGTGAAGCAGCCGCAATAGCAGCAAAAAATGCAAAAGCTACTGCAGATCAAGAAAGAAGGGATTTAAGTTTTGTAGCTCCAGATCCTCCTGCACTATCATCTGCAGCAAGATCAAGACAGACTTTAGATAGAACTATGGATGCATTAAACAAAAGAGAAGATAGAGTAAGGGGATCTACTACAAAAGCAAAAGAAAAAGAAACGTCAAGTACAGCACTAAGTGATTTTCTTTCTAGTATAGCTGCCGCCCTTAGAGGACCAACAGATCCTCAAGCCGCATTAGCAGCAATTAGTAAAAGAGATAAAGAAGCACGAGAGAGAGTACAAAGAGAAAATCCATTTACTCCTCGTAGTATGGGTGGTGTTGTTTATAGAGAGGATGGAGGTACAACTGAACCTTTTGAATTTAGTATGGCAGATTATTTTGAAAATCAAAAGACTACTCCTTTTTATTCAGCGACACCTAATCCATATTTAGTTTCTTTACAAAAACAAATATATCCTGATTTAACTACAGATGAAATATATAGAAGGCTAGGTTATAGACCCGCACCTGATCCAGATGATACTCCAACTGTTATGTCTTATTATAATAATCCTTATGGAATGAATATATAATGGCTACTGAGCGTAATCCCTATGATTCAATTGCAAATCAATTTGCAGAATCAGAAACAGGTATGAATGTTATACCTATGCCTGTAGAAGAATCAGGCGTTAGCATTGAAATTGATCCTGAAGATGGCGGAGTTATTGTTGATTTTGCACAAGCTGAAATGGAAGGATCAGAAGAAATAGTAGAATGGTATGGAGATCTTACAGATACTCTTGAACCTGAAGAGCTAAGTGATATTGCTGCAACTGTTATTGATAACTATACAGCAGATAAAGATAGTCGTGCTGAATGGGAGTCTATGTTTGAACGGGGCTTTGATTTACTGGGTCTTAAACTTCAAGAGGGGTCTGAACCTTTTGAAGGGGCATGTACAGCAGTACATCCATTATTGATTGAATCGGCTGTTAAGTTTCAATCTAAAGCATCACAAGAATTATTTCCACCATTAGGACCAGTAAAAGCTAATATACTAGGTAAGGCAACACCTGAAAAAGAAACGCAAGCTAATAGAGTTCAGAACTTTATGAACTATCAGCTTACAGAACAAATGCCAGAATACTTTGAAGAGTTTGAAAGAATGCTTTTTCATCTCCCTTTAATAGGATCTGCATTTAAAAAGGTTTATTATAATTCAACATTGAAAAGACCCTCTTCTGAGTTTATTCCTATAGACCAGTTTTATGTGTCTTACTATGCAACTGATCTGCGAAATGCGGATCGGTATACTCATGTTATCTATCGTAGTCCTGTAGAAATACAGAAAGATATGATGTCAGGAGTATATAAAGAAATGGAACTACCATCTCCAGAGCAATTGAGTATTACACCTTTTGCAAGTAAGATGGATACTATTCTTGGACTGTCTCCTTCTTATGACACAGATCCACAATATGTATTGCTAGAACAACACTGCTATCTTGATATTGAAGATGATGAAACATCTCTTCCCTATATTGTTACAGTAGAAGAACAATCAAGAACAGTATTAAGTATTCGTAGAAACTATCAGCAGGACGATCCAAACAAAGAGAAGCGAAGTCATTTCGTTCATTACAGGTTTGTACCGGGCTTTGGATTCTATGGATTGGGTCTTATACATTTCCTTGGTAATCTTACCATGTCGGCAACCGCAGCAATGCGCTCCCTGATTGATGCAGGGCAGTTCGCCAATTTACCGGGAGGGTTTAAGGCCAAAGGAGTACGGATGGTTGGAGACAACGATCCTATTGCTCCCGGCGAGTTCAAGGAGGTCGAAGCAACTGGTATTGATTTGTCTAGGGCAATAGTTCCCCTGCCCTATAAAGAGCCTTCCCAAACGCTCTTCCAGATGCTTGGGTTCGTAACTGCTGCTGGTCAGAAGTTTGCGGATAGTACTGAGCAAGTTATCTCTGATGCTGCCTCCTATGGACCCGTTGGAACAACGATGGCTTTATTAGAAGCCTCTAGTAAATTTTTTACAGCAATACATAAGAGATTGCATAAAGCACAAAGAGATGAATTTAAAATACTGGCACAGATAGATTATGATTATCTACCAGATGAATATCCATATGAAGTACCATTTGAAGATCGTAGTATTTTTAAGTCAGACTTTGACGGACGTGTAGATATTGTACCTGTCTCTGATCCTAACATTCCTTCTAATGCTCATCGCATGATGTTGGCAAATATGGCTTTGCAAATGGCACAGCAATCTCCACCGGGAATGTTTAACATTGAAGCATTAAATAGAACAATTCTTCATGCTGCTAATATGCCAAATCTTGAACAGATACTACCGCCTAAAATTGAAGCACAACCTCTTGATCCTGTCTCTGATATTATGGCAGCTACTAAAGGATTACCAATTGCTGCTTTTCCCGGTCAGAATCATGATGCTCATATACAGGTTAAGACTATGTATCTACAAGACCCTGCTAATGGTGCTAATCCAATAATGCAACGTATAACACCTGTAATTCAATCTAATATACAAGAGCATTCTGTGTTAAAGTATCAAGAGCAAATGAATGGTGTTACTGAACAAATGATGCAGCAGGTTCCACCAGAACAAGCACAAGATCCTAAAACAGTTGAAATGGCTATGGGACAAGCTGCACAGCAAGTTATGCAAGCTAATCAACAGCCACAACAACCTACACCAGAACAACAACTTGTTGGACTTGAACAAGAGAAGGTTAAACTACAACAACAGAAACTGCAATCAGATACAGCAGTACAAGCGGCTGAGATGGAACTAAAGAATAAGAAGCTTGAACTTGAAGAGAATGAACAAATACTTGATATTCTAAAAGCAGGAGCTACTGATAAGTTTAAGAAAGAAAAAGCAGAAGCAGACAGAGAAGCTAAAAAAGAATTAAAAATTATGGACATTCTTGCCAAGGTTGGTATAGAAGAAGAGAAGTTAAGTGCTGAAGGCAGAAAAACTATAGACAAATTATTAAAAGATTTAAATAGAGAAAAACAATTAGATCAACGAGACAAAGAAATGATTGCATTACAAACACTTTCTAAAATGGCAGTAGAAGGTCAAAAAGAATTAGATAGTGAAAATAGGAAAAAAGGAGAAGATTAATGATGAAGAAAGGTAAGGGTTATCCAGAACATGTAAAGGCTACTTCTAAAGGTTTTGGTAATCCATTTAAACAAGGTGTTTGGGGTGGACGCAGTATGCGTAGTTCTCTAAATGAATGGGATAAGGAATCTTATGAGATGCCTAATCCAAAACAAAGCACTAGGAAAGCCTCTCTTTAATTCCAATGGAAATTTGGGATGAAGTTATCCAAGAGTTTAACTTAGAAATTGAAAGATTAAAAGTATCTCTTGGACAAGGGGCTGCAGAAGACTATGCTCATTATAGACAACTTGTAGGTTCTATACAAGGTCTAGAATGGTCTAGAGAAAATTTAACAAATCTTATAAAGAAAAGGACGTATGGCGAGGACTAATATGCAACAAGTACAAATGGGTAATGCGTTAAAAAATGATGAGTGGATTGATGGCGCAGAGATAGCAGATCCAATAACCCTTCCGCATTTGCCGGGGTTTCATGTGTTAGTAAGACCAGTATCAGTAAAGCGCAAAACAAAAGGTGGGATATTCATACCAGACTCAACTAGAGATGATATGGCATATCTAACAACTGTAGGTAGAGTATTAAAATTAGGAGAACTAGCTTATAAAGATAAAGATAAGTTTCCCAATGGTAATTGGTGTGATGTAGGAGATCATATATGTTATGGTAAACATGCTGGAACTAAACTATTTTATCAGAATATTAGAATGATTTTATTGTTTGATGATCAAATTATAATGAAAGTAGATGATCCTACAGACCTTGATCCTAGTTTTCATTTAACATAATTTGGGAAATAGCTAATAATATGTTATAATTATATTACGTAAATCGTTTGTATCGTAAACAACGGAGAGACAAAATGGCAAAAGATGACGGTTGGGGAACCGTAGAAATCCCAGAAAGCCAAGAGGAAGCTAAAGTAGAATATGAAATTGAAGAGACTGTAGAAGCTAAACAAGAAGACCCTGCAGAGTTAGAAGGTATTGAAACTAAAGGGGCTGAGAAAAGAATACGACAATTAGTTAAACAACGTAAAGACCGTGAAGAACAGATTGAAGCACTTAGACATCAGAACGAACAATTAAAACAAGCTGTAAATACTAAGAGTACTGAAGTTACTGAGATGAATAAGTTAAGTCTCAATGCTTCTGAAAAACAATTAGAAGATAAGATTGAACTTGCAAGGGCTGTATATTTAGAAGCCTTTGATGAAGGAAATAAAGAAAAAGTTCTTCAGGCACAAGAAATGTTAAATGAAGCACAAGGCGATTTAAAAAGTGTTTCTATGGCAAAACAAAAGTATGAAAGAGAAGATCAACAAAAAGCACAACAACCAGTACCGCAACAACCATTAGCACCACAACCACAAATAACACAACAACAAGCTAATGATCCAAAGGCACAAGATTGGGCGGCTGATAATGATTGGTTTGGTAAAGATAATGTAATGACGGCTGCTGCACTTGCTATAGATGCAGAGTTAAAGGGAGAAGGATATAATCCAAATGATCAAGACTTTTATACAGAAGTTGATAAAAGAATTAGAAACTCTTTTCCACAAAAGTTTGGAGAAGATAAAGAACGTGTGCAGGAAAATACGTCAAGTCCTGCTCAAGTGGTGTCGGGAGGCTCTCGCTCGTCTCCGACTTCTAGGAGCAAAGTTAAACTTTCGCAAGAAGATTTAAGGCTTGCTCAAAAATGGAACATACCTCTTGAAACGTATGCTGCCGAAAAGCTTAAAGTTAATCAAGCTGAAGGCGAGTATACAGATGTTTACAAATAGCAGCGTGGGAGAATACAATGAATACTACACGAAATGAACTACGTAGTGACAACTTGAGAGAGCAGAATTTAAGAGAAGAAGAATGGACCTATGAGGAACCCGATGCCCTCGCCATACCAGATATGGTGCAAGCACGTTTTGACAATGAAGGCATGGCCCTTCGTTGGATACGTATATCGTTAAAAGGTCAAGATGATATCACGAATGTTGGTAAGAAACAACAAGCGGGATGGGTCTTCGTAACTCCTGATGAAGTTCCTGAAATGGCTGTCACATCCTTCGTAAGGGATGAAGGCCGATACCTTGGTACAGTCTGTCGTGGAGACTTAGCTTTGGCTAAAATGCCAGCAGGTAAGGTAAAGGCTAGGAGAAAATTTTATGAGAACAAAGCAAATGATATGATGGATGCAGTTAATGCACAATTGATGAAAAACTCTGATTCTCGTATGCCAATCTCCAACACAAGTAAATCAGTAACAACGAGAGGTCGAGTTCCTAATTTTCAGGACTAACCTCCACATAAAAGGAGAGTGAAACAATGTCTACTACTAAAGCATTTCGTGGTTTCATTCCTGCTCGTAAAAAAGGTGGCAACTATAATAATGAGGCTGTGACCGATATGATCACGTTGACTTCAACGGGTCAGGCTCAGTCACCCACCAACAACATTTTCACTGGTGATCCAGTGGTAATGCCGGGAGCTAACTTTGCAACTATTTCACCATATGTTGCAACTACGCTTAAACCTTCTGGTGTTTTCATGGGTTGTCAATATGTTGAAAATGGAGAGCAAAAGTTCGCACGTTATTGGAACGGTGGAACGAGTGCCACGGATATTAAATTCTTTGTAATAACTGATCCTAATCAGACTTATTACATTCAAGCTTCTTTATCATTGTCGGCTGCAGAGTTGGCGATTGTAAAGAATTACAACGTAACCGTCAGTTCTACTGCTTCATCTGGTAGTACGGTAACTGGTCAATCCAGTTATTACCTAGATGGCGCAAGTGGTGCTGAATCCGAAAAACAAGTACGAGTCGTTGGTAAAGCGAAGTATCCTGATGAGAAGGATTCCGATGCTTATCCAATCGTAGAGGTCTGGTTGAATATGCACCGTGATCGCTATGTAACGGCTACGGCTTCTTCGGCATAATAGGGAGGATTAATCATGGCTATTAATAGAGCTAGTATTAGCAAAGAACTCCTTCCCGGTCTTAATGCCGTATTTGGAATGGAGTATGGAGAGGTTAATAATGAGCATGAGCCTCTCTTTGAAGTAGAAAACTCAGATCGTGCCTTTGAAGAAGAAGTACTCTTCACGGGTTTCGGTACTGCACCAACTAAGGGTGAAGGTGCTGCTGTTTCTTACGATGACGCACAGGAAAGCTACACGGCCCGTTATACGGCTGAGACTGTGGCTCTTGCCTTTGCTGTCACCGAAGAAGCAATGGAAGATAACCTGTATGACACGTTTGCTAAACTTCGTGCGAAAGGTCTTGCACGAGCAATGGCAAATACCAAACAGGTGAAAGCTGCAAACATCTACAACAATGGTTTCTCTGATACCATTGGTGACGGTGCTGCATTCTTCTCTGCGGCTCATCCGACGATTTCTGATGGTAATCAGTCCAACCTTTTGGCTGCGTCTGACCTATCAGAAGCAACTCTTGAAACTGCACTAACCACTGCTCAGAAGATCAAAGATGATCGTGGTATTCTGATTGGTGCTTCTGTAGTTTCTTTGCACATTCCCGTTGACTATTGGGCCGTTGCTGATAAGATTCTTAGCAGCCCCGGTAACACTGGAACAAGTGCTGCATCAGCTAACCCTAATACGAATGCTATCAACGCTATTCGTAATATGGGTATGGTGCCAGAAGGCTACTTCATTAACCGTCGCTTCACTGATACTGATGCATGGTTTATGAAAACTGACGTGCCGAATGGAACAAAGATGTTTGTTCGTTCTCCACTTCAGACTAAAATGGAGCCTGATTTTGATACTGGAAACCTTCGTTTCAAAGCCCGTGAGCGTTATAGCTTCGGTGTCTCTGATTGGCGTGGGTGGTTCGGTTCTGCTGGCTAATGCAATAGTAGAGGGAGGTAGTGTAATGCTACCTCTCTCATACTTATAAGGAGATACCATGACAACAAATATTAAAGTTGGGATTGCTGTAGCAGACGCAGTTCTTACATATGTAGAAGATGATACGACTGTAGGTAGTAATGGTACAGGCGATAGCCCTACACCATCAACTACTCGTATCTTAGCTGTACATGCATTGGCTACGGCTGCTGGTTCTTATTCAATCAAAGGACAAAGGCAGATTACCAATAAAACAGCAGAAGGTACTGCAATTAAATTTCAAGTAGCTGCCAACGAAGCAACTGACATTTACATGGGAGAACTTGGAGTTCCTGTCTATGGTGTTGTCAGTGTATCTGGTCCTACTGATGGATGTGTTTTGACTGCATTTGTAGGCTGATTATGGGTACATACTCTGATCTAAGATCTGATATTATCAGTGCAACTGAAAACGATGGTGCTGAATTTACAAGTGCTATTGCTAGTTTTATCGAAAGAACAGAACTTCGATTAACTAAAGATATTGATGATGTTGGATTAGATGTTTACACAACGATTACGCTTTTAGCGAATAATCCTGTTGTAGATTTACCTAATGACAGAGTACGCATTGTACGAAATGTAAACTACACTACAAGCACATCAAGTATAAAAACAAGTTTATTACAGAGAACATATGAATATGCAATTGACTATTGGCCCTATGCTAGTGCATCTGTGGGTACTCCACGGTACTATTCTAGAAAAACTAATAGTTCTATTTATATTGTTCCTACTCCTACCTCAACATTGACGGGAGAAATTCAAACAGTTCAACAACCTCTTCCCCTAGCTTCTGCTACGGGTACTAGCGTTACAACAACTAATTATTTTAGTCAGTATTGTTATGATGCTTTATTTTATGGATGTATGTTAGAAGCTACAATGTTCATGAAAGATTGGCAAACGCTTCCTATATGGCAACAGCAATATGAAGCATCAATACTTACACTTAGAAACCAAGCCCGTAGAACACGACAGGACGATATGGAGATTGCTGCAAGTCCTGCTGGATCACCAGATCCTGTTCAACAGGGATCACCATAAGGGGAAATTAAATGGGAATAAGAATAGTACCAACTAAAAAATATATGGATTCACAAACTACAGATGAAAAAATTTCTAAAAGAAAAAAAGAAGCCAGAGAGCTTTCTAAACGTCTAAAAAGAAAAAATAAAATTAGAAAAGCCGATGCTACAACTGCTGATGAAGGCGGCGGTGGAGGCGGTACTATGGCAGGGGGTCGTAAAAGATCCCGTGGTTCTATGAGAAAAGGTTTAAGTGCAGCTAAAGCTAGTGCTAAAAAAAGAGAGCCTAAAGTAAGAGTACCTACTATTAAAGCACGTCCCGGTCCCACTAAAGTAAAACCCACTGAAGAAGAACTAGAAATGGACCGTCAACTAGGACTTCAAAGGAAAGCTCCAAATATTTATAATATGCTTGAAAAAAGTAATAAAATGGGTGGTGGTAAAGTAAAAGAATATAAAAAAGGTGGGCCGATTACTTATCGTATGTCAGGTGGTCAAGTAGTTAATCGTTGTTATAGTATGAAAGATAAGAAACTTTATGACTAATCGTTCTAGTGTAAGACAGCAAGTGTAGAAAAAGGAAAAGCATAATGGGATTTTTATCAGATCTACCCTTAGAAGAACAACAAAGATTAGATCAAATGTATCAACAAAGGTTAGTTCAACCGGCTCTTGATATGCAGGGTGGTACTAGAACAGGCTTAGATTCTATGTTTGATGATTCAGGCCGTCCTCAACCTATGGTAGCGGCTCCTCCTACAATAAGTAATCATGCGAAGACACTTAGACAAGAATATGAACAAGCCCAACTAGATGCAAAACAATATCGTAAAGATAGTGGTGATATGGGGCGTTATGTAATGGATGCTGAAAGACCTTTTGAAGAGTGGCGTAAAAACCGTCCACAGGGATTAGGTACAAACTTAACTAGT
>VTLG01006447.1_pt1 | contig 14751 bp, 24 predicted proteins | sample 4694571 | NCBI WGS metagenome assembly VTLG01 (sample SAMN12604809, study PRJNA352737) | marine metagenome | biome: ENVO:00000447; feature: ENVO:00000209|ENVO:00000569|ENVO:01000036; material: ENVO:00002151; isolation source: viral sequences binned using virsorter ...
AGCCCATAATCGTCAATAGCCCATATAAAGGCGAGCGATTAGCGAGACATTCTAAGCGAGCGAAGCGAGCGTAAAAAAAAAATATAAATGTTCTATAAATGTTCTTCAATGATGATAGTAATAAAGTTCAATTATGATAGTAGAAATAGAAAAACCCCCTTATAAAAAGGGGGCTTATAAAAATTAAATTATTATGCTTGTTTTTGTTTCAATCTCTCTTCAATTTCGTGTGCCAATTCTTCAGCATTACCTCTTGAAGTATTCATTTCGTCAATAGCATTTGAAAGCTTGAAGAGTACTTTTGCATCATCTTCGCTTAATCTATCTGCATTGCCATTCTTACCACCAGATTTTACATAACCAACATAAATAACATTAATATCATTAACAAATTTAGTTAGCTTTTCAGCATTTTCAATGTGTTCATTTTCTGTTAGTGGTTTTGGTGCTCTTGATTTCTTCGCTTGAGGATATGCTCTTTTGAAAAATCCATTTGCTAAAGCTTTTGAAACAACTTGCTTTGTTTCAGTTTGATTAGCGAATTTCTCTTTCTTTGTCACATTGTCAGATACTTTCACATCATTTTCAATAACAGGTAAAACGAATCTATTAGAAATTTCTAATTCGCCTTTGTCGTTAAAATCAAAGCCATTATTAACATCATTAAATCTAACATTATAAGACTTTGTATTTCTAGGATTTGCGTAATTTTCATCAGTTTTAACATCTGAAAAATCTTGCCAATTCCCTTTGCTGTCATATTCTCCAAAAGCATTTGGATTAACTCTCTCAAGTTTTAGAACAATTTGTTCAGCAGAATTTAAAACTCTCATTTCAAAAGCTGGATTTCTATCGTCTTTATCTTGGGGAGCATATTCAACTAATTCTTTCATCTTATTTTGGATTTCTGAAATAGTCCATTTAATATTACTGCCTTGTTTCATTTGCTCTTGAATATAAGGAATACTAGCGATATTCATTCTAGCAATATCAGTAGATTGGTTCTTAATTTCTTTAGTGCTATTCTTTAAAGCACAGCCAAGCACACCCCTCAAGATTTGCTCGGTAGTCATAATTTTATTTGTCATATAAACTTTCATGTTTTATTTCATTAACTTTTAAACCATTTAAAAATTTTTGAAAATTAATTATTTTTAACAGGTACATTAAAAAGGCGTATCCGTCAAATTATTTATGCACATTTATTGAAAATAATTCTAGTTTCCATTAAAGAAATAAATGGCTGTTTTCTGGGGCGTATTCGTTAAATCGATTTAAGGGATTAAAACTTTTAGGCTATCTTTCCTTGTTCTAAATCGTAAACCAGAAAGAACATAGCAAGAACTTTTGGAATTTATGATAGTACCTGCCAAGGTACTAAAACGAATTACTTAAAGTCAGCTTTAGCTGACAATAGAGACACACTTAAAGGCTACATAAAAGAACATTGTAGGAACATTCTGTGATGTAAATCCCGAGCAAAGCGAGGGGAAATTTTGGTAGAGATATAATGATAGTACTAAAGTTCAATCAATCTTAATTAAAGAATCTTTTGAGTTTTTTAAAAAGACCCTGCCAGACCACCCCCCTACCCCCCATACTTATGAATACACAGTCACTGGAAAAATACTAAAAATGAATGTTAACTAGACTATTCGGCATCTCTCCGGTATCTTTAAAGTTACTTTAAGTACCCTATCTATATACATAAGGGGGGCCTCTAGGGCCTTAAGTCTATTATACTGTGTATTTCAAATCTGTCAAGAAAAAAAATATAAAAAAAGACTTGACAAAAATTTGATAGCCACTATAATAGAGGGTATGTATTATTTTTAAGGCAAGATAGCACACACTCTTTACTAACACACAGAGGCTTTACACCTTTATATAAGTAATACATAAATCCATTGGTGGTCTGAGGAACTCACCACGATAAACACGAGTTCCAGATACTTATTACCAATGGACATAAAGTTTTCCATTGGTTTCTATACCCTAAACCTTGGAGAACAAAATGACAACAAACGATATGATTACAGAATTAACACAAACTGTCTCCGATTTGAAAAGAGATGTCGATTCCCTAAAAGAAGATAAAGATTACTTATATAGGAAACTTGAAAAAGCATATGACGATAGAATTGTTCTCCGTGCAGAAAATAATAAGCTTAAAAATTCTCATTTACCTGGGGTTACACATAAAGATATTCTTGAAGAAGAAGAATGCCTAACCTGTTCGGCTTAAAAGAAACTATAATTAAAGAAAGTCAAGACTATTATAATGCAAAATCTAATGATGATAAAAGAAAACATAAAGAAAATCTACAAAAACAGTTTAAAAAGTTTCACTATTATAGAAAAAGTAATCAAGAAGATTACAAATTTATTAAAAAACTAATAGAAAACATAACATAGGAGAGATAATATGGCAATGTATGGTAAATTAGGCAAAAAAAAAGCTAAAGCTAAATCTGGTGTAAAAGCTAGAATGGGTAAAGCTGCACCTAAAAAGGGTAAATTGGGTATGAAATCTCAAAAAGAGAAAAAATCCAAAACATCCAAGTATGCCTACTAGAAATTATAGACAAGAATACGATAGATATCACGCAAAACCAACTCAAAAAAAGAGAAGGGCTGCGAGAAATAAAGCAAATAATTTAGTTGGTAAGAAGAATGGTATGGATGTCCATCATAAAGATGGTAATCCACTAAATAATAAAAAAAAGAACTTGACACTTAGAACAAAGAAATCAAATAGGTCATTTCCACGAAATAAAAAAGCAGGAAAAAGATAATGAATAATCCAGATTGCGGAACTTGTAAAACATGTGGGCATGAATGTCATTGTAGTAATGGTGGTTCTTGTTGTGGTGGCGAATGTGAATGCAAATGTTGTGAACATGAAATTAAATCGGAAATATAAATGAGTTATCTTATAGTTGGGCGATTAATATTAGCTGGAGCAGCCAAATCTAAAATTATATCTAAATATGGTAAAAAATTATATGATAGAGCTAAAAAAGAAATTAAAGAAATGGACAGAATTGATAAGGCACAAGGAAATAAACCTAGCACTAAATTTTTAGTAGGAGCAGGAACAGGAATTTTAGCAGGTACGGCTGGAATTGATAAAATGCGTAAAAAAACAAATAAAAAAAATAAAAATCCTAAATTAAAAGTTAAAAATAAAAAGAAATAATGGCATCAAAACTTAGACAAAAAACAAGAAAAAAACCAAGTGCAGACCAAAAATTAAAAAATAGATTACGTTATGCAACTGGCCCTAAAATAGAACAAAGACTTAATAAAGAACTTGCTAATAAAAGTATTTTAGGACAACTTGGATTACCTTTCGAAATACTATTTACAAAAGCTGGAAAAGTAGCAGAAGCTAGATTAAAACATATGCTTGAAAAGAAAAAAGAAAAGAAAAAGAAATAATGCCTTTGTATGAATATGAAAATACAAAAACTGGGGAAAAATTTACAGAACATCTTCCAATCAGTAAAAGAAACTATCCGTGTAGGGCTAATAATATTAGAAGAATTATATCTGTTCCTAACTTATCTATTATATCAGATATGGGTGGAAAAGAAGATAAAGCCAGAGAACAAATCTTAGCGACAGCAGAGAGAGGTTATAAAGAACGTGAGAAAAAAAATAAAAATATCCCCGAGTGGTCTAAAGAAAGAAGAGAAAAAAGTAAGCAAAAAAGACGCTGGGCTTAATTGTATTGGTTATCCACACGATGACCCATATGGATTAGTAGCAGCATGGTGGAAAATATTTACTAAACCAAAAGAAAAAAATGTTACCAGTAAAAAAACAAAACAAAGAATTAACTACTCAGCAAAAGACTTTTATTGATTTTTTATTTGGCGAAGCTCAAGGTAATCCTAAAAGAGCAGCCGAACTTGCAGGATATGCTTCAACATCTTATCCAAACGTTGTCAAGAGTTTAAAAAATAATATTGTGGAAAAAGCAGAAGGTATTCTTGCTATGCATTCACCAAAAGCAGTTATGGGTTTAGTAAATGCATTAGATGAAGATGGACTAACACCTGCATCAAATATAAGAATGGAAGCTGCCAAACAAATATTAGATAGAGTGGGAATAGTTAAAAGAGAAAAAGTAGATATTAATGCTCAAGTAGCTCATGGAATATTTATATTACCTCCAAAAGATGCTCAAACGTAGAACATCAACAATTCCTTTTGGTTATAAATTATCTGATGACCCTAAGTATCTTGAACCAATACAAACAGAATTAGATGCATTAGAAGAAGCTAAACAGTTTACAAATAATTGTTCTTATAGAGAAGTTGCGACTTGGTTAGAAAGAAAAACAGGAAGAAAGATTAGTCACGTAGGTTTACGAAAATTATGTCAGAAATCGAACCCCCAAAACCAAAATCAAATACTGGAAGAAAAAGAGGAAGTTTTAGCGTAGAAGAAAAAGCAAAAATTTCAGCAAGACAATCTCTTAAAGAACAAAAGAAAAAAATAGACAAGACTAAAAGTGAGCTTGTAAATGCCCGAAAAAAAAGGGATGCTATTATTAAAACTAGTAATGCCCTGGAAGGTAAAAAATCTTCTGTTTTAGAAACTACAGATGTTGAGCAATTAACACCAACTGTACAAGAACATGTAGAAGATAATATTATCTTTCAACCTAATGAAGGCCCACAAACACAATTTTTAGCAGCTTCAGAAAGAGAAGTATTTTATGGTGGAGCAAGAGGTGGTGGTAAATCTTACGCCATGCTTATTGACCCACTTAGATATTGTCATAAAGAACATCATAGAGCATTATTATTAAGACGTTCTATGCCAGAACTTAGAGATATGATTAATCATTCTCAACGTTTATATAGTAAAGCATTTAATGGTGCTAAATGGAGAGAGCAAGAAAAAGAATGGCGATTTCCATCTGGTGCTAGAATTGAATTTGGTTATGCAGAAAACTTAACTGACGTTCTTCGTTACCAAGGACAATCTTATACATGGATAGGAATAGATGAGTTACCTCAATATCCTACTCCAGAAATCTATAACTTTTTGCGTTCCTCCCTCAGAAGTGTAGACCCGGAAATACCTGTATATATGAGAGCTACAGGGAATCCAGGTAATATAGGTTCTTTATGGGTTAAAGATATGTTTGTTGACCCTGCAGAACCTGGAAAAAAATTTGATGTAATAATTGATACTATAGCAGGTCAGAAAAAAATTACAAGAAGATTTATACCTGCTAAACTTCAAGATAATCCATATCTAATGCAAACAGATGATTATCTTGTAATGTTATCTTCATTACCAGAAGTACAAAGAAAACAATTTTTAGAAGGTGATTGGAGTGCATTTGAAGATTGTGCATTTCCAGAATTTGATGTTATTAAACATATTAGTGACCCTTTTGAAATACCTCGTAACTGGCATAGGTTTCGTACTTGTGACTGGGGGTATTCTTCTGCTGCTTGTTGTTTATGGATTGCTATTGATTTTGATAATAATTTATGGGTTTATAGAGAATTATATACACAAAGAGTAACAGCAGATGTATTTGCTAGAAAAGTTTTAGAAGCAGAACAAGGTGAATATATTAGATATGGTATGTTAGATTCTTCTACATGGGCAAAACGTGGAGATGTTGGCCCTAGCATTGCAGAAACAATGATTAGAGAAGGATGTAAATGGAGACCATCAGATAGGTCGCCAAGAAGTAGAGTAAATGGTAAATTGGAATTACACAAAAGATTATCAATTGATGAAAAAACTGGTGAGCCAAAATTAAAAATATTTAATAATTGTAGAAATTTATTAAAAACATTACCACTTCTCCCAACAGATAAACATAATCCGGAAGATGTGGATACACATGCAGAAGACCACGCATATGATGCATTACGTTATGGTATAATGTCACGACCAGTACATCCTAATAATAATGCAAATGACCAGTTTATGAAACAGAATAAAGAAAATAATTTTAAACCTGCTGACAGAATATTTGGTTATTAATGAATATACCAGAAAAAATTAAAGTAGGTTATAGAGATTATAAATTAGAAGAATGGAAGCAGACTGTAGCTACAGCTAATGAAGCTCATGGTCAATTCTTTTCAAAAGAAGGAATCATTGGTTATGCAGCCGATGAAAAAGGAGTTTCTCATGCTAATACTTTATTACATGAAATATTACATGCAATAGTATACCAATGGAATATAGAATTAGAAGATAAAGAGGAAGAAAAATTAGTTAATGGTTTAACTAATGGATTAACAACAGTCTTCGTAGATAATCCAAAATTAATAGATTATCTTAAAGAAAAAATAAAGGAGGGCTAAATGCCACAACCAATTGTTAAAAAATACAAACAAGGCGAACTTGGTATGCCTTATCCAAAAAATAAAAATAAAAATAATCTTAACTTATCTGCGTATGGCGGAGAAGCTGACCCAGAGATAGCTACTAAAGATTATCCAAGTAAACCAAACAGTCATGTGCAATCTTCATTTTGGAAGAAAGCAAATGAAAAAGATTATTAGGAGAAAATAATGTCAGAAATAATGAAAAAAGTTAAACACGGAGAATTTTCAAGTGTTGCCGATAAAACTCCTGCAAGAGGAAAACTAGATGGGGGTATTATGAAAAAATATTCACATGGAGAATTTTCTGGAGCGGGCGGAAAAGCACCTAAAGAAAAATTAGAAGCTTTTGCAAGTGCGAGAATAAAACAAGGCTCACACAATAGTTAATAATGGCAGGTGAAGATGAAATCGTAGCTCTTGGCGAAGACCAGGAGGATGATGCTTTTTCAAGTCTTGCAGGAACTATAAAAGCAAAGTTTCAAACAGCAGAAAATGCTCGTCAATTTGATGAGAAAAGATGGTTAAGAGCATATAGAAACTATAGAGGAATCTATGGTAATGATATGGCTTTTACAGAATCTGAAAAATCTAAAGTATTTGTTAAAATAACAAAGACTAAGGTAATGGCTGCTTATGGACAGATTATTGAAGTATTATTCTCTACAGGAAAATTCCCATTAGGAGTACAACCAACATCAGTTCCAGAAGGAATTGCTGAGTATGCTCACGTTTCTAAATCAGAAAAACCAGAAACTCAAGTAGAAGAAAGTCCTTATGGATTTCCTGGTGATGGAAATGATTTACAACCAGGACAAGTTATTAATGAAATACTTGGTGGATTAAAAAGAGAATATCAAGAAGCAGATTTTGTAGAAGGTACTTCTAAAGATGGAAGAAGTGAACCGCAAATATCTCCTGCTGAAATGTCAGCAGCTACTATGGAAAAAGTTATTCACGACCAATTAGAATCGTCAAGTGCAATTTCAGTAATGAGACATTCATTATTTGAAATGGCTTTACTTGGAACAGGAATTATAAAAGGCCCTTTCTCATATGATAAAGTTCAACATTATTGGAATAAAGATGAAGAGACAGGAGAAAATATTTATAATCCTAAAACAAAATTAGTTCCTAAAATTGAAGCAGTATCATGTTGGGATTTTTATCCAGACCCAGATGCTGTAACTATTGAAGATGCGGATTATGTAATCCAAAGACATAATTACACAAAATCACAAATTCGTGATTTAGCTAATAGACCTTATTTTAGAAGTGAAGCTATTAGAGAATGCCTTTCTATGGGGTCTAATTATCAAGCTCGTGGTTATGAAAGTTCTTTACTTGATAGAGAAACAACAGATGAGTTTGATAAAAATAGATATGAAATTTTAGAATTTTGGGGATATTTAGATAAAGAATTAGCTATACAAGCAGGTTTAGATATTGATGAAGATTCTCTTGATGATTTAGATGAAATACAAGTTAATTGTTGGGTATGTAATGGAAAAATATTAAGACTTGTTCTTAATCCTTTTACTCCTGGAAGAATACCTTATTTAGTATCACCATACGAAATAAATCCTTATCAGTTTTTTGGTGTAGGTATTCCAGAAAATATGGATGATTCACAAACAATTATGAATGGTCATGCAAGAATGGCTATTGATAATTTAGCATTAGCAGGTAATTTAGTATTTGATATAGATGAAACTATGTTAGTACCAGGACAAGATATGAAAGTACATCCTGGTAAAATATTTAGAAGACAAAGTGGAATGCCAGGACAATCTATTCATGGGTTAAAATTTCCAAATACATCAAATGAAAATTTAATGATGTTTGATAGGTTTAGACAATTAGCTGATGAATCAACAGGAATACCATCTTATTCACATGGAACTACGGGTGTGCAATCTACAACTAGAACTGCAGCAGGTATGTCTATGTTAATGGGAGCAGCAGCTCTAAATGTTAAAACAGTAGTTAAAAATATTGATGATTATTTATTGCGACCACTAGGTGAAGCTATGTTTGCCTGGAATATGCAATTTAATGAAGATAGTCCAGAAATTCGTGGAGATGTAGAAATCAAAGCGAGAGGAACATCATCATTAATGCAAAAAGAAGTAAGGTCTCAAAGGTTGATGACTTTCTTACAAGCCGCTTCTAATCAAAACCTTGCACCATTTGTAAGATGGCATACAGTATTATCTGAAATAGCAAAGGCACTTGATATAGAACCGGAAAAATTAATTAATGACCCAGAACGGGCAGCAATTTTTGCAAAAATAATGGGAATGGCAAATGGAACTACAGGAAATCAAGGCAATAATCAACAATCCGGTATGGATGAAGGTAGAGAAAATGTTGGAGGAGCGAATCCACAAGACCCAACTGGCTCTGGAGGTGGCAACATCGGAACAGGAAATGTACCGCAACCAGGGGAAACTGGCTTCTCTTCGCCAGCTACTGGCACTACGGGAACAACTTAAAAAATGACATACCCTTCTACAAATTTAAGATTAACGTATGATGATAACACAAAACAATGGAGTTATACAGAACAAGCATATGAGTATGCAAATCCACCACCACCAACATGGAGTGGGTATACTTCATCAGACCCAGATTTTGAATTTGCACCCAAAGTATCAGATACAGACCAATCACCAAGTGAAGACCCTTGTCCTACAGGATATATTTATGATAACGCATTAAAACAATGTGTACCAGACCCTAATTATAATCCAAGAGGATGGATGGGAGAACCTACAGGTGATAATGAAGATAGAAATGAAAATACCGAAGCAGAATTTAAAGAGTTTGATTCAAGTACACCAGAAGGAAGAAAAGCTATGTATGAACATGGTATGAATAGTGGATACTTTACTCCAGATGCAATGGCAGGTGATACATCTAAAGGTGGAGCATATGAAATTGGAGGGCCACCAGAAACAAAAGCATGGGGAATTATGAAACCTATTGCTCAATTTGGTGAAAACAGACAATATGACAGATGGATAAATGAATTAAATAAATTAAATAATCAAAGATTAGCAGAAGGAAAGCCTGCAGTATTAGCTCAAGCAATAGGATTTTTTGGTTTATCTAAAACATTTAAAGATTGGACTAATTATGCAAATAACATAAATATTGAAGATATAGAAACAACTAATACACAAAGAAATGTTGAAGATATAGGAATATCTGAAATAGCTTCAGTAACAGGTAAGACATTAAACCAAATTAATAATGAAATTGAACAAAAAAAAGCAGATAAAATAGCAGAAAAGAAACAAGCAGAAGCAGATATAGCTGCAATGGAAGCTATGGAAAAAGGACAATCATTTACTGATGATAGGGGAGATACTTATACAAAAGTAACTGAAAATCAAACTGGTGGTGGAGGTTCTCAAGGATATTCATATACACCTAGTCAACCAAGGGCAGTTGAAACTAAACAATATTCGCACCCTGCTATGGGCGGTAAATCAATTACTGTTGGGCCACGAGCAGGTGTAATGGCAGAAAGACCAAGAATAGGCCCTAATTTAAAAGATAGATAATAGGAGATAATATGGCAAATGGAATGATGGGAAATCCTATGGGAGCACAACAATCTCCTATGGAACAACCAGGACAAGTAAATGATGCAGTTTTAGATATGCATCTAACAGAAGACGTTAAAGCGGCATTACAACAAAATGGTGTGGATATTAGCGGTGTAGCTAATAGAGGCCCACAAGAACCTGTTGTTGTAGTACCAGTTTCAATAATAGTAAATAGATATCCTGGTAATACACCAGAAGAATCTATGCAACAATTTGTACAGGATATGACAGCAAATGCTCAAGCTCCTGCTACAGAACAACCAGTTTCTGCTCCGACAGAAATGCCGGCAGCAGCAGCTCCTTCACCAGAAGGTTTGGGAGCACCAACAATGGATAGGCCACCTATGACAGCTTAGTCATAGCCCCAATGCGACTCTAGGCCACCTGTTTTCCAACAGCACCACAAAGGAGGATAAAATGGAAGAAACTAAAAACGAAGAGATTCAAACAGAGGAAACTCAAAAAGAATCTCAAACAGAGGCTCTTCTCGAGCCTATACCTTATAAACGTAAGGTTGAAACAGAGGACACAGCTACCGACTCAAAGGACACTTCTTCAGAAGAAGAAGCCACTCCAGTAGAGGAACGCCCTGTTAATGCTGAAGAGAAGGTGTTTAAAAAAAGGTATGACGACCTTAAACGCCACTACGATTCTACTGTAAATAAGCATAAGGATAATATATCAAATCTTAAACGTCAGTTAGAAGAGAATGCTGAAAAGATTCAACTACCAAAAACGAAAGAGGAAGTTGATGCTTGGAGAAAAAAATATCCAGATGTATATGATATAATTGAAACTATAGCGTATACAAAAGCGGATGAAAAATCTAAGCAAGTTCAAACCAAAATGAAAGATTTAGAAAATCAGCAAGCTAATGTAGCTAAAGATAAAGCTGAAGTTGAATTATCAAAACTTCATCCAGACTTTAATGAAATTAGAGCCGATGATAAATTTCATGAATGGGTTTCAACACAAACTCCCGAAATTCAAGGTTGGTTATATGATAACACATCAAATGCTAGTTTAGCAGCTCGTGCCATTGATTTATATAAAATGGATACAGGTATAACTAAAAAAGCAGGTGTTAACAAAAAAGAAGCATCTAAATCAGTTACCTCTACTTCTAAAAAAGACATTGAAGTAGGAGATAAAAAAATCTGGAAAGTTTCTGATATAGCAAAAATGAAACCTCACGAGTTTTTAAAACACGAAAAGGAAATTGATTTAGCTAGAGCAGAAGGTAGGATTCGTAATTAATCTTAACAGTCTATAGGAGGACTAAACTATGGCTATTGCAAAAGGTGCCGGATATACAAACTTACCTTCGGGTAATTGGTTACCGGTAATATACAGCCAAAAAGTCCAAAAGTTCTTTAGAACTGCATCAGTTGTGGAAGATATTACTAACACTGACTATGCAGGTGAGATTGAAAATTTCGGAGATACTGTTAACATAATTAAAGAGCCAACAATTAGTGTAAACTCATATACTAGAGGTGGACATATAGCTATTCAAAATTTAGCTGATGACCAACTTCAATTAGTAGTTGACCAAGCTAATGCGTTCGCTTTTAAAGTTGACGATATCGAAGAAAGACAAGCTCATGTGAACTGGGAGGCTTTGGCTACTTCTTCTGGAGCATACGCTCTAAAAGATTCTTACGATGGAAACGTTATTGCAGCTATGGTATCCGGTGCGGGTACTACAGTTGGTTCTGATGGTTCTGGAACTGATACAGGTTTCGGTACTTCAGAAACTGACCCTGCAAATATTTTAGCAAATGCTGCTAAAAGATTGCATGCTAATGACGTTCCAACAGATAACAGATGGTTTTTAGGAAGCCCAGAGTTTTACGAACAGCTTGGACAAGCTTCGGCAAAACTTATGGATGCATCTGTTACCGGAGACGGAAAATCACCATTACGTAATGGTAACGTATTGGAAGGTAAAGTAAATGGTTTTAAATTATATATGACTAATAACTTTGCCGCATCAACAACAAGTAATTACTATAAAGTATTATATGGACATATGAGTTCTACAGCTACTGCTAATGCTATTGCAAAAACAGAAGTTATTAGAGACCCAGATTCATTTGCTGATGTAGTAAGAGGCTTACATGTGTTTGGTAGAAAAGTATTGCGTTCAGCAGCACTTCAAGCAAGACACTTGTTAATAGATTAAGGGAGGATAGAACATGGCAACGTATGACGTAACTGGGCCGGGTGGAACTAACCGACCTTCTAGAAGAAACCCTGGAGTGAGAGTTCCTTATCTAATAGAAAATACAATTGATGTCTCAGCAATCAATGGCGACAGTGGAGCAGCACAAAATGATGTTCTACGTGTTCTTGATTTACCTGCTGAAACTTTAGTTATGGAAGCAGGAATTGAAGTGATAACAGCACTTTCAAGTTCTGTAACTATGGACTTAGGTATTACAGGTGGAGATGTCGATATCTATGCAGATGGAGATACTAACGCAACAGGTTATTCTACATTAACAGCTACAGCAAGACACGTAGCAGCAACTGCTGATACACTTGATGTACTTGTACTAAGTGCAGCTTCAACTGCGGGTAAAATCCGTGTTTGGGCAGTACTTTGTGATGTTGCAGGTGTGGATGAGAACGACAGACAATCTGACGCTCAACACGACACTGCTCAATAATAACTAACTTTAGGGGGCCTTGTGCCCCCTTTTTAACTACGAGGCTTTTATGGCAGTACATGATTTACGGAAGGCATCAAAAGTTGCTTCCGGACAAAAGATTATTTCTTTAAATGGTAATTTAGAGGAACGAGTATCTAATATAGAAAATAAATTAGATACATTAATAACCTTGCTTAATAAGGAGGACAAAAATGACAAGGATAGACTTAAGCCCATTTCGGGCAATGACAGTGGGGTTTGACAGTTTATTTAACGATATAGCTGACTTTCGCCCAAGTAATTATCCACCCTATAATATTGAAAAGGTGAGTGATTATGAGTATAAATTAACTTTTGCTATAGCAGGATTTTCTGAAAAAGATATTTCTGTAACACAAAAAGAAAATACTCTAGCAATTGAGGGAGAAAATAATCCTTCAGAAAAAGAATATCTTTATAAAGGTATAGCTGAAAGAACATTTAAACAATCATTTAAATTATCTGAATATATGAATGTTAAAGATGCTAAATTAAAAGATGGTATGCTTAATATAACATTGGTACAAGAGTTACCAAAAGAAAAGCAACCAAAACAAATTAAAATAAATTAAATAATGGGGCCTTAGTGCCCCATATAATAGAGTTTTTATGATTAAATTAAAGTAATGATTAAAGTATGGTTTATGTTAATATTATTTTCTGTACCAAATTCACCTTCGATTAAATATAATGGGTATTTATATTCAAGTGAAGGAGAATGTCAAATGGCAAGATATGAATTATTTGAAGTATATAATAATAAACCAACTCAATATAAAGCAGTAACATTAATGGATGCATACTGTATAGAATTTGAAAGTTTTCCTGTACCAGGATTAAATAAACCAATAGGATTTGGAGCATAATGGCAACATATTTAGTATTATCAAATAGAGTATTAAACGCATTAAATGAAGTTGAAATGACTTCATCTAATTTTAGTAGTAGTCGTGGAATACAAACTGCTGTTAAAAATTTTATTAATAGAGCATTACATGATGTATATAATGAATTAGAAGAACTTCCAAGTCTTCATAAAGAGACATATCATATAACTAACTCTGGACAAAGAGAATATGCTTTACCAACAACTAATTCTCCAGTATCTGGTGATTTAACATGGCGTAAAATAGATTGGGATACATTTTATTTAAAACCAAATGAGTTAATTACTAATGGTGAATTTACTTCTGATATAAGTAGTTGGACTACAATAGCAGGAAGTGGAAGTGGTGCTTATAATAGTGGTGGTAATGGAAGAGCAAGGTTAAATGATTATGCTATTTACCAATCTTTTTCTACAACAAAAGATGCAGAATATAGAATACAAGTAAAAACATTTGATTCTGAAAGTACAGGACAAGCATTAAAAGTACAAGTAGGAACATCTGCAGAAGATACGACAAATTTAAGTACAACATTAACTGTAGAAGATTTTGGTGAAGGTGCTGTATTAGATACAACTTTTACTGCAAGTGCTCAAACAAGTTATGTAACTTTAAATAATACAACTACAGCAACAAATATGGATATTGATTATGTTAGAATATCGAGAAATATTGGTGTTCAAAAATTACGTTATATATCTTATGATGATTGGGCAAGACGTTTTTCTGAAAGAGATTTAGCAAATATAAGTACAAGTTATGCTGAACCACGATATATTTATAGAACACAAAGTAGTAAATTAGGATTAACTCCTATACCAGATAAAAGTGATTATAGAATAGTTTTTGAATATTGGAAAGAGCATACTGAATTATCTGCTCATGGTGATGAACCAGATTTAGACGATAGATATGCTGATTTAATTGTATCTAGAGGAAGTTATTATGCTTATAATCTTCGTTCTGACCCAGAACATGCAATGATTGCAAATAGAGAATTTGAAGAAGGATTAAAACGTTTACGTTCTGATTTAGTTTCAAAACAAGAATACATGCGAGATGAGCGTATAAATTTAAGAGTTAGTGCATAATGCCAAATACATCACAAATAGCACCAACAGTTGTTAGTTGTTATGGAGGTTTAGTATTAAATAAAGATATCTTCTCAATGAAACCTGGAGAAGCACTACA
>VTLG01008248.1_pt1 | contig 14750 bp, 9 predicted proteins | sample 4694571 | NCBI WGS metagenome assembly VTLG01 (sample SAMN12604809, study PRJNA352737) | marine metagenome | biome: ENVO:00000447; feature: ENVO:00000209|ENVO:00000569|ENVO:01000036; material: ENVO:00002151; isolation source: viral sequences binned using virsorter ...
AAGGGCTATCCGAAGTACCACCACCGAGTACTACACCCTTATAAACTAATACATCATCAAATAAAAATGCCATTACGCTGCTCTCCTTGCAGACCTTGTACGAATGTCTCCTGGAACTGTGTCTGATTGACAATCTCCTTTAGTACCCATGCGAGAACTATAAGAAACACAATTAGCAATACCAACAATCAATTCAAGATGAGTATCACCCACTAATTTTAGCACATTATTGGCAGATACTTCAACCCTTTGTTTACCAAAGATATCAATAAAACTTGAAGTTATCTTTATCTTTTGGTTAGTATTTACAACAAAATTTCCCTCTTCATTATTCCTACCTTCAATGTCAAAGTTTACATTCCTAGCTTTAATATCTAAATCACCATTCTGAATATCAAGAACTAGATTACCATTCTCTACCTGGATAGTAAATGTACCATCATGAGGTTGCATATCCTGCCCAGTCTTTATAGTAATGCCACGAGGTGTCTCTAAAGTAGTTCTACCCTTCCTCCTCCCAGTGGAACCCATCTTAAAATAATGACGAGGATCATAATTATTGCATAAAGAAACAGCATTCTTTACGTTGTCCTCATCAACGTCGCCAAAGGAAATCGTTCCATCATTATTGGCCTTAGCCCAAGAAAAGATGGTATTAAATGCTGTAGAAGAAATGGGTTGTGGCATTAACTTTCAACCAAGAATATGTTTTTACCGACACAATCAACGACTTCAATTATGTCTGCAGGATAGAGTTCTGGATCTCTTGTTGTATCTACCTTAAGAGTACAACTAAGTTGAGCTCCTGCACCGTATTTACTATTTATTTCAATCTCAGGATAATCTGAAACAATAATATCTGGTGGAGTTACCCTAATAATCCTACCACTTGGATCTGTTTCAAAATCAACAGGTATTCCTCCAATATTGATACCATCATCAGGACCATATCCTGAACCAGTATGATCAATCTTCACCTGATCAACAGTAATCAATTCCGGTACTCCTGGTGGTGGAGGTGGTGGATCCGTTGGTTCTGGTGCAGTAATCTCAGCACCACAAGGAAGATAGAATGCTCTAGTATCAGTTGGTTCCCAAATCTTTCTTGCATCATCTACAAACTCTCTTGAAAACTCACAATAAGTTTCTTCCCTGGTAATAGGACCATGATGACTTAAAGCACTTGGAGTATTCAATGTTCTAAGAACATTTCTTCTTAAACAATCAAATGCATAACTATAAGGTTCTTGATCTAAATTGTTTCTATAATTATTATATTGTTCCTCAGTTAAACGATCTGCTGCTGGAATAGGTACACGTGTACGAACAGTACGTGCAGGCCTATTAGGATTGCTTCTAAACCTTACAAAGTTTCCAACATTAGTAGTCAAACCATAGTCATCAAAGTCATCACCCAGTTCTTCTGCAACAATATTTCTATTGTTCCTAAACTGCTGTCCTAAATCATTCTTCTTAGAAATCCCACGGTTCCATTCATTACCCAAGTATATGTCCCCCATTGGAGCACTAATAGGTCCATAAATCCTTCCACCAGCAACTGTGTTAGTCCATGGGCCAGCATCTTCTGGGAAGCTTCCAAGTCCAGGTATATCAATAGTATGATTCACACCAGAGTTATCACAGTTCTGCGACAGAACAACAGTCTGAGCACCAGAGACCTGCCTCAAGTCAAGATAAACTCCTACACCACCATACCCAGTAACATTCCTTGCAGGAATAGTCCTTGTCGTTGAATCACATGTAGTTCCTCGTTTATAACATCTCTCAAGAGCCTGCAGATAATTTCTACACCAAGAATTCATACCTCCCTGATCAACATACTTTCTATGTCCTAGATTAGCAGCAACATCCCAATCCAATTCATATCTATCTTTATATTGTCTTATATACTCTCTATTACCAAAATTATTATAAATGTATACAAGTTGTCTAGCTAATTCATGCTTCTCACTACCTACAATGTGTCCTTGTTGAACATTAAATCTAGGAGTTCCATCATCTCTAAACCCTCTATACCATCTAACTGGTTGATATCTTGCATGCTGATCCTCTGTTATATGAGGAGTTGGATCACATGGTAATGCTGTTCTAACAATCTCTATTTTCTCAGAAGTACTATCCAATCCAGCACCAGTACCAAGTACTGTATCAGTATCATCAGTACAAACCTTGATAGACATCTCAAATAATCGACCAGCCTTATCAGTAGACCTCTTATAAACTACCTCACCATTAAACCAATCTTCTGTGCCAGTTACAAACTCAATCCTCTTAAGTTTATACCAAGTAGTCTTAACAGGATCCATTCCTAAAGCATAACCATATCCTGTCTCAGTTGTATACACTTCACAAACATAATCATAAATGAAATATCTATACTGATTCAACGTCAAATCATATGGATTTTTCAGTTGCTCAGGAGTTAATCCTTGATTATGATTATAACATCCCCTAAATCTTACTTCTGTTCCTGCTTCTAATCCAGCTCTCCATGGGTCAAGTGTTTGCCAATGTTCACCAAGAACATTATACCTTCTACCAGCACCAGGAAGTCTCCCTGAAGGATCACCTTCTGCTAACGTAGCTCTAGTCTGAGCCCAAGATCTAATACTAGCAGATCCAAATCGACCATGAAGATCAGTAATTCCAGCAATCTCAGGAGCATCCTGTTGCCTATTAAACATGTCCATTATCTGACTGTTATCTGGACCACCTCTATCAACAATATTCATCCAGTTACCTGTCTGAAACTCAAGAAGATTACTAATCTTTCTATCAGTAACAGCATCCCTTAAAGAAAAAATCTTACCAGCACCAACACGAGATGCATCTGTTACCTTTGTAAATCCTTTATATCCATCACTAAGAACAACCTGCAAGGACTTAATCTTTCCTGGTCTCCTACCATCAGAAAGAACAACAGGAAGACGACCCCAATTAGGATTATCTAAGTACCACTCCTGCATATGTCTTCCAATCAATCCCCGACGATGAGTCAAGAAATAACTCTGTATTCCTAAGGAAGGTACACCCTCAAGATAATATCTAATATCAGCAGGAGTATATCCCTGCTCTAATGCTCTAGGTAAATCATCACCCTCACCAAATCCATTATCACCAACACTAGTATCAGCTCCCTGTGGTCCAGGAATAATTCTTGTATTATTATCATGATCATAGTCATGCATCAATCTGATGCGTCTAAAATCAATATATCCATGGGCAGTTGAACCACCAACGATTGATCTTGCTCTAGGATCACTACCTGTTACTTTATTAACATCTCTCAACAATTCACCCGTATCAGTTACAGTAGTACTTGTAGGAAGTTCAACTTGTGTTCCATGTGGAAACCAAACTGTAGTACCAGGAGGAAGTTTTGCTCCCATCCCTGGGGTAAGTGTCCTAAAGTTTCCATCTGCATCTTTATAAACAGTATCAGATCTCCTAGCAATTAACCTACCATTTCCACCAACACTACCATCTGGTCTAGCAATATATCCAGTACCTGATTCAACAATTTCAATCCTTTCAATACTACAACTACCTCTTGGACCACCAGGTCCATCAAGATCTCTATCTGCTTCTCTTAAATGGGCTCTTGCAACTGCACCTGAACCTTGACCACTACTATCTGATACAGCAATATAAGGAGCCTGTGTATATCCTTGTCCATATCTAGGAACTGATAAGGTACTACCAGCACCAACAAGATTACCATTAACATCATAATCTAAGTTAGGTTGTGCCATTGCTACAGCAAGTACTTGACCACTTGCTCCAACAACAATATTACCAACACAACCTGTACCAGATCCACCATATACGTCTAAGATTGGTGGTCCATTAGCACTAGGACCAGTACTACAACCTCTTCCTGCTGATGTATTACCTGAACTTGAGAATAATGCTCTCAATGCGGTACCAGCACCAGGTTGAATTGTATTGGCAGCAACGATAGCAACATCAAGTGTCTCGCCACCCTCCAAAACACTTCTACTGTTAGCAATGATAGAAGACCAAGTTGTTGGTGATATACCGCTAGGTGCAGTAGCAGCACGAAGAGTAGTAGTAACTCTACCAAGACCACCAAGACTACCGATACGTAAATTATCAAGGTCCATCGCAGTACTAAAGACCGAATTAGTCGAAGTAAACTGTGTCACAGTAGAACTTAATGTAGCCGCTGCACCTTGAGCAGCAGCAACCACATCCATTACAGCAGACATACTAGTACCTGGTGGTGGTTCACCTTCTCCACCATCTAAAATATTAAGATCAGTTATTCTTGGAGCAGGTAATGCTTGTTCTCCTTGTATCAATCTACTATATGATGTGGTAAATCTTTGTATACCATCCATATTAATAGAGATACCACCTAAAGAAGAAAGATTACTGAATAATCCTGCAGCAGAAGAAAGACTACTACTAAGACTACTAATAGGACCCATCAGACTATTAATAGCATTATCAACTTGACCAAGAGTATTACCTAACAATCCTCCAACATAATCCTGTGTAACACAAGGTGGTTGATTAGCTATTCTTCCTGCTGTCTGTGAAACAAAACTACTTGCCTGAGCAGGTAAACCATCAATGATACTATTAAATTGATTTGCAATGTTCTGTTGCGTCTCGTCTATTGCATCCTTTGCAGCTGGCATTCTACTCAAAGGAGTAAACTTTGCCATATTACTTGCAGACGCTGATGATGCTTCTAACGTTGCTCCTCTTGCCTTGTCCTGAATTGTTTTTAATGCACAAGTAATTATACGTCCCGCCCTTTCTTGCTCAGCCTCCATATCAAACATTTGATTGAGACTTTCATTAACGTAGATATTATTATAACTCTCTGTTATACTAGTAAGTCTTGACATCCTCCTCATAGTCTTATCAACAACCGCAAGAGGATCATTATTTTCAGAAGGATCTGCTACCTGCATATCTCCTGTTGCTACAGCATTATCCTTTCTTGTCTGTGATGCTTTAGGTCTATACTCAATACCAAGACCACCAGGTTGTTCAATAGCAACGGCTTCATTAGTAATAGTTCTTGTAACCTGTGGTACCTGGTTACCACCTTGAGATTGTCCTACACTAACATCTGCTGGTCCAGTAGGAATTCTACCCACCTGATCATCTTTCTTCTGACTTGTTAATGGTTCAGTAGAATTGTTAGTGTATCCAGACGTTGGTAAATATCTTCTATTCTCAGTAATTTCTTTTGGAAAATCATTCTGTGATGCTTTATCTAAACAACCTATGATTACTGGTTGCTGACCATCTTCTCCATCTAGGAAGAAACCAAAAACCCATTCTCCTCCAGAGAGATTCAGTGACTCAGAAGTACCGCCAGCACCACCACCAGCAGTAACAGGCATCAAACAATATGCCCATGGTAGTTCATCATCTTTTAATTCATTCTTATCTGGTGTATGATATCCAAGTATCGCTACCTTAACTCTCCTTTTAAATCCAGGTAACTCATCGGTATCACTAACCGCTATATCGGGATAGTTTTTATTCCAAGTGTAAGCAGAACATACCTGTCCTAACCACCAGACAAAACCATCCCGGCCAATATTATGTTTCTTTAGTAGAGACTCATCAATCATTCGTCGTATACTCTACACTCCAATGCATCAGGATGATTATCACAATACTGATCCAACTTCTTATCCTGGTGTCTTAGATGATAATCGTTAATACCAGTCTCAGGTTCATCATTTTTATGATACTCATCATAATATGCATGAGCAGTCTTTAAATCCTCCTCAGTATACTCAAGCATACCATGATTGATATGTTCTTTATGATCCTTTGGATCTAAGTAGACCTCGTGATCGAGATCATGAGTTTTTTCGGTCATAGTCTAGTACCTTACCTTGATATTTAGAAGAGTAAATTGAAAAAAGTAATAGGGTAAAAAATTACCGCGATTTTTTTTCGGGCTTTTATGGAATCAAAAGCTGAAATAATATAGCACAAATTGTTTCAATTGTACATCTGTGATACATTACTACTAATACTAGAAGGACTCCTACCAAATGAATCGCGAACTAAATTTAAAGAAGTAAACGCACCAGTACCAGTAATTTTATGAGATAAACTTGCAATCAAATAGTATCCACTTGTCTTCTGACTAACCCTATCTGTCTTTGCTGACAAATCTGGGAACTCACAGATAATACTATCGCCTGCCTTCAATGAGAAGTCAGCCTCTATTAAAACATCAGTACTGATGGAGAATATCTGATTATATCTCATTATACCCTGAACCATTCTCTCTGATATCTTATCATTAGTTTCATCAGGATTATTTTTCCACCTCTCACATTGCTCCTCAGCATCCTCACCAGTAGGTAGTGTTCCTACATCCAACACTGCAGTCATACCTCTTGTTGGTTTATTTGCTTGCCTAAACTCCTCAGCAACAAACTGCATATCAGTACCAGCAGTTCTAACCTCACCATCTTGTTCACTCATATCAAAATTAGTTGTAGTCAATACAAATGTAAATGGATTCCAGAAATGAGTCACATTAGAATAAGTACCAATGCTAAGTTTCTCATGAACATCTATATTACTATTAATTTTATACCTAAGAATCTTATCAAAACCATCCTTACCTTCTTTACTATCACTGAAGAAAAATCTCTTAGCATTTGATGCATCAGAACTTCCACCACCCTGAGTAGGTCCTATCAAAGTTTCTGCAGATTTAAACTGATACCCATCCTGTGTCTCATAGAAAAAATAACCAGCAGTATTTCCATAAGATCCATCTTCTGGAATAGATTTACCGGCCAACCATGTCAATACAAAGAAAGGTTTCCTACCATTACCAATAAAATTATAACTATTTGCTGTTGCCTCTATGTCTTTTGATTTCGGAGTCTCCAATACATCATCTAAAATAGATGTAACTGAATCAGAAATCTTACCACTATATCTTTTAGGAACTCTGGTTTGTTCGTTAGTAAGAAACTCTTTAGTACACAAATCAAATACACCAACACTCGATGTAGTGTCTTGTACTATATCCTTTACTCTATTAACATACAATACATTATCATCCTTACATTCCAGACGATTATTTTGCCTATCCTTGGCCCTAATTCTAACCATCTCACCACCCCTAACAGGTAGTCCATCCAAAAGACCTTTCATACTCCGTCCCTCACCTACAACATTACCAGTGTCACCATAAACAAACGAAGCAGTAACATGATTAGATAATATACTTTCATAATATATGAACTCAACCATACCACCCTTCAAATCAACAATATCATTCGTCTCAGGATTCTGAATCGAAAGTTCAACTATACTTGGTTTATCAGAAGTACTATTTGACATTATCCACGATATAAAGTTGAAAGAACTATGGTTTTATTGAGACCACTTATAGCCTCATTCTTATTTACACTGGTACCACTAGTTCCACCAGAATCAACAACTACACCATTTGGTTTGGTCATTTGATCAATTGGTACTGGAACTATGGTACTCTTACCAGATCTGTCATCATAAGATGCAGACTCACTGATTGCAGTGGCATCTGAACTGACTTGATCTGATCCACTAGGAATAATAGATTCCCCTTTAGGTTTACCATATTTAAGTAACTGTTCTTTATTAGACATATTCTGGAACTTCTCATATTCCTTCATAGAAACTTCCTTACCATTAATATATGCCTTTCCTGATTCCAGATCAAATCTAGCAGAGATTTCTAGTTCCTCCTTCTTATTTTCCTTCTTATCAGAAGATTTTAAGTTGGGCGACCGCATATGATCACCTAAACCACTTGGGTCTCTAAGCCAAGGTCTAGCTGGTCTTCCCGCTTTCTCATCAAGAGAACCCATAATAGGATCAGGTGTAGTCGTTAAATCAGGGAATGTTTTTGCCGCCCAACTTAAAAGTTTGTCACCTACCCATTCACCAGCAATACCACCTGCCATACCTGTAACGAATCCAGGAAATCCACCAAATGGAACACCAATAGCAAAACCAGCAGCATATCCTATTAAACCAGCAAGTGCTTTAACAAGAGCATTAATAGGTGATTCTCCTAACACAGTATAATCAAACAGTCCAAAGATTGCAGCAATGATAGCATCCATACCACCCAAGGCCCCTTTAAACCTCGTCGATACTCCCTTCATTTTATTTGCCGCATCTAGAAGTTTCTTATTCTTCTGAAGACCAGTCAGAAATTTTTCTAAGGCAGGTCCAGCACTTTTTGGATTCCTTATTATTTTTAATAACTCTTTCATCCATTTATTCTTTTTGAGAAGATCATCCATCTTAGGATCCAAGGCCTTCCTGGCCTTCTCCATCAACTTCTGAGGATTCTTTATCAAGTCCTCAATTTCCTTCCATTTTGAACTTATATTAGCACCAAAATCCATAGCACCCTTCGCTATATTATCAAAACTACCTTTCATATTACTAGCAAATTTAGTCATCTCATCCAGAAGACCCTGGCCAAGATTAATGGCACCAGTCCATGTTGCTTTACCTAAGTTAACGGCACCTTTACCTACAGTAGCACCAGCCTTATATATTGCTTGGCCTCCTTTTTTAATAGCACCCCATCCTTTTTTAAACCATCCACTCCTCTTTACTTTCTTAGCTCCCTCTTGGATTCCCTTTTTAGTAAGACCCTGACTCTTTCTCCATTGATTAAGTTTCTTACCCTTTTCTTGTGTAAAATTCTTAACACTTTGAAGATTCTTATTCCAGTTCTTACTAAGATCCTTTGACTTCTTAAGAAGTTCTCGCTTAGGATGCTTAAGAATATTCTTAGTAAATTTCTCAGTAGATTTTAAAAGATCCTTACCTTTTTGTACAACATTAATATTCCTTATCCTCCTAGCAGTCTCTCTGAAAGCTTTCCTGGCCATAGGTTTTAACAACCTAGGACGCCGAACAATATTCTTAACACCTCTCCAAAGTTTCTTACCTGTTCTTGCAACACGATTAAGAACACGTTTAAACCATCTACCTCTTACTCTAGGTCTAGGAGGGCGCCCTCCACGTATCCTTGGTTTTGCCCTTAGTTTTGGTTTTGGTTTTGGTTTGGGATTCTTTATCTTCCAAACAGCAAAGACAGCAAAAGCAGCCTCAAGAAGAGGCAACTTCTTCATCAACTCATCAACATTCTTAATCGCTGTATTCTCTCCAGCATTATCAACACCCAGGAGACCAGCCATTAATGCTACGCCAGTCTTACCTAACCACATCAATCCTTTTAAGATTGGTGTTAGTACAGGTGATATAATACCAACAACAGTCTGTACTACTTTAATAAATCCTTCTACAAATCCTACAATCTGTGGAAGATATTGGGTTAACCATCCAGCAAAGAGAACTCCTATTCCCTGAAGAATAGAATCAAAAATACTTGTAACAGGAGATGCTAATTTCTTAGCAGTTCCCATTGCTGCTTTACCTACGCCACTCTCACCAAGTTTCTCCTTTAATGCTCTCTTCTTTTTCTGTGCTACCTTTGCATCATTAGTTGCTTTCTCTTTCTTAGCATTCTCTTGCCTTCTTATTGCCTGTAAAATAGCATTAGTTGTGCCCCACATAAAAGCAAGGGGTCCTTCAGTACCAGATTTCTCTTCCTTTAAATCTGGTGGATCTTTAGGTTTAACATCAACAATTTTAATAGTTGTTATAGCACCACCAGGTGAAGGAACTAAAGCACCCTTTGGTTCAGACTTCTTCTTAGTATCCTCCATCTTTCCAGCAAACTTTGCTGGATCGATTTTGCCTTTACCCATTTTTGATAGACCAGCAGCACCGGCCTTAAGAAGTCCAAATGCCGCCATCTTATTGTACTATCTGATAAAGGTTTTTAATAATTAATGACGAAAGATTTGTGTCATCATGGGCCTTGTGCCATGGTATCTCAGAATCAAACGTACCTGAAGGTGCTGAACCACCATCCATTCCAGTAGATATAGGTAGGACTTCAACATCAGAAGATGATTTTCCACCACTAGGAGGACTAGAAATTAATTGAGATGCAGTAGATGCTGACCCATCAGTATTAGGAGATATAGCTGACACATCAGTATTAGGAGGTACCAATGCATGAGTACTACCAATAACAGTCATGGGCTGAGGACTAGTTTTCTTAGTATCCCCATTAGTATCCCCTCCACCGATTACTCCACCACCAGCAGCATAAACCCTTTCTGCAATCTTAGGTTTATTTGTTCCACCACCAGCAGCATTCATACCTTCCAGAGTATCTACACCCCATTTTTGTACAGCTCCTCTAGACATAACAAACTCACCAGGAGTAAGCATAGCAGGTACAGTATCTGTCCCTCTAGCATCAGCTTTACCACCACCAGAAAAACGTTGAACCTTACCACCTCCAGCCATTCGCTGAGATCTATCCTGTTCGGTCATTCGCCTACTTCTTCCATCATCACCACTAAAGAAATCACCAATAGCACTACCAGTAGTTTTAACTTTTGCTGTCTCAGTCAGTGAATTAGTGCCAGCACCACCTCCTCCAAGTTCAGGCAATCCACCACCTGCTGATAGTCCTTCTGGAAGTTCTGGAAGTTCTAGTCTATCTGATTCACGCTGTCCAAGTTCTCTACCTCCTCTTGCTTCCACACCACCAGCAGCATTCATACCCTCCAGAGTATCTACACCAAACTTATTAACTGCTCCTTTACTCATCACAAACTGATCAGGTCTAAGCATAGCAGGTTCAGTGTCTGTCCCTTCAGCATTAGCTTGAACATCTGGATTAGTCCAAGTAAGTTTCTTTACTTCACCACCTTCATCGAAAGCTTGAGTATCTGGTTGAGTATCTGGACTAGTCTGAGTAAGTTTCTTTACTTCACCACCTTCATCGAAAGCTTGAGTATCTGAAGGTATAAGATTTTCTGCTGTCTTAAGTCCAGACTCTCCACTCATTACCTCCATAATTCCAGTCTTTTCTGGATCTCCTGCCACCTCATCCAATCCACTTTCTTCCATATCTTTTCCAGAAGTATACAGATTATCTAATGGCATCTGTTGGACTGTCTTTTCATCAAGTTCTTTCTTTCTTATAATTTCTTGATTAGTTTCATTAGTAACTTCAGTTGTTTCTTTTTCTTTTTCTTCTTCCTTTACTTTTCCACCTTCCTCATAACCACGTATTAAACCACCACCTGCTGCTTTCGTAACTTTTCCATCATTTTCCACTTCAAAATTACTATCACTTTTAAATGGTTTCTGATCCTTCTTTGCTGGTTTAGACTTCTTCCTTGATGCTGCCCAAACAGCACCACCAACTAACAATGCACCGAGACCTATGGCTAATGCTAATAGAGGATTGGCAATACAGAATGCAACAATTGCTCCTACCATTTTCCATAGCATTACTATCATTCCTGCAACTCCTTTAACCATAACTGCTGTAAACTTAGCAATCTTTATACCTAGATCAAGAGCAAGTAATGCAAGTATACCTCCAAATATTTTAGGTAAATGATTTGAAAGAAACGTACCAAGATCTGTTGCCGCTTGAGGATTCTCCTGGAACCATTTTAAAACCTTACCAAGTCCCCAACCAGCAAGAAGTACACCAAATCCCTGAATTATCTTTTCCCATATACTTGTAATAGGTTGAGTTATCTTACTAACAATACCCTTTACTGGTCCTCCTTTTGGTTTCTCACCACTTGCTTCCTTTGCTTTTCTAGATGCCTTCTCATCCTTTCGTTTTGTAGTCTTAGCAGCATCTTCATCTACCTTTGCACGGGCATTCATAGCCCCAAGTATACTCTTGAGGTTCTCATTAATGGCCTTGAACCATTTATCATTACCCTTTTCTTCTTCACCCTCACCTTTTTTTGTAACATCATCAAGAAAGGATTTAAACCCAACCCTATCATCCTTCTTCGCCATTTTAAAGGCTGTCTTCCTATCCTTAGGTTCGACTGCCTTACCTTTATAAGTACCTTCTGACGTTAATTCTTTTGCAGCATTAAAAAACTTATCAGCACTAAGTTTTTTCTTATGACGCTCTTCATCCTGAGGTGACACTGGCACGTCATCTCTTGTGTTTTGAATTAGATCATCTAAAGGATCTGTCATTTTGCTTCTGCTTCTCCCTTTCCTCTTCGAGGTGTTGTTTTAGGAGTTCAACATATATATCACGCTCCCAAGGGATCATGTTTTCAATCTCCGTTAAGCTGTATTTATGGTACTGCATCAACGCAAAGTTAATTCTAAAGTATGCCTCAAGACTCATATGAGACATTGCTACCCGAAAAAAGATGCTAGGCCCTCCAGAGTAACCTTACTCTTCTTCTTAGTCTTAGGATTGGTCACAGAAATCTCATGAGATAACTTCGGCATAGTCTCAAAGAATTTTTCTACATCCTTAAACTGACTTGAACTTAACTGTCCAAGGAAGTCACCCATTTCTTTCTTAGAACACTCAGCAGTTGTCCATGCTTCTTCTTCACTAAAAATAGTATCAATACAAGAAGCAATTAATTCAAATGACTGTTCAAGTTGACTACCCTGACTTCCACCAACCTCAAAATTAGTTTCAATAAACTGATCAAGAGAAGGATACTTCATCTTCATCGATAGTTCATCATCTAACTTAATCGTATCAATATGATCCTTACTTTTAGTAACCTGTATATCATCAACAGGAATTGAAACATCTACAGTTGTTGTATTATCATCAGGACAAATAACACTAACCTCCACTTCCTCACCAACAGACTTACCTCTGATGTTAAGGAATAGAAATTCAATATCAAACGTAGGAAGATTCTCTACCTTAATTCCTTTTGTTTTAATACAAGACCTAAGTACTTCTTTAATGGCTCTTGTAATAGTTTTCTGATCCTCACTCTCCATAGCAAGAACCAAAAGTTTTTCTTCTTTAACTAAAAAAGGTCTATATTCTATCTTCTGACCTGTCGATGGCAACTCAAGTTCATAAGTTGGCGTGGCTATCTTTGGTAAAGGCATGACAATCCAATACTACATGTTAAGTAAATTTATTTATAGGGGTTAAGTGGAGGATGATCTAACAGCACCAGAACCACCTGCTCTACCCTGTACTGATGTTGACTGCTGCTGTCTCAATCTCTGTGTACTTGCATTACTATCACTATTTTGATCATCAATCAGGGCCTGATGTGCATTACCTATAAGAGTACTAGCTTGCTGAACCCATCGATTACTTGCAATATTATTACTAGCTGTTCCAAAATCTCCCTGTAATACATCTTGTAGAATACCTCCAGGTGATGTTAGACTGTCTACACTCCATGGATTAGATGGATTATTTTGAGATGCATTTAGTAATGCCTGATTGCGTCTATTATTAGCATTCTGTGTTGATGCTCCTGTAGTACTTGAATTGTTATTCATTCCCCTACTAATCACATACCTCTCATAAGAAAATGTCACAGTAAATTCTAATATATTTGATGAATCATATGAAACAGAAGTGGATGAAATATTCTGAGGGAATGCATTTATAAATTCATATTCCATATGACCACGTGCTGTAGGTCCAGTAATCGCTACTGGAGCAGAATCATCCTTATTAAACTTATGAATAAACAAAGGACCACGATAACTTTCAGGGTACTGTGCTCTATAATAAGTATTAGTAGATTGAGGACTTGCACCATTCAACTCCATAATATATTCCATCCACACTTCAAACATTGTCAAGACATCATAATCAGAATCAATATAGAATGTTAGATCAACTGTTCCATCAAAGGCACGTGCATAAGCATGCTTCTGTGTGACACCATAGAAATCTCTTACATCATGAGTAGATATAGATGATCCTGGAAGTGAAGTGGCCCTACACAATACACCCGACTGATTTAATATATTAGTATTTCTTACTTGTCTAGATACAACTGCTCTCACATCACTTGGTAAAGTCACATGAGCATAGTACTGGCTTGACTGAGCAAGATTACCGTATCTACTCAGAAAATCCTGTGTGCTTAATCTTGTTCCAGGAATTACTCCTCTTCCGCTTGGCATTCTAAATATAAAATATGGTTTGCCTATACTATGTATGAGCTATAAAGGTAAGTTTATTCCAACTCGCCCTAGAAAATATAAAGGTGACACTAGAAATATTATTTATAGGTCATTATGGGAACTTAAGTTCATGAGATGGTGTGATCGTAATGAAAGTATACTTGAATGGGGTAGTGAAGAATTCTTCATACCTTATATCTCTCCTCTTGATAATAAAACTCATCGTTATTATCCAGACTTTTACATGAAGGTCAAGGAAAGTAATGGTAAGTTAAAACGATATGTAATTGAAGTGAAACCGGCCAAACAAACAAAACCTCCGATAAAAGGAAAGAAACAAAAGAGAACTTTCATTCGTGAGGTAACAGAGTATGCTAAGAACCAAGCGAAATGGAAAGCAGCAGAATCATTCTGTGAAATTAGACAACTCACCTTTAAGGTAGTTACTGAGAAAGAATTAGGTCTATGACTCTCCTACAAAAACCACATAGAAATAGAGTATCACCTATCCTAAAAAAACTAATAGGAACAGAGGATGCTGATGATCTAATGCTAGATGTAATTGGTGCTCTAACTGATACTGTAACACCTGTTCCTGACCTAGGAGAATACTATACTTTCATCTACAAAGCAAAGACTCCTAACATTACATACGATACTAATCCTTTGGTTGCTGTAAC
>VTLG01011738.1_pt1 | contig 14750 bp, 37 predicted proteins | sample 4694571 | NCBI WGS metagenome assembly VTLG01 (sample SAMN12604809, study PRJNA352737) | marine metagenome | biome: ENVO:00000447; feature: ENVO:00000209|ENVO:00000569|ENVO:01000036; material: ENVO:00002151; isolation source: viral sequences binned using virsorter ...
ATCAGGACAACGTATGCCTTTATGATTATCGTAGAACTCTTTATCCAACATAGTGCGGATCAATGCTAGTTCCTGCATGTGTGTCTCCTCTTTGTTGGATCAGTTAAGAGTTTTGTTTATCTGTATACTCTTTGCTCTGTCCTGTATTTCCTTTTGCTTGTAAGCACATTCCACTTCAAGCTCTCGTTTCTTTTGTGCATCTACTGTTGGTATACGCATGAAGAACTCTAAATCATTTATCTCTCGTTCTAAGTGTTCTATCTTAGTCATAACTTGTCCCTTCCTTGTTATAAATTTTGGCTAACTCTTCATCAAACTTCTTGTCTGACTCAAACCTCTTACATGCCTCTAGTACTTCATCTACTGTCAACTCAACGTAGACTTTACCTAGCGGTACACGTTCATCAATTATTGCTGTCTTTGGCATTTGTATCTCCTTGTATGCACGTTAGCCTTACTCCCACTCTACTCTCTGGTGTCATTGAATAGTACAACATATCATAGTTATTAAAACATTGATACATATCATCATACGTTCCTATCTTCCTGACTTCTGGCTCACCATTAAACAACCATATGAATACTAACGTCCACATCAGAACATCGGATTCATAAGGTCAAATCTTTCGTACCAACTGCTACCCTCTAAGGCTAACCACATCAGTACAGGCACAACCAGTATGAATATTGCACACACTAGAAATGCCCATCCTAAACCTTTTGTTGTACAGTAATGTTCAGCCATAGTTCTTCCTATACTTCTTAGGGAAGTTTTCTCTGTTCATTCCCCTGTTAACTTGCTCTGCTGCCCACGAGTAGTTCACATTAAAGTGTCTCGCTGCATCAGCTATACTCTTGAAGTCTTTACCGTGTAATCGACAGGCTCTGCCTCTCTGCTTTTGAGTAGGCTCTACCTTAATACGGATGTGACATGGTACATTCTTTGGTTGCATTATTTGTCTCCTATATTTCTTGGTGCATATACTTCACCGTTGTATTGGCTACCTGTTTCAGTATCTGTTCCGAAGTTGAAGTATGCTAGTAATACTAACAATGCCATTATCCAGTAGAAGGTAACTTTAACCCACTTGATAAACGCTTCGTATGTTTGCTTTGCTTCTAGCTCTGCTGCTTCTTTTGGTTGCATTAAACTATCTCCTCTAGTTTCTTTAGATCTGCTTCTACTTTATATTTAATATCATCATAGAGTCTCAACGCTATAGTCTCTAACCCTGTGTAAGCCTCTATCTCTCTCTTGTACTCTAGTGTTTTATATGCAGCGTCAGGATCTAGTGCTACAATAACCTTGTAGAAATTATCCAAGTGTTGCATATTAGATACATTAAATGATGTGCCAAGTATAGCCAAACCTGTCAAACCAGGGAATAGTTTAGCTGCTACGGTGGCACTGATAACATCCTCAACTATTATCACTACACCATTAGGTTTACCTACAACACGAGTAAATACAGTTGGTGTCTTGTCGTAACGCTTCCACTTAACCTGTCCTGAGTAAGATGTGCATCTACCAATTGCACCAACAAGTCTGCCTCTATCATAGATAGGAAAGACTACTCGTGAGTCCATCACATCATACATCAAGTCTTCACCGTACAAGCCCCACCTGCCAATGAATCTCTCATACTGTTTGTGTTCTGCAGTAGGTTTGACTACGTACTCAGGCCAAATAAACAACTCATACTCTGACTCAGGTTCATCCTCTTGTTTTAATTTACGTTGTATCTCTTCTGCTGTCATGCCCGAAGACACAACACCTTTAACTCTACAGTCAAGCTTGTAACAGTTATACAGCATAGCAGTACCATCTCGTGTAGCAGTGAATGTGTTCTTACCTCTACATACAGGACAGTCACCTCTATGTTTGTAATTTTCTTTTAAATCAAGGGACTCCAAGTAGTTCTTAATGTTAACCATCTTTGCTCCTCCGTTTGCTCAGTGCATTACTTGCACCACTAAATGTATTGACTAGGTATGGCTTGACTGACTCAGGGTTTACATGTCCTGTTACCTGCATCAACTCAAGAGTCTGAACACCTGCCTCTACCATCTCAGTGATTGCAGTCCTACGTAGATCCATAGCTGTTAGCTTTTTTGGTAGCCCGGCAGCTTCCTTAACTTCATTGATTGCACCATCGATATGATCTATTGGATACGGCACGTATGCCCCTGCTACTGGTGTAGTTTTAGGTGCTACGTAGTCTTGAAATCCAAAGTCCTGACTCTGTTGTCTGAGCATAGAAAGTAGATCATCAGGTATTGGCAAGTGCACATCAGCACCACGTTTACTTTGTGTTAAATCAACACGTTGTGCGTCAAAGTTAATGTTGTCCCAAGTCAGAGTACGCATGTCTCCAACACGCTGCGCCCACTCGTATGCCATATGCACAATCAACCCAATGCTACGCCACTTGAAGTTGCCGTATGCTGTGTCAAGAAAAGACACAACCTGGTCACGAGTCCATTTGACCTTGCGTGGTTTTGTGCTCTTTGACTTGATCAAACGCACTGGATCATTGTCCATTACGTCTAGCCTCATGCTGTACTTCCATGCCGTAGACAAGACAGCCTTGCGGTAGTTAGCTGTACGTACACCTGACACAAGCCACTTCTCATAAGCTAAGTTAGTGTGCCGGGCTTTGATGCTACGCACTGTGTAATTACCTAATAGTCTACCCTCTACGTTAGTCTTGAGTATTACATCCAAGTGTGTCTCGTAGTCTCTCTGTGACTTTGCGCTGAGGTTACGAAAGTTACTACTGTGCAAGTAGAACTTCACTATCTCAGACAGCTTTGATGTATGCTTTGGTATGTCTACCACTTTCTCCTCACTTTCCAATATGCCCATGCTTCTAAGCAATGTCCCTTACCCATCAGCATGTCAATGAAATACACTATGTTAGGCTTTCCCTCTCTTTGCCATTGGTGATTTCTTGCGCTGAACGTCTGATTGTTTTGACCCCCCAGTATCACGTTTATCAGAACGCTTAGTGCTGTCAGTATCCGTTTTAGATAAATCCCCAAGCCTGTCGGTAATGTCATCATGCGGATCGTCTTTGGGATCAACTTCATCATCGATCATATCACACCTATAAATAATAAAAATATGTAGATAAAAGGTGCTAGAAGATATAGACCTATCAAACCTCTCAATATACTAAAACAAAGGTTCATTATTCTCGTCCAATACATCACGCCTAAAAGAATTGATGTTTCCTCTATTACTATTACCTCCTCTTTTACCATAAACTGCATTAGGTATATCTATATCGTTTACTCCATCGTCATCTAGTGTAACAGGAAGTAAACCTATAAACTCCATGTGGCTCAGTAAACTAACTGGCAACTGAGGTATCTCCATATTTGGCAGACTTCCTATAATTTTTCTTGTCTTCATCTGTCTCTCCAAAACACTCCTTGATATAAACAAAATTATTTTTAGCATACATCTTTTTCAAATGCAATATATCCTTACGGCTGTCACTTGAATGATAGGCAAGCATCTTCTTTGTTGCCTTACTATATATGTCTAATCCGTAATACATAGCTGCTCCTACACGTTGATGTACTGATGGGTATTCATAGTGTAGGTTATACCCATTTCGTAATCAGGACTGTCGCCATACAACTCTGATAGCGCATCAACTGTCACCCTTATGTTATTGTGAAAGTTACCTGATTTATCTTGGTAATCATCTGAACCATCACACACAGGTATCACTGTCACTATCTCTTTCCAATGCTTCCACTTTTTCTTTTCCACATCTTCTTCATCTGGGTTCAAACATTCTGCATGTCTCTCGTACACGTATATAACCGCATCATGATAGTCAGCTACTTTTATTTTGTATGTCTTGTCTTCTAACATTACTTTCTCCTCTATAATAATTTAAGTTGTATTGGTTCTTTGTATACTTCATCTAATCTGGGATGCAGCACATCTCCAAATTCTATATCACAAAAGTTACCACAATCAGGCATGATCATCTTTTGTTTACGCCCTGCATTTGGATCTAGTTCATCCAAGAATACTCCTCTAATACAGCTATTGCCAACCTCTCTTTCTGCTTTAGCCATTCTGTCAAATGTCTCAGGGAAGTCTGTCCTTATTTTGTTCCAGTATCCCATGCCACCTTTGACACAGCCAATACAATTATTGTTACCATAACCTAACTCATACATCTTAGGTCTTCGTATCCCCTGCTTCTCAAGATAGTAAAGACATGCAGGTTTATCCATCCTCTGCTCGATCAAAGGAAAGATAGGTTTAGCTGCAGGGTATTGTTCTTGAAAACGTATGGCTCTGTTTACTTCTTTCTTTGTATACTCGAAGCCAAACACTTGAGCAGCATACTTTTCCTGCCTCTCTATTCTTTGTCTTACCATCTTCTTTAGTACAAGCGTACATCTTGCACCCCCAGGGCCGTTTACATACTTATCTTTCAGTATGACATCGAACTGGTCTTTATGTTTGGGTGCTCTGTCTACTCTTATCTCCTTCCCATACCAATCTTCACATTGTTTTTTGAATCTTTTGTTATCGTCATGAGCACTATCAATGGCAAAGTATATAGGTTCAACGTTATCTATACCGTATTCATCAATAGCTAACTTAGTAGCTACTGCGCTTGTCACCCCTGCACTCCACCATGCTATGACTTTCATTACTTCTTCCTCTTCTTAGCGAAGTCCTCTACTATTCTTTTGTTCCTGCATATGACAAGGACATAACCATCTTTGTCATACGCTACCCATTTCTTTTTGCGTTTCATAATTACTACTCTACTTGTAGTTCTAGGCAAGCTAGTGTCTCACTTTTGTTTGATACAAGCACAGCAGCTTCACTCATTGCTGCAACGCATTCCTCTTTACTAGCGTATGTCTCAACGTGGTAGTACTTCACTGTCTGAGAAGTCACTAGTAGTTGCATCCATACTAACGCCCAAACCATTACGCTGCTTCCTCTATCAATACGTAACGTGTGTAGCGTTGGCCTGTCACTGGGTGTGAACTTTTTACACCATCGATGCGGTAACCTAGCTTGCGTAACTCACTGATACGAGCAGTGAATGACTGTATGCTGTAGTCAAGCAATGCCTCACGCTGTGTCAAACCTTTGGTTGCTTTAAGGTGGTTAAGTATTTTTGAGTATTGTGTAGTTTTAGCCATTGTCTGTCTCCTTTTTATTTAACTTGGCTTCGTTTATGCGTGACATAATATCGTCACATATGTCCATCAATGTTCTCGTGGACTCCGGTGGTAAACTTAGTGTTTCACCAGTGGCGTCATGTGTGATTACGAGTCGATCATTATCCCACAACGTGGCTCGCCATCCGTAACCTAAACTTACATCTTTTAATACCATAGTGTATCCATCATCTGATATGATTGCACCTGCTTTTGTTTTGTAGTTCATTGCTGTGTCTCCTTCTGTTTATCTGCAATGTCTAACACTCTATCCATGTATACAGCTAATGCCACAGTCATGTCATCGATAGTAGCTTTTTCTGCACACTCTCTAATCGTATCCCATGCGTGTGCTTTTAATGTCACACCACCGGGCTTTGGCTTATTCTCTATGACCTCTTCAGCAGCTTCATCAATTTTACTAGTGAATGTGTTAAGCCACTTGAGTAGGTTAGGTTTGTCTGTTGGTACTTCTACCATGTTAGCACCAATCTTCTTAGCTTCAGCCTGGGTTCCTACCCATTCACCTTGCTTGTTCATGTACAATCTCATAACACTTTCCTAACTCTTTATCTGTTATCTCTTTGACGTATACCCAATCGTATATGTCTTCATCTGTTCCTAATCGTGGCTTAAAGTAGCCTACGTCACCTGTCTCACCCATAACAACTTTTGCTGCGTTGGATGCATCGATGTCACTGTAGCCTAGAAACTGCACAGCTTTACCATTTTTATGATATGTCTTAACTTTCATCACCATACTCCATTTGTACATCTATCCTCCATCTAAACCCTTTTAGTTTACCTGAGCAAGATAAGTTCAAGTCTCCAATGTATTCTTCTATTATCTTTGCTATTGTGTCTATCTCTTCACAGTCAAAGTCTTCGGCTGCTATCACGATACTACGATACTGCATTGTGGTATAACTCCTCTATTCCTCTATTCAATGCACAAAGTTTATCTACTGCTATGTGTCTTTCTCTACTAGTTTTAAACATAGAAATAGAATCTCTCTCAAGATCTTTAGCTACATTGCCTAACCGTATAAGTTTGTTTTTGTTGAACAGCATGTAGTTAAGATCAAATGATTGTCCGTCAATTTCAATTTGCATTTTATTCATCCTCCTCTAGGATTCTTAGAATTGTTGTGTGATGTACACCTAGTTCCCTTCCTAATGCTCTGGCTCCAAATAGTTTATGCTTAGGTACATACTTTAGCTTTATGTATTCTCGCTCTTGTTGCGTTACTACAGATAGTGGATTCTCTGCGCCTTTCTTTGGTCTGTTGCCTAAGACGTGTACAGAATGCAAAGCGTTTTCACTGGGTGTTGTCCACTCTAAGTTGTGCACACTGTTGTTACTCTTGTCTCCATTTTTGTGATTCACTTCTGGTTTGTTATCTGGATTGTCTAGAAAACATAACGCTACTAGTCTGTGTATCCTGACTGTTAAGTTCTTACCATTGCCAAGCTTACCTGTCCTACCTCCTAGCTTAGTTGCTAATAAGTGATAGCCTCTTTTGTTGATGGTAGGTTTAAGTATTCTTTTGCTTTTGTTAGAGCGTATTTTACCTAGACTAGACACCATGTACTTACTCTGCCACTCACTGTTTAATTCGTCAGTAAGGTTTGGCAGCTTAGGAACTGTAGTCCAATGCTCTGTCTCTCTCTGTCTCATATCAATAGTCCTCCTCTAATCCTGACCATATGTATGCTAGGTATCGCCAAAAGGTTTTACCAAATGCTTCATTCATTATGTCTTCTAGTTCTTGTTCAGTCATGGTTTCCTCCTATGCTCTGTTGAACTCATACACAGCAGTAGCAAACCCTCGTGGTGTTGCACTGCGTATATCTTTGGTACGCTTAGACTTACCGCCTAGCTTTAGGTGTTGTGTGCTGTAGCCGTTGGGCTTGCACGTTGGCAACCTGTGAGGCATACGGAAAGATCTACTAGTCCATAGACAAGTCTTCTTAGTGTATGCATCTTTAGGTGCAATGTAATCAGGCCATCGTGGATGCTCTGCTTCATCGTCAGGTATGTACTCGCCATACTCATACGGATGAAAACTGTAGTCAGGCTTACGCCACTTGGTTGCAAGTACTGATACTGGGTTTTCTATGAAGTATGGACAGCCTAAGTTCGTGAATAAGTGTTCACAGTCAATAGCGTGTTGTGCAGCTTTGTCTTGGAAGTGTGGGTCACGCTCTGCCTTACGTTTGAAGTGTGCTGCACCTGATACAGCCAAGTCTGTGCAAACAGGGAATGCCATGCCAAATATAACACGCTTACCGTTGAACTCTTCAAAAAGTTTTTGGTGTGTAGCAACGTCATGCAAGTCAGCGTGTCTGTAATGTATTGATCCTACATGTTCATCGTTTTTATTGCCGTAGCTTTCGATAGTCCAACCCTCATGCTGAATATCGAATGCGTAACAAGTGTAACCATTCATAGCCCACGGCTTGAGTGCCTCACCTGTATAGTCGTATAGACTAATTACTATTCCCTTGCTCATCTCTCTTGTTCCTCCAATAAGTTGATAACTCTAGTCGTATGTATTCTAGATCAGGATAGTCAACAAAGTCTTGCTGTACATTGTTCAAGTAATTACTATCCTGTCCTATCGTAGCTGTGACACGCTCAGGTTCACCTTTGTATTTTACAACTACATCAACGAACATCTGCTCTATCCGTATATGTACAGTAACCCTCGTCAATTAGTCGCTTGGCTGTACGCCCAAAGTATCCTTGCAGCTTCCACGCTAAACCAGTGTCTATCAAGTATTGCCATGCGGCTGTCTCTTCCTCAAGATCAGACATGACTAGCTGCTCACAAATTTGTATAGCTAACTCCGGTGTAAAATGATACTCTTTCATGACGCAATCTCTACTGGTTTTTTGAATAGTCTCTCAGCTTGATCATGAGTCAGCTTGTATTCAATGTTGGTGAGTGTATCCACTACAATCCACGGCATCTTGGGTGCTTTAGTCTTGTAGCCAACAAGCTTGAATTTCATACCTTGAGTGTTCCCAATTTTGTCCAAGTCAAAGTTGTATAAACCTGCCATATCTCTCAAGTCTTTCTGCTCTTTGGTAAGTGCACCGTCAAGTAGTATGGTCACTTTGTAAGTAGCCTCGCCACCGTTATAAGTGCAGCTACCCACATTGATCTTAGCAATCGGTAAATCAATTGTCTCCTCAAATGGATGCGTTAATAGTACACCCTGCATTTCATTACGCAGATCTCTTAGTTGCTGTTTAGTAAAGTTAGTCATTTGTAATTCCTCCTATATGTCTACTACAAATCCTGTTGTATCTTTCTTGGCTTTACCCTTTGCGTACAATGCCACAATGGAATTGCTAGGGTCAAGAAAGCGTAAGTCATCTTTGTCTCCGTCCGTGACATTTATGCCACGCCACTTAGGTTGCTTGTACTCCTTACGGAATACCACTGCTGCATTCATACCGTTGTCGAGTGCATCTTGTAACTTGTCGGCATACTGGACATTCGCTCCCGAATAACTCCACGTCAAATGATAGTTGAATATGTTTTTAGTCTTTCTGTTAGAAATCTTGGTGTAGTCATAGAATTGTACATTCGGAAACATTTGAAAGAGTGTTGCCTCACATTCAAAATTCTTTGTCTGTTGTTTGACCTTAATATTTTCCCATCGTATGTCTGTTGTGCCGTTCAGCCTAACACATGGTTGAATGCCACGCTTGTAACAATAGGTAACAAACTTGCGTATATCTTGAACAAGCTGCTCCATGAAACCCTCACGATCACGATAGAACCATTCAGTCTTACGCATTCGTGCAGCTTGCACATTGTTGAACGCTCCACGTCCTGCTGTGTACAAACATGCGTCAATGCACTTTGCTTGTTCAGCCATAGGGCAAGAGTTGAATTGCTTACCCTCAACCATAACTTTCCATGGGGTCATGTATAGAATAGCTGTCAAGTATTCGCTACCGTCACCCTTGACTGTCTTGGCATTAGTGCCAACTCCTAATAGTTTGTATGTCATGTTACCAATCCCAATGTCCTTGACCACTATGGTTTCGTGGTTCTTCATTTTCCCAAGTCATGCCACTTTCAGTAACTAAGTTGGGTGTAATATATTCTTTACCCTCCTCATTAAAGTTTAGTCGTATACCTTCAAGTCTATCACTTGGTAGTCCGTTCATCTCTGCAAGTAACTCGTAATAATCCTTGCCACCAAATTCACCATAGCCCTCGTATTTTTTCTCAAGCCACTCGTTACCTTTGTTGTCAATCATGTAAACTTTCATTGTACGTTTGCCGCTATAACGATTCCAAATAATTTCATCTGTATCGTTAGTATGCCACGAAAAGAAGCCCATTGTTTTTCCTCCTATGTTACTTCATGAGGGTGTACCTATTTGGGAGGTTTTCAGATACACCCACAAAAAGTAACCTCTTTAGTAAGTCACACCCTAAGCCCATGCGTCAATAGCGCAAGGATAGGTTGGCCTATCTTAGCTCAGGGTGTAACCGAATAGTCACAATTATAATGTCCAGTAGGTTAGCACTTTTTAGGTGGGTATGTGTTAGGCAACACTTGTACAGTCTTAGTGGCGTCCACGTTTATTGACTGAGTGACTTATTGTCTGAGCTTGTAGTGTATTCTCACTTCCACGCCTATGAGCTATTGCAGTATTATGTATTTTTGTTTCTGTCGTTTCTTGGTCTTTCTATTTAGTTGGTTAGTTTGTTGTTCTTTCTAGTTGGTTAGGTTTTGTGAATATTGTCAAAAAATGAAAACCTAAAAACACTTCTCAACATTTACCTAATATCTATTACCGCATTAGGACGGTTAGTCTTTTGATAGGGCCTCTCACCGTATCTGTCTAAGGACGCTGTTAGTATGAGGATCAAGAGTTTTTAAACTTACTCTCAAGCTAACTTGTCGCTTTCGATGTAACTACATTAACCCGAACATCTTTTGAATTGCAATAGGTTTTTTTAGACTATCTTATAAGTTATTGAATTTAAACGAAAACAAATTTGTTTGTTCTTGTTATGTACTGAAAATCCAGGTTGTTCTCATTTTGTTCTATTATATTTGTGATCACAAATGATATGTATGTACATGCACGTCTAGGGGTATTTGTGACCACAAATCAAAGAGGGGTATGCTTTTTTACATACATTGCACACCTATTGAAGCTATATCAGTAGTAAAACCTAATAAAAACAATAACTTGTGTAGTAAAACACCGGCAAGAATTATAATAAATATTTATTCCTGCTAAGAACCAATAAAGAAAAGCTAATAATATCAAATACTTAACATGATCGAAGGGGTACGGGCATGGGCCACGGTGGGGTAGCCCGGTATACGTATATGTACAAATACACACACGAGGTTTTTTTACTGGTTTACGTAACGTAATCTGTTGACAGGCCCTTGACTGTGACTATAACTATGGGGGATTAGGGGGTATGTTAAACATTTATGTTACTACCTAATAAAGATTATTGAACATAAGTCATTTAAACATATAATGTATAACATAGGGGAAGTAGTTACCCCTATACTAGTAACGATAAGAAAAGTTATTGACACTATTTAAACGCTGATGTTATACTTACACCAGTTACAATACCATAATAACTATACAACTGTTGTAACTACGTGTGTAGATTGCTTGTTGTAAGTCTGAACGACAGTGTCTCCTCCTCCCTCTATGTAGTTTATGCTTATGCTCCGTAGTCTACACACGTATTTGTTGTATTCTATGTAAAGTTTTTCTTGACAATGCAAAACAAAGGCGTAAAACTATACGCATCCGAAGATGTATTACATGACTTCTATGATGCATTAGCTAACAATGATGCTCGTGCTATACGTAAAGTCCACATTCCAAAGTCGGATGTGTTCTACGTAAGAGAAGCAATATATAATCGTACTGGTGAGTGGTATACACTGGACCATGTAGAACGTGCCATGTATCTTGAAGGTATGTTAACTAGATATGAAGTACTAGATCCAGACAGGGAAAGAGAGTATGGATAATATGAAACTACCTATAGCACTTGTAGTTGCGATGGGTGCACAACTAGCAGGTGGTGTCTGGTGGGTATCACAACAAGCTGCTACCATATCGAGCCTCGAAGAGACTGTATCACAGTTTGCTAGTAAGATGGCTGTAGAAGATAACGTTAATCTCAAGCGTGATGTACTAGCCAACATGGATTACATCGATGGTGCGTTTGCTGAGATAGAAGAACTGTGGGAGGAAACAGAAAGTTTGACTCTTACGATAGGCAAGATCACTGCCTTACAACAGAGATTAGCTTTGTTGGAAAACACTATTAAGTTTATGAATCGTGATCACATGGATATATTAGACCCAAGAGATTGATATGCTAGCTTGGTTTAAAAAGAAATACGTCAGTAACGACAAAAGCAAACACAGACTTTATACGATTTTGTATGAAGACTTGTGTATGTGAGGTTAGCTAATGGCAACAACTAAAGATGTAGAAAGACTACCCAGTGGTAAGTTGAAATATCGGGGTGAGATATACCCGGGATACAACAAACCAAAAAGTTTAAAAGGAGAAGCTAAGGCTTCAGCAGTATTAGCTAAAAAAGGTACTGAAGTAAAAGTTGTACGTTTCGGTGATCCTAAGATGGCTATCCGTAAGGACAACCCTGCTGCACGTAAGAGCTTCAGGGCTAGACACAATTGTGATACAGCAACGGACAAGTTTACTGCAAGATATTGGAGTTGTAGAGCATGGTAAGAAAAACAAAAAGTAAAGTTAATGCTGCTGGTAACTACACGAAACCAACAATGCGTAAGAACTTATTTAACCAGATCAAAGCAGGTGGTAAAGGTGGAGCGCCTGGACAATGGTCAGCACGTAAAGCGCAGATGCTTGCCAAACAATATAAAGCCAAAGGTGGAGGATACAAGTCATGAGAAGATACATAAAAAGATTGTGGTGTGCGATTATCAATCGTAAGTGTAACCCAGCGTGTGATTGCTGCTAAGAAATGAAAGTAACATTACATATTTTGTTTCTAATGATGGTGGCAGCATCTCCATTTCTGTATATGGTTGTAGAAAGTATTTAAATGAGAGCACCTCAAAAGTCATTAAAGAAGTGGGGAGATCAGAAGTGGAGGACCAAAAGTGGTAAACCCTCTACGCAAGGTCCTAATGCTACTGGTGAACGTTACCTCCCTTCTTCGGCTATTAAGTCTCTTAGCAGCAGTGAGTATGCCGCTACAACCAGAGCTAAACGAAAAGGCAAGGCGGCAGGTAAGCAGCATGTATCTCAACCTAAAGAAGTCGCAAAGAAAACTAGGAGATTTAGAGCCAACAAAGGTGGCGTTGCTAAAAGTGCTAGACAACAAGCTGCAATAGCTGTTAGTATGAAGAAGAAAGGTAAAAAGCCGAAAGGGAAGTAATGCCGTTTCTTACTAGCAGTATACCGTACTTCAAAGCATGGGTACGTAGAGAATACACAAAGAACTTAGAAGAATATCACGGAGAGTTTTTACATTGTATGGTCATAGGTGTAACCACCATGCCAAACAGAACGTTAAGCTTTCAAGTTTTATTTACTGGATGCGAGTCAGACTTCGATGACTCAGAGAATGTACATGGTGGTGCAATGTGGGCTAGGATGCCCCTGACTGCACTTGTAGCTGACACGCCCTACGAAGAATGGCCTGAAGAGTTACCACCATATATGGCACAGCCTTGGGATTGTATGTCTCATACACATTCAGTTTACAAGTTAGAGAGAGCAACACCTGCTCCTTGGATAGCAAAAGTAGATGGTGAGTTCTACCCTGCAAAGTACTACTTTACGGTAGACTACACAGACAATGAAGTAGCTGACGATCCTGCACAGCATAAACAGTCTCACGTATTAGAGTTGTTAGATGCAGGTAAGTACACAGGTAACATGGTTGCATTACCCAATAATAGAGTGAGAGTAACTCACCCTGCATGGTTTGAAACAGGTCAAGGTGCACCAGACTTTAAGCCAAACCAACACACTTATAATTCAAAAGAAGACGTAGACTATATATGGGATACGCAAAGAGTATTTAACAATCTGTACAGTGAGGATCAATAATGAAACATGGAATGAAGAAAAAAGGTTACGCAATGGGTGGCATGAAAAAGAAAGGCTACGCAGCAGGAGGGTTAAAAACTCCTGGCGCAGGTCAGACTGGATTAAAGAAACTACCTAAAGAAGTTCGTAATAAAATGGGTTACATGAATAAGGGTGGTATGCCTAAAAAGAAAGACATGAAAGGAATGGGTATGTACGGTGGTGGCATGTCCATGAAGAAAAAAGGCATGGCTAATGGCGGTGCTATGATGAAGAAAAAAGGCTACAGCAATGGTGGAGTTACAACTAAAGGTGGAGCCAGAGGTGGTAGAAACTTCCCTCATTTAATAAAAAGTACGAGATAACATGGCAAAATTTTATGAAAAATATAGAGATGTCCTAGAAGCTAACGGATACACAGTTGATGATCAAGGGTGTGTTCGTGACTCTATGGGAAATCAATCTGCAGCAGAAGATGCCTACGGCAATGTGCAGTGCAAAGACCCTAACGTAACAGAGTTGTGCAGACAGGCAGAAGCTAAACCTGCTGCTAAGAAAAAGAAAGCAGCACCAAAGAAAGCTGAACCAACACCAGAGCCTGAAGAGGAAATGGAAGAGGTAACAGTACGTGCTCGTAACGAAAAGGGTCACTACATGAAAGATGATCCCAATACGCCAGAGAACGAAGCTTGGACTACTAAGATGGTTAAAAAAGTTAAGGGTACAAAAAAAGCATAACGGACATTCCGTAATGTCTCTACTAACTTAACTTCATTTGAGTACAACTATGTAAGCCTAAAATAAAAGGCAGACATGGGGGTACAGAAAAATTAACAAACAAATAATGATTTTAATGATGGTAGGAGTTCTTTTGGAGGAGGCTCGTGGACCCAGTAACAATCATCGGTGGTGCTACCGTAGCTTTCAATGCATTGAAGAAAGGCTTTCAGGTAGGTAAAGACCTACAAGATATGTCAGGACAGTTGACCCAATGGGCAGGTGCTATGAGTGATCTGTCTTATGCTGAACAGAAAAATAAGAATCCTCCTTGGTGGAAAGCACTTAACGGACAATCTGTAGAGGCCGAAGCCTTGGCTATTTTCACTGCCAAGAAAAAAGCTGAAGCCATGAGAAAAGAGCTAAAGGATTGGATTAGTTTTAGTATGGGGCCATCTGCATGGGATGAACTTGTAGCCACTGAAGGTAGGATACGTAAACAAAAGAAAGAACAAGAATACCGTAAAGCCGAAATGCAAGAAGCTATTGTAACTTGGGGTGTAACAAGTTTGCTTTTAGCTGCAGGGTTTGGTATATTCGGATTTGTAATTTACATGGTGAACTAAATGGCAAGAAACCTAACAGAGAAACAACAGAAGTTTTTAGATGTCTTATTTGATGAGGCAGGTGGAGATGTTGTGCAAGCTAAAAAACTAGCAGGGTATGGTG
>VTLG01013916.1_pt1 | contig 14750 bp, 27 predicted proteins | sample 4694571 | NCBI WGS metagenome assembly VTLG01 (sample SAMN12604809, study PRJNA352737) | marine metagenome | biome: ENVO:00000447; feature: ENVO:00000209|ENVO:00000569|ENVO:01000036; material: ENVO:00002151; isolation source: viral sequences binned using virsorter ...
CTCGGACCCTGATTGACGTTTTAAGTCTGGAAAGGACCCACAAAATCAACGAGTTACAACAATCCTATCGATCAGGTTGCTTGTATAATCGAAGGCAGGTCCAGAATCCAAAGATAATCATGAATAGACCCGCAACCCCTACGAGCAGCGGGTTGGCGATTGGTTTCCCTGTTAGTTCCTCACATATTCCTAAAAACATTGGGAACATGATGGTGAGTGCGTTTGTGGTTGCTAGTGTTTTGTTTTTCATAAAATCATCAGGTCACGGTTTAACCTTTCTTGATCGACAGCATAGCAAGGACCATGACCAAGGTCCTTGAGGTGATGTTTTTTAATGGCATCATTGACCCACATCCAACCCCCAAAGACATAGCGGGGAAAGGTGCCAACCATTAAGGCAAAGGCATTGGCTTTGGTGTTTGCTTTCTTTTTGTTAATGATCAACCTGCCATCGAGTAGCTCAGTTGATTTAATGTCGACATTGCCAACGTTTGGAACAATGACATCCCACTCATTGAACTCCACGATATCAGTGGGAGGGTAAACATTGTGCAAAATACAAAAGGCAAACTCTGCCCCAAAGGCTTGAATATAATGCTGATAACGGTCAGCCGTGCGATGGGTGTGCAATATGGGCTGAATGTTGTGCGCCTCATAGTGCCTTTGTTTTTGTCTTGCTATGTACGTGATAAGACGTTGCTCAACATCATTAAGGATGATCGTGCGTGATATGTTTGCTTTTATTTGGCTCATGATTAATAAGCCCCAAACACTTGGCAACAAGGTCCAAACGTTGCCTACACTAACAAACCACACAAACCAAAGTAATCAACTAAAACCTGTGGCCATATCCTAACTCTAACACTTATGATATGTTTCTCCATGGGGCTGCCATTCAAACGCATCAAGGTTGTTTCAACCGATTACAAAGTTGAGCTATTGCCTCAGCATGAGTGTGACACTTACAGCGTCGCAGGGACTTGTCACTCAAGCCCACAAAATCCAAAAATTAAAATTGCTAGGCATGAGGAGCCGACTGCATTGGCTGACACTGTCATTCATGAATTACTCCACGCTTGTTGGACCACCATGAACCTTGATAGTAATGAAAATGAAGAGCGTGCGGTCTCAGCCTTAGCCACGGCTCTGATTGCTGTCCTGCGTGATAATCCAAAGTTTTCACGTTGGCTATTAAAACAGTTAAACATCAAATGAGTTGGCAAACATTTATAGCTGTTAGTGACACGCATGGCGATCAGATTGATCGAGACTTTGAAAGGTACTCTATAAAGTGGATAAAAGACCACAAGCCCCGACATCGTTGGCATTTGGGCGATATTTTCAATCTCGTGCCGTTACGAGCTAAGTGTTCAAACGAGGAGAAAGCCCAAGGCTTAAAGGATGACATCAATGCAGGGCTTAGCTACCTAAGGCAATTCCGCCCACATCGATTGACATGGGGCAATCATGACCATCGTCTGAATCTTTTGGCTCAATCAAACAAAGAGGGGCTTGAGGTTGATTATGCTCGTATGCTCAAAGGACAAATTGACAAGCACGTTGATAAACTCAAGATAAGAGCCGTTGAGTATGACGTGGAACACGGTTGGCAAGAGGTAGCCCCAAGCAAGCGCATTGGTCATGGTTATCTGTCATCAATGTATCCCGCAAAAATGAACTGTTTACATTTTGGCTCAACTTTAACGGGTCACGTTCATTCGTTCGATTATCATGCGATGGATGACCTTGACCGCACTGAGTCATATACAACAGGGGCGGGGTGTGTGATTAAACAGGAATACAACCGCACTCATAGGCGCAGGCTCAAGCACGCTGTTGGTTTTTTATGTGGAGTGATAAATACCAAGTCAGGAGCTTGGCAAGTGTGGCAGGTTAAACGAGACGAAAAAACAAAACAATGGTTGGACCCCATGAAGATCTGAATGATCTATTAAACAAAATTGATGAGGCTTTGGTTAATGTCACTGAACAAGACAAGCAACCAGAAAACACAATGACAGTTTTGCAATATGCAAAATTAAAAAACCTATCCCGATATTGTGCTCAGGATAGGCTTAATAAATTGTATCGGCTTGGTAAAATCGAGAGGCAGAAATGGAAAAACCGATTTTGTTATTTTTTTAAATAACGCTTTGCAATAGCTGCGTTGGTTGCCCATCTGGTGTGATGGACCAAAATTTTATTGAATCCTCCTTGATGACGGCATTCTTGTAATGGTTTAAAAAGACCGCAAGACCATGACCTGCCCAATTGGTTAAACGTCCCTCATCTTCATGATAAGCATAATAATTTGAGCAAGCGGTGTGTCTCATAATATTGCGTTGCCAGTTGGTAAGCTTGGCTTTGTCTCTAATTATCTTTTGCCTTTTTGTTGGCACTGTTAGGATTGGCTCACGCTGATCACATGATTCAAGCCACTTGATTGCATTCGGCATAAGCTCAACATAACGGCTTGCATTGGTTTTGCTGACTTTCTCGCTGATGTATATATGTTTCCTTTTAAGATCAATATCATCCCAAGTGATACGGCTGACCTCTGACCTCCTAAGTCCTGCAAATATTGAAATGATATAATAAGGCAAGTATTTGCCACCAAGCTCATCTCTTACAGCATTCAAAAGCTTTTCAACGTCTTCATTGCTCAACGTTCTAGGCTTTTCCCTGATAGTGCGATATGCCTCAACCTCAGCAATCACATTGCCATCATGAAAGCCTTGAGGACTCAATGAACCCCATTTAAACATGGCATTGAGAATGCGCTTGTATGACGTCACTGACCCCTCAGGAAGCTCGTTGAGAACTTTTTGGATATCATCAGCCGTTATGGAATGCGTGAATTTCTCAGGGAAATGTGAGCCAACCTTTTTGGCTTTGTTTAGATAATCATTATATGCCCGATGACTCATTGGCTTGCGTCGGTTTGGATTGTCAACATAACGCTGAGCCAACTCAACCAATGTGATAGACTCTTTGATTTTGCTCAGATGTTTTAGCCAAGACTCAACCACTTGGGTCAGGGTCATGTCCCTGCCCTCAAGCAATGCAATGGCATTCTGAGCGTCGTGATATTGTTGAGGATCAATCTGCGCAGCACTGACACCAAAGTCAGCAACCTCCTGATTGAGATCGCTGACCCGCTTATTGGCAAGCTCACGGGTTTTATAAAATTCCCGCCTGCGTTTTCCGCCTGCCATTGTGGCAGGGATATCAACCTTCCAACCCTTAGCAGTTTTTTTCTTAGGATAATTAATAAGCTTCATAATTATTTAGATGGTAGTTGATCAGGTTCATCTGATTTAAGTGCTGCCAGTTCCTCCTCACTTGGTTTGGGAAAGCCTTTGCAAATTTCAAAGTATCCAGTCAAACCGTGGCATGGTCTCAACTCCCAACCAGTTTCAGAAAGCTCATATTTAAAATGTGCCATCAGGTAACGGATTTGGATGTTGATTTGCCGACGCATAAAAACAGCATTTTCATCTTTTGGATCTTTGATTTGATAACTAAATAAATCAGTTAGGTTTTTTTGAATTTTTATAAGCTTGTTGATATTGGTACCACAAATTTTAGCTTTTAATTTTTTGTTGTATTCTGCATTTGTCATAATTGTTTTTTTCTTTGGTAATTAATTAGTTTCGTAATCCCATTCAAATTCTGTTGGTGCTAGTATGACCTCCAAAGGTAGAACCGTTTCCCCTTGGTGACGTTTGCGTCTAATCACGACACTCGGCACATCGCCACCCCTCAGGGTGACAATGTAATCGTTTGGCGTGCCATTCTCGTCCTTAAGTCGGACCTCTCTGTGAATCGATGATGTGAGTTTTGTTGCCATTGTATTAATCAAAATATTTGTTATCTAATTCTTGAACCCAGTCCTCAATCCTTTCCCATGTTGCATGATCGACCTCAAACTCTCTACCCTCCTCGGCTTCTTTTTCGTATTCGCTGTTAACCCTACTATCAGTCAAAGCGATGCTATAAGTTGAGCAATCATCATCGTGCACCGCATAGTTGACCGTTGCCGTGCCTATTTCATTATTGAGATCAATGAGATTGTCCTCATCTCCATCAAAGTTGCCATCTGCACTGTCAAAGCTTCCAAGAAGCCTCACTGGTATTTTCATATAATGTTCCATAATGTTTTTAAGTTAAATTTTTAAGCGACTGTTTTTTCTTTTTCCCCAAGGCTCTTGCATCTCATAGTGTTTTGAAAGCTCATCTGAGATGACCAACCTCATGACATTTTCTTCCCATTCTTTAAATGGGTTGTCACCTCTCTCATAATGCTCAGCAACCCAAGAAATTTGCTTAACAGCTTCATCCATCCACTTGGTAGCATTATAATTATTAAGTGGCATACCATACCCAAAGGACTCCTCTAATTGCGTACCTACCTCAAACTTTTCAAATCGAGATTGATATTTTAAAGGGCATTTTTCTATATCACTGATAATGAAATAGAAATATTTTCCGTTGCCGTAAGATTCACCCCAAATCAATTCAATCCCTAATTTGGCAAATGCCTTATTGAGTGTTTTTAGTTTTATTTTCATAAGTTATTTTTGAGTTAAATGTCTTATATATTTTATTAAGACTTAATAAGTTTATAACAAGTCTTATTAAGATCAAGCAGTTTGGTGCCCAAAAGTGCCCAAAATGACCGATTAAGTGCCCAGATTTGCCCTAAACTGCAATTATATGAAAAGCGTAAGAACAACGCTTTTACTCTGTATACACTGTAAATACAGAGAGCCGGCTGACGGACTCGAACCGTCGACCTACTGATTACAAAGGTAATGATTTTTTTTAAAGGGGTAGGCAAAAATGATTTTTTTTTGAGTTTGGTGCCCAACTGTTGCCCAAATTTCCGAATTTTGGAAGCCTTAAATGTTTAAACTTTCCTCTCTTTTCATCTCTTTTCCTAACCCTTCCACAAGGTTCCTTTTGTTTCCTTAACTTTCCACACTCTGCATGATTCTGCATGACTTTGCATGATTAAAAGCATCATCAAAAACCTCCCAATTGTTGAACTTAATTGATTTGGCTTTTTTGGTTTTTGGCTTTGGCGTGAATGATGAGATGATTTTAGGAAAACAAGAAAAGACCCATTTAGGTGCCTGATCAGTTTCAAGCAAGCACATGGCATAAACATCAAAATGATTAGGACCATAATGTTTTTTATATTTGCTTGTGACATATTTTTTATTGTCAAAATACGTCGCTTTTTTTATCTGCACTGACACCAAAACCCCATCATTATTTTCAAGTATAATGTCTTTTGTTGATCCGTCCTCGTTTGGCTTGTAAGTCCTGAAGCCTCTTTGATTGGCTTCATGGCAAAACAAATGCTCAATTGATGAGCCTGATAAGGAATAATCAATCATCATTTGGCTTCTGATTCTTTTATCAATGCTGCTCTGTATTCTTTAAGCTTTGCGCCTCTGTTAAAACCTGTGATCAATCCCGTCTTTTTGTGCTTTCTCCAAATTGACGCATCAGCTTTGCCCTTTGCAGGCTTGACAATAATGTCAGTAAATAGCTCAGGATTAATCTGCTTTCTCCAGATATTTATTTTTCTGTTGCGCCTGATGCCACCGTCGACAACCCCCACACAATTGTAGCCCATGCTTTTCCAGAATTTATTAGCCTCTAAATCAAAGCCACATCTGAGCGTTATGGTATAGCAATCCTTTGCATAATCTTCCAAAGCACAAACCAAGGCAGCACCGTAAAGTCTGCGCCTTGCATCGTATTCAATGCAAACCTGATGACATTTGACATCATGAGTTTTGGCTCCTACGTAAATATAACCACAAGGCTGACCGTTTAACATTCCCAAAAATAACCGTCCTTTCTCTGCTTCTCTTTCAAAAACCTGCTTAGGATAAAAACTTAATTGCTCAGCATTTTTTTTCTGCAAGTGATCAATATAATTAATTAAATCGGGATGAGTTTTTACAATGTTAAAATCCTTACCCATACTTATTAAACCTTACTAAGACCTAGATAAAAAAATCATCCATCAAACTCCTTGATCCTTTCACCAATCCATCTGACCACTGGCACCGCCCAAGAGTTGCCGATTGCTTTGTATCGAGGTCCGTCAGGGCAATCCTCTGGAGGTTTGTTTTTGTAAGCGATGCGAGTCCAATGATCTGGAAAGCCCTGCAACCTTTCACATTCTAAAGGGGTCAATCTTCTAACTGCATTTTTTTTGAAAACTGAAAAAGCACTAGCGTGCGTTGTAAGTGTTCCAGTTTTATTGAAACTAAAATTCAAAAATTTTTCTGATGTGTTGCTTTGAAATGAAACAATTTCCTCAGGAATTAATCGGTTTGTATATGCATCTTGTCCTGAGTAAGATCTAGGATGCGAGTCTGCGCAGATTGTTCCTGCAATACCATTTCTAGGGCAGTTTTTAGTTTTTGATTTATGTTGAATTTTCTTTTTTTCATCCTCCTCAATATGCCCGAACAAGCTTTTGGCGTTAAATAATACTTGGGCGGGACGTCTCCAGTCTCCATTAATATGTCCGACAACGAACACTCTCCTTCGTCGTTGCGGGACTCCAAAGTTTTGAGCGTCAAGAACGCAGTAGGCGAACCCATACCCGAGTTTTGCCAAGCTTGCGAGGATGGTTCCAAAATCCCGTCCTTTGTTTGATGACAAGATTCCAAACACATTTTCCATAAGTATCCAACGGGGCTGAGTTTGTTTAAGAAATGAAAGATATTCGAGGCTGAGGTTGCCACGAGCGTCCTCCATTCCTTTTCTAAGCCCTGCCAGCGAGAAGCTTTGACATGGTGGTCCTCCACAAAGAAAGTCAATTGATCTGGGGAGTTTCCATTCTCGATGTTTTGTAATGTCTCCATAATTTTTAATATTCGGAAATTTTTGTTTTAATAGTTCGCTGCAAAATTTATCGACCTCTGAAAAGCCAACCATTTGAAAGCCTAAGGGTTTAAAGGCAACGCTTGCCGCCTCAATGCCTGAGAAACAAGAAAAGACTTTCATACTTAATAAACCTTATTAAGACCTAGATAAAAAAAAGGTGTGAGAGTGTTCAGCAATGGGCTTACTACCATGACCCCGTCCAAGGCTCTCCCTTGACTCTATTCCCTCACGAATCATTTTAGACTAGCTCAAGAATTTGATTTAATGAATGTGGATAAGTGACGGGACCATGACCGCCCCACTCTCCAGATTTACGACAATCGACAATGGTTTGAAGATGTCCCTGATAACAAAGTCGACCTGCCTTGATCAGTGCAGGCTCAGCAAAATGTAGCTGTGACTCATAAGGTGCCGTTTTCTTTGTAAAGATCCAAGCAAAGCGGGGCGTGTTTGAACAAAGCCCCGAAGCCTTGGCAATGTCAGCATAAAAAGCCGCTTGAACCCACCAACCCCATGAGGCGATTGATTTGCCTGGGTTCCATTCAGCCAATGATTTGAGATCGTATATTGTAGCTACGGCATTAGGCTCTGGATTGCCTTCATCAAACGCATCAAGCCGAGCTTTACAATCAACGAGGTTGCCACGCCCATCATCAAGTGAGGCAAAACATGAAAGCTCATATTGCAGATCTTTCTCAAAGACTTTAGGCGTGCGCTGATCAAGTGCCTTGTCAGGGTCCTTGATGCGCTCAGTCATCTCAATGATTTGTTTATAGGTCTTTTGATCTAGCAACTCTTTGCCACTTTCTTTGACCTCCTTTGTGTAAGCCTTCCAAGCTCCCAAAGACTTTGAGAATTTAGGAGACGGCTTTCTCTTATTGGCAATCTGCTCCTCGTTAGCCTCTGCAAGTATGCGCTGATAAAGCTCATCATTCTCAATGACGTACTCATCAAGAAACACTTTAGGGGTTAAGCAAAAGCTATGCAGTGCTCGCCCAAATGACAGCGCAGGCGTTTCTGCATGGCTATGATCTTTAAGTTTGAGAACATGATTGTGATAATACTTTGCAGGACAACCCGCATCTCTGCGGTCCTCGTCTAAGTCGTGCAGGCTTGAGTTGTTAACCTCTGGGCGGGCTTGGTAATCAGAAAATGGCATATCTTCAACGATCATTTGACCACCTCCTGACCAGTTAACGGCTCACCGAATTGCTTGCGCACTCCAATCCTGATATGACGGTTTGGGATAGTTGGCTTGACTCTCACGCAAGGGGCTTCACCTTGTGGCGTTTTACAGACCGCAGGGCGCAGGGTGATCTTTTTGCCAATCCACTCCTCAAAGGTATTGCCTAACATTTGCTTAAGTAAGTCCTGTTGAGTTTTAGGAAGCACCCACTTTCTTGAGGTGCCTTTAAAAACGAGCGTGGGCTTGTTAGTAGTTTGACCGTTTGCAAATTTAACCCCACCCGCTTCAATAACCTCAGCAATTGTGACACTAAACTCAGACCAGACGCCTTGCTTGATAAGATTGTCAGCATACAAAAAGCCTTCCTCTTGTTCATCTTTAGAATGGGATGTCATCTTTTTCATAAGTGTTGTTTTGAGCTTGTGGTCTTGGGGCTTGTTGTTGTTGTGGGCGGTCGCTTCTTTGGTTTCTTGGTTCATAAAAATTGATCCAACCATTCCAATCGGGATTTATCGGCACCGTGTCGAGCCTCAAAGCTTGAGAGCCGTCAGGTCTCGTGAGCACTGTGCCCACTTTGTTGTATATCTTTTTTGTTTGTCCTTCACCATCGGTGTATTCCCCAAGGGTGATGACTGCGTCGTGTGTTTTCTTCATTTTAATTTACTTTTGTTTAGTGTGTTAAAAATTAAATCCAATGGTGTGCTTTGTGTTAGCCTCTTAAGCTCGTTACAATAGACCTGAGCCATGAGCTTGGCTTTGTCTGGCTGTCCCTCTTTGATGTACTCTGTGAAATAGATATCGTTTTTTAAAAAGGTATGATATCGAGACTCAACCCTTTCCTCTGAGTTATTTATGAACTCAGCCTTGTCGTTGGCCTCTTTAAATATTTCAAATGCGTCGATCATTCTGCCCTCCAAACGTTTTGACTTTTACCCGTTGAGCTTGGTCTGAGTTCGCCCGTCTTGTATATTTTGCCAAGGCGTGAAAGCTCTGAAAATCTTGGTCTGATTGACAGCACATTTTCTTTCATTTTCTCAGCACATTCGTCTGCGGTCATTGAGCCAAATAGCTCAAGGGTTGCAATGACTTTGCTCCTTAGCCTTTGCGGTCTGTTTCTTTTGTTAAGGTCCTGAGCTGCTTTATGGCTTGGACCGTCCTCGGTTTTTGTCCCTGCCTCTCTAGGGTAGGGGTACCAATTGAATAAGTCTTGATTCATAAGTTTGATTTTATTTTTTGTTTTAGTTCTTTGGTGACTTTTTTAATTGCCTTTATTTCCTCTGCACTCGTTGGCACTGGCTCAGGTAATACAGGGGCAAGCTTTGCCTTTTCTGTTTTGGGCTTAAGCTTCCAATCAATTGCCTGCGCTCGTTCAACAAGTTGAGAAAAGTTTTCAATCGCTTTTGATGCACTTTGTGGAATGTGTGGTTGCTTCCCAAGCTTCCCCGCTCTGTGCTTGTTTACGTACTTACAAACAAGATCAACATCATGGTCCGTGAATGGTGCTAATTGATGGCTTTCATACAAGGACCGCTTTGCCTCCGAACTGATGCGATTAGGAACTGCATTGTATTCCTTACAAACTTTTTCAACCAACCCCCTCAAAAAAAAACCAACCTCCTCGGATGAATTAGTGACGGGTTCCTTTTGTTTGTTTGTCTGTCTGTCTGTATGTACTGTTTGTTTGTAGTGGGTGCCTTGTGGGAGATCATCAGGAAATGACGGCAGATCGTCAGGAGATGGCGGGAAATCGTCAGGAGATGGCAGGAGATTTTTGATTTGCTCGGACTTTTTGCCCATTTTAAAACTGATCCAATTAACATCCTCAGAGCTTAAAATTTTTAAAGCATTCTCAAGGGCTTGTTTATCAATTCTGAGAATGTTAGCCACGATCTGAACGCTCATCGGCTTGCCGTCAGACCTTGCAATCGTGCCCAATAGACGCACGTGTTTGGCCTCATTTGTGGCGTGCAACTGGCAAAGGGCTTGGAATACCCCAAACGCCTCCAAGCCTCCTGTCATTGAACTGAGCGCAATGTATCCTGTGGACTGTAATCCTACAGGACAAGCAAACCAATTGAGGGCTTTACGCTTACGGCTTTCAGCGTGTTCAAAAGTTTCATCCCATTTATTTATTGTAATCATTTTTTGAGTAGTTCTGAGGCTTTGAGTTTGAGGGTGCCACTCTTGACGTCATCAAGCATGGCGGGCGTTATGCGGTTTAAAATTTTCCTTGCTGATCTCCCACAAAAGTCCTCACGACCAAAGCCAATGCACGCCCGTTGCGTTGGATCATCAGTATCATCAAGGTGTATTTCATAAATTTTTATAGGTAGGCTTGAGCCTGATTCTGCGAAGACCATAAAATGACGGTATCGATTGCCCTTCATGTGCTCAGAACGGCAGCCCCTATGCTCTAAGCCTTGCATCTTAAAGCCCTGCGAGCGGGGAGGGTGTTCGCTCAAGGGTGCTTATGTCACCGTGCTCAGGATTCTCTCCTGATTCCATTCCCCCCCCGCTCCTATCGTCATAACCCCCATCATGACATTCATTGACGAGCTTTTTAGTTGTGGTTTTCCAAAGCTCATAATTTAAATAAAAAAGCTCAATAGAGATGAGGCTCAAGACACCTGAGAGGACCCCAATAATTGAGATCCAGATAACAAAATTCCAAAGCCCAAAGCAAGCCAGTGCAATGGTTGCAATCAAGCCAAGAATTGCGATTTTTTTATAACGCTCTGAACTGCGTAAGTGACGGGATGCACTGACTCGGTACTTTTTGAGCTTTGCTAGTTTTTTTCTCATAAGTTTTTATAGTTTTATTGTTTATAAATTTTTGCAGGGCTGTCGTGCTGATGCGTTTGACACGGCTGTTGATTTGAACAAAATCAAGCTGACCATTTCTAAGCATCTTTTTGACGGTGTAAGGACTCAGAGCCAAGTGATTGGCTGCATCTTCAATGGTCATAAGTTTGTCCTTATTCATACTTATTTATCCTTATTAAGACCTAGTTAAAAAAAAGCATGGACCGTGTGAGTTGGCAGCACGGTCCAAGTGTTTGGAGCACCCACCGCAAGCGGTCGCTTTGACTGTTTTGAATTGGACCTCATTCCAATCAAAGACATGGGTTTAAAATTCATTTGGTAAAAACTTTCTTATCTTTTAAAGCCTGAGTGATTATATCACTTGCAAAGTTTGGAAGATTTTGAGCAGCTAAGACCGCTCTACTTTTTAGAGTTCTGTGAGTCTTTTCATCAAGACGCACTTGAATGAGTTTAGTTTTCATATAATTAAGATTTCCTAAGTAATCATAAGACTTAATAAGACTCAAGTAAAAATTCTAACTCTGTTAGATATTTTTAACGTGTTAGGATTTAAATTCCTGCAATGACCTCAAACTGAGGTACCTAAAAAAACTCAACTTTTTTCAGTTTTTTTGTTTTTTTCGTCCCTTATTTTTTTTCTGATGATTTTGCTTATCAAGTGCAGTGGATCAATTTTAAAACGCCTTGCATATTTTTTTAGGAACACATGATGTCGCTTTGAAATATTAAAAAAATAGGGTTTTCTTTTATTACTAAACATTATCTATAGAGATTAGGGTGGTTCAACAGAGTTTATTAATATTTTATTAATGTGTTACTGTCTAGTTAAATTTAATAAGACTTAATAAATTTTAATTGTATTTATTAGACTGTGTCTTAATATTATACGTATCTTATTAAGATACCCCCCACCTTTAATATCATGGCAACTAAAGACATAGGCGCAGGCAAAAAAAACGTGAGCGTCACCCTAACTGAACAAGAGAAAAACTTGCTTGAGAAATTGGCAGCTAAATCGGGAATGAGTCGATCAGAATATTGCAGGGCAGCCCTGCGAGAGTTTATTGATTCAAAAACTTATTTTGAAAAGCCTGTTAAAAAATCAGGCTGATTTATTCAGTTAACTTTTCTAAAATCGCCTCTTGAGCTTTTTCAATGCGCTCAAGGCTTTTATCTGTGCCTTCTTGTTGGACCCTTATGACTGCTATGTCCGTTTTAATTTGTGAAATATCGGCAGAGTTGCGACTCAGCCCCTGAGCATTTAAATTGATTTGATCACTGTTTTTTTTTAAGGCAGCATCTTCCTTTGCCTCATCACTGATGACTGTAATGGCAAAGCCTGCAAAGCTCACGGCACCTGACAGAATCGTAACGGCAAACCATTTGGGAAGCCTAACCGTTTTGTTTTCTGTTGTCTCACAAGTCATGCAATAATGGGTTCACCTGCTTTTAGTCGTTCCTTCATTTGTGCCATTGTCAGACCCGTCACATATTCAAAATGTGGCGAATCACAAAAGCCTTTAAAATTTCCACCCCACTTGATGGGTAAGTCTTGAACCTCTGCCTCGGTTGCAATTGACTTGTAGATTTTGTAAACAAATTTTGAATCCACTGCGTCCATGTATTTGCCATCAATAAAGACACCCAAGTCAAGTGCAAGCCCCATGTTGTGCATTGAGGTCTTAACATAAGTCACAATAGGCCCCTTTGTCGTGCGCCCTTGGTTGTATAATTTTTGTTGTTGTTCCAATGACCTAAATCCTGAGATGCCTTTTACCTCACACTTGGGTCCACCATATTGCTGACCCTTCGCCTTGGCAATTTGCATGAGCTTAATGAATACAAATTGCACCTTGGGATCTAAGGACTTGATATTTTTTTTAGTCCTTGAGTCCAAGGTATAAATCAGCCGAGGGTTTGGCTTTGGTTTTGGCTTTGGTTTAGGTCGCTTAAAACGACTTAAAAACCGCTTTAAGCGTCTAAACATATTTACTCACTTACCCAAACGCCTGCACCGACTGTGCGCCCGTTTAAGGTACCCTCAAGCCCAAGGCTGACGGGTTTAGGACCACTTACAGGTCCAACTCCAATCAGTGGGTTGCTCATTTTACATCCTGACAATGCAAGCGTTGCCAACGTTAATAATATTAATTTTATTTTCATTTATTTTGATGCCAATTTTTTGGCGTTTAGTTTCGAGAAAATTATCTCAACCAACATCAGGGCAGCAGCGATGATGACCGCCACGGTTGCCTCGATCTGCTCATTGCTGACAGCCAACACGGGTGCGATGGCTATGCCAAGCTTAAGCAGTTGACGTTTTCCCCATCCGCTGATGAGATGCTTTTCAATTAGTTTTCTTATCATGTCTTTCATTGAAAATCTTGACCCTTCCCGCTTACCTGGTCTTTGCAAAAATGTGGCTCTAGGCATCGAGTTCAAACTGCTTTCTGTATGACTTAAAACACTCAGAAAAAACAAAATTTAGATATGTCTCCTCATTTGCAATCAAGTCAGGGTTTGGAATTTTTGGCTCACCAACCGCCTCAACAAAATCAGGGTTTGGAATTTCTTCCCCTTCATTTTCTGGGTCTGCTAATGTTGGACTGCCTTCACTTGGTACGTGCTCAGGGTTGTCAATCTCTTGAGGCTTTAGATTATTGTAAGACTCCAGTGATTTGGTAACCCCTGCCAGTTCGTCATCTGTTAAGGTGTATTCAAATTTCATTCTTTTTCTTTTGTTTCCTCAGGTCTTAATGAGGCAAATGCTGTGATTGCTCCATTGGTCTCAGAGTTGATGCATTGCAATCCTGCCGTCTTGACACCTAAGTCAATAAGTTGAATCAAGAGGTTAAATTGCTTTTCCGTTAGTGTTTCAGTTGGTTGGTCTTTCATAAATTGTTATACTGCCGTTGAGGTCACTGTTCCGTCATTTGCAACCGTTATTTTGTAGGCTGTACCATCTGGCGAATTTAAAATTAAACCTTTTCCAGCGTCCTCGATTTTGCAGTCTCCTGAACCTTTGACTGTGAATCTGTGCCCACCGTTACCGTAAAAAGCCAAATCAGAACCGCCATGCCTTTCTATGTATTCACCCTCCGAGGTTGATGAACCAAAAACAAATTTGAACGCTGCATAAATGTTGTTAGATGCAAAGAGATTGGTTGAGGCTCTGATGTCACCAGTGACGTCAATGGTTTTTTGAGGGTTTGTATTATTGACACCCAAGCGACCTGTGTCGCTTTTAAGAATCATTTGAGTTGTATCGTTAGGATTAAACTCAATGTCATAATCGCCTCCGCCCGTTGTGAATTTTAAATTATTTCCGTAGTTTCTTAATGACCCAGTTCCAGAAATATAAAAATTATTCATGGTCCAAACCCCTGCGCTTGAAACTCGCCCCTTTTCCGTTCCGTTTATATTAAATCTTAAATCTCTAGTTTCACTTGAAAAACTGCCAACGCTTTCAGTATTAATTTTTATGTGGTCACTTTCTGCCGAAAACTTTAAAGCTTCATAATTGCTTGCGTCTGTGTAATTGATAAAATTTTGGGTAATGTTTCCGTCTGAAGCAATTCGCATTCTTTCAACAATGCCGTCAGTTGCATCATGTGATGAAAAGATTAAGCCTTGATTGTTGCTGTTTCCGTCAAACCTATAAGCTGAAATTTCTGCACCTGTGGTTGTATAGCCTCCCAACCTAATGGTTGCGTGTTTAGCTCCAACACCGCCCTCAGTTTTAAAAATGTGCAAGTTAGCTTGTGGCGATGTAACTCCGCCAATTCCAACGTTGCCCGTCGACCCGTCAAGTCTTATTAACTCGTCAAGG
>VTLG01015206.1_pt1 | contig 14748 bp, 13 predicted proteins | sample 4694571 | NCBI WGS metagenome assembly VTLG01 (sample SAMN12604809, study PRJNA352737) | marine metagenome | biome: ENVO:00000447; feature: ENVO:00000209|ENVO:00000569|ENVO:01000036; material: ENVO:00002151; isolation source: viral sequences binned using virsorter ...
TATATTAAATGGATATGGTGGTGGAAACCTCCTTATGGTTTTTCTCATTGTGGAGCTTTAAAATATATATCTGAATTAGATTCTTGGGAACATATACATTTTACTCACGCAGGTATTAGAACTGAAATAATTAGTGCAGATAAAGCTAGTAAATTTCTAGAGTATTTATATCAATTTGAAATATTAATTTGTCCTGTTAAAGATGATTGGCATCTTTTTAGGATTAAAGAATTATCCTGCGTATCATTTATTATGAGATTAATAGGATTTTACCGATGGTGGATCATCACTCCTTACCAGTTATATTGTGCGTTGCGTAATGCTGGATATTCGTCATTTTGGAAAAAAAGGGAAAATCATGGCAAAAAAATTAACACCTGAACAAATCTTTGAAAAATTAGAAGAACTTCACGATCAAGAAAATGAGCTTTTAGAAAGATTAAAAGAGCAAGTTTGCAAATGCGATGATGAAGATGATGATGATTTGGATGCAGACTTTGATGATTTTGACAATGAGGAATAATCTATGAGTAATGATGGTGGAAAAAAATCAGACGGACAATCTACATACGATAGAAAACAACAAGCTGGTAGAAAAAAAGGTTCTACTTTTCAAACTTACAAAGATGGTAAAGCTGTAGGTGTAGATTATGCTTTAAAAAATAAAATTGAAGATCAAAAAGAACAAAAATTTATTAAAAGTGGTGCTGATAAAATTGATAATCTAAAATACATGGGTTATTTAGGAATCTTTAAAGAAGGTTTTAAAAAAGGATCTATTAGTACAAGAACATGGTTTTCTGAAAAAGTTTTGGCAAGTGATAAATCAAAAAAAAATATTGGTTATACTAAATCTGAATTTAGAAATTTATCTTTAGCAGAACAAAATAAAGTTTATGAAAGTTATCTAGAAGGTAGAATGTCAGGTGGAACTGATGCTTATGGAAATGTTAAAACAGGTTGGTCAAAAGATTCATCTGGCAGTTGGAAAGAAATTCGTGATAGCAATACACCACAAAGAAGGACAGAAGCACAAATTGAAAAAGAATCAGAATCTGCACTTAAAGAAGAAGAAGAAGTAAAAATTAGTGAAGAAGAATATAAAAAACGTAGAGGATTAAAAGGATCAAGATCAATGTTTGGATATGCAGGTGGTCGTGGTTACTTTGATCCAGCATAGGAGATATAATGGGCGATTGGTCAGATAAAAGTTATACATCAAAAAAAAAGGTAATTGATTTAAGTACCAAAGAAGGAGAAGCTTATTTAAGAAAGCATAATCCTGGACTTACAGCAGAATCAAGAGATTTACCACCTTGGACAATAATACCAAAAAAAAAACCAAAGAAAAAATAAATGGAATATATAGACGCAGCAGATGTACCTATAACTAGCTCATCAGATAAAGCTAGTAAGATACTTAAAAAGTATAAGGAAGCTCAAAACATAAAAGATTATTGGAAAGATAAATTTGAAGAAGCTTATGAATATTGTCTTCCTAATAGAGAATCTTTTTATGATGAATCCCCAGGTCAAAAAAGATCTGATAAAATATTTGATGAAACTGCAGTAGTTGGAGTACAAGAATTTGCATCTAGATTACAAGCAGGTATTACACCTACATTTGCTAGATGGGCAGATTTTCAAGCTGGATCTGAAATACCACCTGAACAAAAATCTTTTATTAATTTAGAATTAGATAAAATTACTGATTACGTTTTCCAAGTATTACAACAATCAAACTTTAACCAAGAAATACATGAAGCATTTATGGATCTTGCTATTGGCACAGGAGTTATTCTTGTTGAAGAAGGAGATGCAGTTAATCCTATTAAATTTACATCAGTACCTCTTACAAGAGTATGTTTAAATAATGGGCCTGATGGAAAAATAGATACTATTTACAGAACAAGAATGTGTAAACCAGATGAAATAAATATTTTATATCCTAAAGCTAAATTACCAGAAAATTTTGATCCATTAAAACAAAAGAAAAAAATTAAATTAATTGAAGCTATTTATAAAGTTTATGAAGACAATGTAGAAAAATATAAATTCTGTGTTGTTATGGAAAATCCTAAAGCAGTATTATTAGAAGAATATTATGAAGGCGAAGGTTCTAATCCTTATTTAGTATTTAGATGGAATAAAGCATCTGGAGAAGTTTACGGTAGAGGGCCAGTCTTTAATGCAATGGGAGCAATTAAAACTTGTAACCTTACAATAGAATTAATATTACAAAATGCACAGATGTCTGTAAGTGGAGTTTATACTTACGAAGATGATGGCGTAATAAATCCTGATAACATTTCCCTTGTACCTGGATCTCTAATCCCTGTAGCTCCTGGATCTAGAGGTTTATTACCAATTCAGGCAGCATCTAATTTTGATGTTGCCCAATTGGTATTAAATGATATGCGACAGAATATTAAAAAAGCTTTATACATGGAAGCATTAGGAAGACCTGAAGGAACTCCTATGACTGCTACCGAAGTTTCAGAAAGAATGGCAGATTTATCTAGACAGATAGGATCTTCTTTTGGAAGACTTCAATCTGAATTAATTACTCCATTGTTAAAAAGAATAATTAGAATTTTATCTAAACAAGGTAGAATTGACATTCCTAAAGTAAACGGTAGGGAAGTTAAAATAGCACCACGTTCACCTCTAGCACAAGCTCAACATTTACAAGATGTTGCAGATGTAACTCGTTTCAATGAAATAATAGCAGGAACATTTGGCCCACAAATGATTAACTTAATTGTGGATCAAAATGAAACTGCAAAATATTTAGCTGAAAAGATGAACTTACCTGAAAAACTTATTAGAGATGAACAAGAGCAAAAACAATTAATGGAACAGTTACAACAAATGAGTAGTGCTGCTCCAGAAGGAGGAGAAACTCCACAAGGAGGATAAATGACATGGGATGCATTAAAGAAAGACAAACCAAAGATTGCAAATAGTGTAGATGGATATGTTAGAACAGAAGAAGATGAAGCTAAATTAAATAAACATTTTGCTACTCTCTTTAAAGGAGATGATGGTAAAGTTGTTCTAGACTACTTACAATCAATAACTACAGAAGCTGTTGCTGGGCCAAACATTACTAGCAACCAATTATTTCATATTGAAGGTATGAGATTCTTAGTAGGTATAATCAAATCAAGAACCAAAAAAGGAGAACAAGATGGCAGATGATAATGTTGAAACTTCAGCACCAATCGCTACAGAAACACCTTCTGAAGCAACTAAACCTGAATATGTGCAGGATAAGTTTTGGGATGAAAATACTAAACAAGTTAACATAGAAAACTTAGCGTCAAGTTATAACTCACTTGAATCTAAATTAGGATCTAGAACAGAAGATTTAACTAAACAAATTAGAACAGATCTTGAAGCTGAAAAACTTAAAAATGTTCCAGAAGCTTATAAATTAAATGTTCCAGAAATGGAAAACACTAAATTAACTATATCTGAAGATATGCCTATAGTTAAATGGTGGGGAGAAACTGCAAAGTCTGCAGGATTATCTCAAGATCAATATGATAATGGTGTAAAAGCATTTATTGATAATGCAGTTGCTAATTTACCTAATCCAGAAATTGAAAAACAAAAACTTGGAGATGCAGGTAAAGAAAGAATAGAAGCAGCAAGTATGTGGTCTAAAAAACATTTAAGTCCAGAAGGTTATTCTACAATAGCTGATTTAGCAGGTACTGCTAATGGTGTAAAAGTTATTGAAGAATTAATGAAACTTAGTAAAGACACAAGTATGCCTACTTCACCAACACAAGTAGATGTTGCAGCTACCCAAGACGATTTAAAATCAATGTTAAATGATCCTCGTTATTGGGATAGTTCTAGACGTGATCCTGCGTATGTAAGACGAGTAACGGAGTTATATGAGAAAGCATACAAAGGACAAAGCAACCAAAGCTAAATTTAAATATAAGAAATTAAAAAAACCTATAAAGTGGCTTGATTGTGTAAGTCAAACAGGTTGGATTAGCGAAAAAGATATTGACTCTGCTAAACCAGCTACTTGCATAACAGGCGACTTTTGGGTTTATAAAGATACAGATGATTTTATTACTCTTTTTGGTACTTATTCTTACGATGAAAAAGGTGAAATAGAATTTGGTGAAGTTATAACTATCCCTAAACAATGGATTTAATGTGCGTTGCCAACATTATCCATAATACAATATTTATTTGTTAAGACCTTTAAAATGTTCAATGTTTGCCCTTAATTCTAAGGACAACAAACCCCTGCATTAGAAAGATAATCGGTAAATTAACACTTAACAAAAAGGACATATAAATGGCAAGTTCAATAACAAATGCCTTTATTACTCAGTTCGAAGCTGAAGTTCATATGGCTTACCAAAGAATGGGAAGCAAATTGAAAAACTTAGTTAGAACAGTTAATGGTGTTAACGGAAGTTCTGTTAAATTTCAAAAAGTTGCAAAGGGTTCTGCAAATACTAAAGCAAGACATGCTGAAGTAGTTGCTATGGATCTTTCACATACAGCAGTATCTGCAACTTTAACTGATTACTATGCAGCAGACTACGTTGACAAGTTAGACGAGTTAAAGGTAAACATTGACGAAAGACAAGTAATTGCACAATCGGCTGCTTACGCATTAGGAAGAAAAACTGATGATGTAATCATAGACGTTCTGAAAGGTGCAACTTCAATCGCAAATAACGTAAACAGTTCAGCAACTAGTATGACTTTGATTAAAGCGAAAAACATGATGGAAGTATTCAACACGAATGATGTTCCAGATGACAATCAAAGATACTGGGCAATTGGGCCTAAACAATGGTCAGATCTATTATCAGTAGATCAGTTTTCTAGAGTAGAATACGTAGGGCCACAAGATCTTCCATTCGCTAATGGCATGACTGCTAAAAGATGGATGGGCTTCTTGTTCTTCGTACACTCTGGTTTAACAGTAGCGACTGACAGACAAACTTTAGCATTCCACAAGTCTGCTTTAGGTTTAGGCGTTGGAACTGATGTTAAAACTGAAGTTAACTATGTACCAGAAAAAGTTTCTCACTTAATCACTTCAATGATTTCGTTAGGAGCTGTTGAAATAGATGGCGACGCTGCAAGAGTGCAGTTGTGTGCAGAATAATAACAATAGGAGAAAATATATATTATGGCTTATGCAATAGACAATCCTGTTAAAAAAATCGCACAGATGGGCCCATCAAATTCAATGTGGTACTATACTGACGGTGATGCAATAGGAGATATCGATAACGATGATTACTTCATCTTATCATACAGAGAGTTATCTGCTGGAGATATTATAATTGTAAATAGCGGTGGTTCAAACGCAGTTGTAGATATTTTAATAGTATCTGTAAATGACGGTGGAACAAACCTAAATACAGTTATTCTAGCGTAATTCTAGAATCATACTAAGGGGGAGAAATCCCCCTTGGTGCTTTTTTAAAAATTATGGCAACAACAGATATAGACATATGTGCAAGAGCTTTAGTGATGATAGGTGCACAACCAATATCATCATTTTCAGATGGAAGCACAGAAGCATTAGTTGCCTCAAATATTTATTCTGATATTACAGAAGCATCTTTAACTAGACATAGATGGAGATTTGCAACTACACAAGCATCTCTTTCACTTTTAACAAATACACCAACAGGAAGATATAGTTATGCTTATCAAATGCCTACATCTCCTGAAGTATTACAAATTATTTCAGTAACAGTAAACGACTACGTTATACCTTATTCAAGATACCAAGATTATATTTATGTAAATGATTATGGTTCATCTAGTACACTTGTAATGGATTATATTTACAAAGTAGGTGAAGCATATTTTCCACCTCATTTTAGATTAGCTTTAGAATATGAACTAGCTTCAGTATTTGCAGGTTCGGTTGCAAGAGATTCAGCTATGATTAGACAGTTTAAAGAATTATCTGAAAGACAATTTCTTGTAGCTAAGAATATAGATTCTCAAGAAACTACTACAAAAGTTTTAGATACAAATAGATTTATTAACTTGAGAAAATCTACAAGAACGGATGTATAATGGGAAGAACGCTAAGACAGGTTATAACCAATTTTTCATCAGGAGAACTTAATCCTTTATTAGCAACTCGTACTGATGTTGCATCTTATTTTCAAGGTGCTAAAGAATGTAAAAATTTTGCTTTATTAGCAGAAGGTGGTTTAATGAGAAGACCAGGTACTTCTTATTTAGCAACACTTCCAGCAGAAAGCAGAATTATTCCATTTATATTTTCTGATGATGAAGTAGCTATTATTGTATTATCTAATAATAGAATGGATGTATATAATACATCTGGAACAGCTTTAACATCAAACTATACAACTAATTGTAATTGGACTACAGCTCAATTATTTGAATTAAACTTTGCTCAATTTGGAGATACAATTTTTGTAACTCATAGAGAAAATCCAATTAGAAAAATATTTAGAGCATCAGCATCTTCATTTACTGTATCTGCATTTACTTTTGCAACTCATTCAACTGGTTATCCAAGATACCAACCTTATTTTAAATACGAAGATAGTGCAGTAACTTTAACTCCTGCAGCAACTTCAGGTTCAAGTGTTAATATAACTGCATCAACAACTATATTTGATTCTGATGCTAATTGGGTAGGTAAAACTATTCGTATTGGTAAAAAAGAAATTGATATTACATCAAGATCTAGCACAACAGTAGTTGTAGGAAATATACGTGAAACATTAGCTGGTACAGGAGCAACTGCAGATTGGGATGAAGAAGCTATGTCAGCTCATAGAAAATATGCTCAAGCTATTACATTCCATGCAAAAAGATTATGGTTAGGAGGATTGTTTTCTAGACCTGCTGCCGTACTTGCTTCTAAAATTTCTGAATATACTAACTTTGATGTTGATGATGCAGATTCAGCAGATGCTATTGATGTAGATATTTCAGGAGATCAAGTTAATGAAGTAAGACATATGTTATCTGGTAAAGACTTACAAATCTTTACTGATGGTGGAGAATATTATGTACCACCAGCAACAGATAATACTATTACTCCTTCTAATATTAGTATTCAAAGACAAACTCCATACGGTATCTCTAGGACAGCTCCTAAAATGTTTGATCTTGCAACTGGATTTGTTCAAAAGAACGGAAAGGCAATTAGAGAATTTATTTATTCAGATCTTGAAGATGGTTATAAATCAACTTCTGTTTCAATTCTTGCACAACATTTAATAGATAGCCCTAAAGAAATTGCTATTATGAAAGGTAATAATACAAGACCTGAACAATATGCTTTTTTCTTAAATAATGGAACAACACATCCAGGTAAGTTATCTGTATTTCATTCTGTAAGAGATGAAAAAATAGCAGGATGGGTACAATGGTCAACAAGAACAGGAGATACTTTTCAATCAATAGCAGCTCTTAATGAAAATTTAATTTGTATTGGTAAAAGATCTTTAAATAGTTCTACTGTATATACATTAGAAAAATTTGCTGATGATGATAGTACAACACTTGATTGCCAAACAACTTCAACATTAAGTCAACGTGGTACTCCTTTAGTTAAAGGAGCATCTCAATCTACATCTGGAAATGTTTTAATAACTGATGGATTTAGTTCAGCACCTAAAGTAAATGAAACTTTCACTATAGCTGGTAACGCAACTGAATATACAATTTCATCTTTAGTAGATAATGGTAGCACAACATACACATTAACATTAGATAGAAATTTAGCAGCATCTCCTGCAGATAATGCAGTTATAACTTTAACAAAAGGTTATCTTCATACGGTAAATGGAATATATACAGCAGAATCAGTTAATGTAGTTGAAGGTAATAGTTCAATTGGAACATTTACGGTATCAGGTTCTGATACAATTACACTTGTAAACGCACCTAAAGCAACAGCTCTTAAAGTTGGATTTAATTATACACCAACTTTAGAAACTATGCCTATAGATAAAGAATTAGATGAAGGCCCATTAACAGGTCTTCCAAGAAGAATCTCAAGAGCCATTGTAGATCTTAACTCTACCCTAGATATGACTATTAAAGCAGCAGACAGCACCTCTAAAGCTTTAATAGTACAACAAGTTAGTTTTACAGGTGGCTCTGACCTAGTTCCAGTTACATCTAAAAAAGAATTTTTCTTTTTAGGTTATGACAAAAGTCCAACAATAACAATATCCCAAGATGATCCTTTACCTATGAAAATCTTAGGAATGGCAGTGGAGGTAGTTTTTGCATGAGTGCTGATCCAATAACATTAATTACTATAGGTAAAACTTTACTTGATATTAAAGACTCTAGAGATCAAGCTAAGATTCAAGCAGAACAATATGCAGCTAGAAGGGAAGCTGCAAGAATTAGAGCTTTAGAAGATGAAGCAGAACGTAGAAAACAATGGAAATTACAAGAAGCTCATAACTTAGCAATACAAGCTAGTGGTGGTTTTAGTACAGACAGTAGATCATTTTTAAATATTCAAGATCAAGGTGAAAATTTGATGAAAAAAGATATTGCAACAATAAGAGTTAATCTTGCACAAGATGTTAATCAATTATCTTTAGCAGCTCAAATGGCTAAAAAAACCAGCAAGAAAGAACAATTTGGTGGTTGGTTAAGTATTGGTTCTACTTGGTATGAATCTAAAAATAAGGAAAAAGTTTAATGAATAAATTTATATTAATATTTTTTTTTGGAGTTTATCAGTAATGGCATTAGAAAAAGGCAAAAAAGAAGTTTTTAGAAAAACTATAGATACACAAGTTCCTTATGTACCTGCTAAAAGTTATGCAAGTATAGCTTTTGATAGTCTTAAACCTACATTAAATAGAATACAAGCTGATGAAGAAAAAACTAAACAAGCTAACTATTTTTATGATTTTTCTATTAAGACAAATGAATTTTTTAAACAAGCTAGAATAGATAATCAATTTGATGCTGCTGGAATGAAACAAACAGTAGAAACTTATTCTAAAAATTTATTAGAACAAACACCTCCTAAATATAAAATACAAGCTGCTGCTATGTTAGCTCAATTAACTATGAATAATATTAATTATGCAGCAACTGAAAAACATAATTTAGATCTTTCAAATAAAGCAGCAAATAGAGAAATTAATTGGAATAATTTTAATACTGAAACTGAATTTGCAATGAATACTTTTACAGATCATCCATTAGATGTTGGTATCGTTGGTATTAATTCTAAATTTTTTCATGGTGTAAAAAATATTAATGAATTTGGAAAAAATGAATTAGAAAATTTTGTTAATACAGGAGATATTACTCTTAAAGCACATGATTTAAATTTAAGAGAACAAACTAAAGCTCTAACTATTGCTAGAGGATTTAACATAATGAAACTTATGTATAAAAATGGCATGGATGTAGAAGCTATTAACTGGTTAAGCTCTCTTAAAAATGGCACAGATAAAACACCATTTCCTGTAGATGAAAATATGAAAAATAATCCTGTATATAAAATGCATGAATATTTAATGAAAGATGACCAAGATAGAGCAGATATTATAGATAAAATTTGGAACCAATTTAAAGATTTTCATCATGAAACTTTACATGGCAAAGCTGATAAACCAAATCCTAATCTTACTCAATATTACGAACCAAATCAATTGCTATCAAAAGAAATGTTTAAAGGCGGTGGTAAAAATGGACATGATATTGCAATGTCAATTCCAGGGATAGAAGAAGGTGATACAGATTATAATAACATTATTACTTATGTAAATAAAATGAATGCTATTCAAGGTAAAATAGCTCATGCAATGCAAACAGGTGAAATTATAAATTTTAAAGATGATGATGAAAAAATACTTTTTGCAGAAACTGTTTTAGCAAATCATGGCGTACACACAATACAAATGGGTATGGATGCTACTGGTAATTTTACAGATAGTTTTATGAAAGCAGCAAGAATATTAAAAACTCAAAACATTTTTGCACCTCAATGGAAAGAATATTTAAAAATTACTGATGGAGTATCTTATACAAATAATGAACCAATGATTAATGATATAAAAGAAAAATTAGCTACATATAAATTTTTAACAAGTGATGCAATGTTTCCTCATTGGAACGAAGCTAGTGATACTTTAAAATGGGCAGCAGAAAACGGAGTGTTAGAAGCTGACAATGTTAGAGCTGCTGAAATATTAAATAAATATGCAGATATTCAATGGGATAAAAGATATAATCAAATATTAGAATCTTATAAAGGTGGTGTTGATAATGTAGATATTTTATGGGGTTTAATTAATTTAGATTTATGGGGAAGTGATAAATTAGACAATACAATTACTAAAACTATTAGATCTCCTCATGCATTTTTAAAATTATTTGCAAACGAAAAAGATCCATATCATAAAATATTATTTAGCCAATCTAATCAAACTACTTGGTTAGAATGGGATCCTGCTAAAATTATGCCTAAAGATACAAAAGTTGCAATTGAAACAATGTTTTTATCTGAAATGACTTTAATAAGTTCTGGAGATAATTTTGATGTTTGGTCAAAAGAAAATAAACATTTAAGAAAAAAAGCATGGTTAAGAACCATGGAAAGATTAAAAAATGAAAATTGGGGAGTAGAAGTAAATACATTAGATGGAGTTCCAAGATTTGTAAAAAATCCATATTGGAAAGAATATGGTAAATTACATAACAATGATGTTTATAGAGCTTTCTTTACTGATTTTCATGAAAAAGATAAAGATGAACAAATATCTATGTTTGGAACAAATAATTTTAAGGAAGCTGTAGATATTTATTTAAAACCTTGGTTTGATAATAGACATAAAGGTGATGTTAGAATTGCAACAGAAGGAACAAATTATAATTACAAAGGTAACACAGGTTATAAATTAGTTATATCTAAGGGTGCTGAAGAAATTCAACTTGCAGAAAATTTTGTACCTAGTAATTGGGATAATGTTTTAGATAAAGATGCTCCAAGTAGTTCCAATCAATTAGTTAATCATACTGCTAATGAAGTTTATCAAGAATTTGAAAAAACGGAATTATATCAATTTTTAAATGAAACAGATCAAGAATGGGCTAAACGATTTGTATATGGTTATATTAGAAATGGATTAAAAATAGCAGATACTAGAATATATCCTGATTGGCCATTATTTAATGATGTTCCTGCTGAAGTTAGACCTTTTAAATGGTTAGCACATACATTTGGATTTAAAGGAGATTTAAGAAAATTAGCTGCTGATGCACAATTAATGAATAGCATTGCAACTAAAAACATAGATTTTAATAAAAAAATACAAATGAACACTAAATTAAATGATGAAGAAAAAGTTAATAATTCATTAATACCAATAGAACAAATGCCATTTAGTGAAAATAATTTAGAGTTACATTTTAAACATCAAGCTACTGAAAACTATAATAATGAATCTTTACCATTAACTTATAGAACTAATAACTGGACAGCAGTATCATCTTCAGGTTGGGATAATGAAATAGATTTAAACTATTATAGAGGTGATAGAAAGTTTGCAGTATTTTCTCATCCTAAACATAGTGTTAGAGCTGCTGTTAAAACAATATTAAATCATTCTCTTTTAACTGAAAAAATAAATGGTGATAAAATTGAAACTATTTATGGAGCTGAACCTACAATTCAAGAAATTTTAGAAGGTTTACCTTACGCAAAAGATTTAACTAGTTATTATAAATCTTTAGAAGCACATACAGAATTTGAAAAAACTGATAAAATAGATTTAATGAACGCAAATCAAATGCATAAGTTTATTAAATTTATAGTTAAACATGAGATGGGTGTTAAATATTTTAATGATAAATTTAAAAACGATGAATATGTAAATGCTGTTATCTATAGAGGTTATAGAGATGCTATTAATTCATACAACGGAGCTTTAGGTAAATTATAATGGGAATGTATTTTCCAGAAGGTATTTCAATAGCAGATATTGAAAGAAGAAAAAAACAAAATAAAGAACCTATTGCATACAATCAAATTAGTGATCTTTGGACAGGTTTTAAAGAAGAAAATTTATCATATATGGCTTATAAAAGATTGAATGATAATTCATCTTTTCCTATAGATGAAAATTATATTCCATCTAATGATCCTCAATTAACTGGTTATAAAGATTTTATGCATCATTTTTATTTTAGTAAAAGTGCCGAAGAAACTTCAGCTATTTTAAAAAAACTTACTAAACATCAAGAAAATAATTATGCATCTCCTTGGTATCATTTAGGTAGAATATCAGGAGCTATATTAGATCCATCTAGTTTATTATTATTTACTAAAGCAGGACAAGCTGCAAAAGTATTTGGTACTGCATTATTAGCAGAAGAATTTGCTAAACAAAATTTAGATCCAATGAGAGATGATAGTTATGTTGCCTGGGTAGCTGGTGCAGGTTATGGAGTACCATTTATATTAAATAAACTTTCAGCACCTGTTTCTGTTAAAACACAACAAAATATAAAACAATTAGAAAATCATTGGATAGGTAAAAATATTAAAGATGGCGATATAGCTGTAGATGGTACTTTTGTTAGTCCTAATGCTAAAGAATTATCAGGAGGTACAGTAGGAGCTGCTGAAACAATAGGTACTAAAAAGAAATTTACTATTAGTCAACAAATGCATGGCGAAAAATTTGTTAAATCTAATTTAAAAATATTTGGAGAAGATGGGCCATGGACACCTGTGTTTAGAGTTATAAATCAAAACACTTCTTTAACTGCAAGAAAAATAATGGGAGATTTATTAGATACTCCATTACTTAAATTAAAAAATACTAAAGCATGGGGCTTTGATGCAACAGGTAAATCAATAGAAACTGATATGCGTATGATGAGAGTAGGGGAAATAGAATCTCATAAAATGCTTAAAGACCAATATCTTAAATATGTTCAAAGACAACAAACAATAACAGGAGATGCAGTACCTAAAACTGATATTGGTATGATGTTTAAAAACAGAAGTAAACAAAAACAATCAGAAGGTTGGTTAACTGAAACACAATTTTCTAAAGAAGTAACTATTGCAAGATTAAATAGTTTTGACCATGCAATACCTGAAGTAGCTGAAGCTGCTAGAATTACTCAAAAGAAAGTTTATGAACCTTTATTTAAAGAAGCTAACTTACTTAAAATTAGAGAATTACCTGTTGAATCCGAATTAAAATTTTGGCAAGACACATTAAAAGATATTAGAAAAAAAGGAGAAGGATCTAGAACCTTTAAATCTAAATACGGAGATCCTGATGAAGTTTATTCTATTTCAAGAATAGAATCTACAATTGATAAATTAACAGAAAGATTAAAAAGAATACAAAAAGGTAAAGGAGTTAAAGATTATATTAATATTGTTTATATTAAAAATGCTATTGATAAAAATAAAGATCATTTTAGAGGTATCATAGAAAGATTTTATCAAAGACAAGGTATTCAAATTAACAAAGCTGATTTAGATCAGTTAGTTAAAGATTTATCAAATCATTTTCCTTTTGTTAAACCAAGAAAAGGAGATTACGATCTTAATCAAAGATATGTATTTAAAGATCCAAGATACGCAAGAGCTAATAGATCTAGAGAATTAAATTTAGATAAAGAAGCTCAATTAGAATTAATAGAAGCAGGTATGATTATGTCTGACATATTTGCTTTACAAAAAATATACGCAAGACAAATGATTCCTGATATTTTACTTACAAGAAAATATGGTGATCCTAATGGTTTAGGATTTAGATATATTGCAGATGGTGAAATGTCTGGTTTTTTTCCTGGTCTTATGAGTGTTGCTAATGAATACAACATGAAAATGGCTATGGGTAAAAAAGTTAATAGAGCTAAACTTTTAAAAGAAAGAGATCAAGTATTAGGTGATCTTGAAGCAGCAATAGAACTTATAAAAGGAACATATGGTTTACCTGCTAATCCTCATGCATGGACTTCAACAGCTATGAGAACTGCTAAACATTATAACGCATTAAGTATGCTTACTGGTTTCTTTGCAGCAGTACCAGATGTAGCTCGTATTACTATGACTTCTGGAATTAAAAGAGGATTTCAAACTCAATTTGAAATGTTAGGTAATTTTCTTAGTGATGGAAAATTATTCAAAATGGGTAAAAAAGAAGCTCAATCTTTTGGTGAAGCAGTTGATATGGTTACAGGTCAAAGAGCAATGTTATTTGCAGATGTAGGAGATATGTTTGGTTTAGCAAATAGACTTGAAGGAGCTATGGGCAAACTATCAGCAATTAACTTTATGTATGTTAACCTTATGTCTAGATGGACAGAAATGGCTAAGTCTATGGCATCTGTTACTATTGGTTCAAGAATTATAGAAGATTCTATTTCTTGGAGTAAAGGAACATTAGGTGATAAATGGAAAACAGCATTATCATCTTCAGGTATTGATAAAGATATGGCTAGAAGAATAGCTAATCAATTTGAAAAGCATGGTGAAAAAACTAAACATAATTTTATGGCTAATACTTCTCAATGGGATGATGTTGCGGCAGTAAATGCTTTTGGTGCAGCTCTTAATAAAGATATTAATATTACAATTGTTACTCCAGGTTTAGGAGATACTCCTAAATGGATGAGTACAGAATTAGGTTCTACTTTTGCTCAATTTAAAAAATTTGCTATGTCAGCAACTCAAAGAATGTTGATGAGGGGTATGCAAGA
>VTLG01016924.1_pt1 | contig 14748 bp, 24 predicted proteins | sample 4694571 | NCBI WGS metagenome assembly VTLG01 (sample SAMN12604809, study PRJNA352737) | marine metagenome | biome: ENVO:00000447; feature: ENVO:00000209|ENVO:00000569|ENVO:01000036; material: ENVO:00002151; isolation source: viral sequences binned using virsorter ...
AGATTATTACAGACTGTACAAATGGCGAAATTGATCCATATCAGTATCCTCTGTTTGATATTGAATATCTGTTTTTACAGATGCGAGCAAAGTCAGTTGGTGAGAAGTCAACGATTATGATGACAGCAGAAGACGATGGTGAAACAAAAGTACCAGTAGAGATTGATTTGTCAAAAGTATCTGTGAAGACAGAAGTTGGCCATTCAAATGAGGTACAATTGACAGACGATATTAGAATGGTTATGGGATATCCCACTTTATCGGATATGGCCATGCCAAACGATGCACAGACAGAGGTTGAAAGAATTTTTGTTATGATTAAAAGATGCGTTATGGAAATTCATGATGGCGAAGAGATACATAACAGAGTTGATATAAGTGACAAAGAGCTAGACGAGTTTTTAGAAAATATGTCTACAGAAATGTTTGAAAAGCTCTCTGCATTTTTTGAAACTATGCCTAAGTTGAAACATGTGGTTAAATTTACGAACCCTAAAACAAAGGCAAAAAATGAGGTAAACATTGAGGGACTCCAGAGTTTTTTCGTATAGCCCTTTCTCACGAAACTCTGGTGAACTATTATCAGGCAAACTTCGCCATGATGCAACATCATAATTACAGCCTCGAAGAATTAGAATATATGATGCCGTGGGAAAGGGAAATATACATGGGGCTGTTAATGCAATTTCTAAAAGAACAACAGGAGGAGCAAGACAGGCTAGAACGTAAAAGGAGTTAATTGTGGTTCAGAAAAAATTACAACCAGAATCGCAATATAATGAATATGACTTGGATGGAGATGGTGTTGTGAGTGACGAAGAATTAGAGATGGTGAAGAAAATACACGAAGCAGAAAATGCTGATGAGAAGGCTGACGCACAGAGGCGTATGGCTTGGATATCAATGATAGCAATGATTTTATTCACGGTTATCGTTATGATACCAGGCTTCATACCCGAATCTAGATTAAAACTCATAGGTGATTTATCTGCCTTATTTTACATTGGTATGGCTGGTGTAGTAGGTGCATATATGGGTATGACCGCATACATGTCAAGGAAGTAACATGGCAACCTTCGAAGATACCGTAGATAAACTAAGTAAAGTCACATCAAAACTTGATGCTGCTGCTACTAAGTTGGGTAAACAAGACCCCGGCTCCGCTGAAAAAGAGGAAGCTAATGAAGCAGCCAGGCGTCAAGAGAATGCCAACCGTTATTTAAAAGATATTGCCACTGTTCTATCAGGTATGCAAGGTCAATTTGAATTAAAAGCTGCTAAAGGAAAACTCGCTGAGGCAGGGGGAATATTTTCAGGCATTGCTCGAGCAATAGGTGGTATTGGTGCTGGTGTCGGAGTAGCTGTTGGTGGATTTATGGCTGGTATTGGTAAAGCTGCGGTATTTGCACCAAAATTTGTTATTGCTATGGGTGCTCTTGGTTTAGGTGTTGCTGCATTTACGTTAGCTGTTGGTGGTGCTTCGGCAATAATAGCAGAAACATTTCCAAAGCTAGCAGAAAATCTGAAATCGTTTGAAGGAATTAATGGTAAAAACCTAATAGATGTTGGTCTTGGTATGGCCGCTCTAGGTGTTGGTTTAGGGGCTCAGGGTATTGGTGGAGCAATTAGCTCTGTAGGTGGTTTGGTTAGTGGTATCGCTGATGGTATCGGCGGTATGTTTGGTATTAAAAATGGTCAGTCATCTCTTATCGACAAAATGAAAGAGTTTGGTGATGTTAAATTAGATACTGAGGCAATCAAAAATAATGCAGAAGCCATGCGAGCATATGGTGTTGCCATGATGGCTGGTGGTGGTTCGGGTATGTTAACTTCTGTGGCCACACTTGCTGATGGTGTATTTGGCGGTATAGGTAAACTGATAGGCGCTACACCACCACTAGAAAAACTAATAAAATTTGGTGAAGCCACGGTCAATCATGAGAATGTGAAAAAGAACGCTGACGCAATGGCGGCGTATCTTGGTGCTATGTCATTGGGAACTGGAGCGGCCGCTTTGACTGCTATGAGTAGTATAACAGGTGCTATCGGTTCATTTGGTGATCATGTAAGTAAACTATTTGGTGGTAAAGGATTTTTAGACACACAAATTGAAAACCTACAAAAACTATCAGGAGCATCTGGCATCGATGCAACAAAGGTTAAATCTGTTGCAGGCGCAATGGTTTCTTATCTTGGTGCTATGGCACTAGGAACTGGTGCGTCTGCCTTACAGGGGGTAGCTAGTCTTGGTAATGTTTTTGTTTCTGCCTTTGATGGAATAAGTAAAGTATTAGGTGGTAAGGGTGTATTAGATGCTCAAATTGAAGGTATGCAAAAGTTATCTACGGCCAAAGGTATCGATATTAATCAGATAAAACTTAATGCAGAGGCCTTGGTAGCATATGCAGGCGCCATGGCTGCAGGAGCAGGAGCAACAACTGGTAAAGCTATTGGTGCTGTCAGTAATGCAATTGGTCAGGCAACCGATGGTTTAGTAAAATTCTTTGGTGGTAAGGCACACAATCCACTTGATGATTTAGTTAAGTTCACACAAACAGTTATTACCGCAGACCAACTTACGATTATCAAAAACAATGCAGAAGCTTTACTTACATATGGCACAGCTATGGCAAAATTTGCTGGAATGGGGGCCTTGGAAGGTATGGGTAAAGTTGTATCTGGTATTGCTAATGGATTGGGTAGTTTCTTCAAAGTCAAGGAAGTTAAACCTCTAGAAGCTCTTAAAGAATTTGGCGACCAAATGATATCTATATCTGTTGTAGAAAACAATGTCAAGGCTTTACATGCTTTTGCTCAATTGGGTATTGGATACAAGGGTTCATCTGCAATGAAAAAATACATTGATGATATGTCAACAATACTTCCTCAAGTTGAAGCGTTAGTAAATGGCGCACCATCCACAGGCGTAAGTATACTAGGTAAACGTATTGGTTCAGCAGAATTAAAAGGTCTTGCTAATCCAGAGATTGATTATCAGGCCGCAGTAAGTAATATAGAAAAACTCAAAACTATGGTAGGTGTAGATTTGTCTGCCCCATCACCAGATCAACAAATGGCTGAGGGTAAAACTAATATGTTGTGGGCAGAGAGTTTACAGAAATCGATTGATGGTCTTGCTCAGACAATTGCTAACGTAAATACTGGGGGGAATGTTGTCGCACCTACAAATGTTACAAATCTGCAAGCGGGCAACAATTCCCCCACAAAACCTATGCAAATAGGTGTTGGCAGTTAACCTTCGTCAGCAGCCAATTTCTCAAAATAGGACATGGTGTCCTCATCATCATCTTCTGCTGTTACCGTTACAGTAGGAGCAGGCTCCTCTTTTGTATCGATAGTAGCAGTTGCAACTACTGGTTCATCTTCAATAGTGTCGGTAACAGTGCCGACTGTAGTTGTACCAGCGAGAACGGTGTCTAGACGTTTCTTGAGTTCGTCATACGACTTGAAGTTTGTAGGCGCAGTATACTCTGCAAGAGAATACTGTGTACCCCATACGCTCTCAAGTTTCTTATCATCATCAAAAAGAGCAGAAGGAGCTTCAAACTCTGACTTATCATAGTTCCAGTAACCGTCCACTTTACGAATCTTCAACTTGAAGTTCGCACCTTCCCAAAAATCAAAAGGATTGATGGGAGTCTCATCCTCAAATGCAGGCTGCATGGTTTCCATGATCTTGTCAAAAATCTTCTTGCCATAACGGAACAAGAAAACCTTACCCTCATTATCAGGGTTCTTAGGATCACTCACAACATAGATGTTGGAGAAGTATTGCAACTTACGCTTTTGGCGCCTTGCAATTTCCTTATCCGACTCTACACCAGAGTTCCAAAAAGAACTGTTCAATTCTGATACAGGATCATTCTGGCCGAGGGTGGTAAGAGAATTCTCAATATACCACTGACCAGTAGGGCCTTGAAAAGCGTGGTTCCACACTTTCGCCCAAGGAAGGTCTTCGCCCTTTGGAGTAGGTAGGAATCGGATAACGGCATAACCATTACCAGATTTATCCAAAACGGGCTTCCAGAGCCTCTCGTCCACGTAGGACTTCTTCTCTTGAGGTTTGTTCTCCTTTTCAACTGCTCCGAGCAGTTTGTCGAGGGAGTTCGACTTCTTCAACTGTGCTAATGACATCTTATGTCTCCTTATGTTTACGTATGTTGATTTTACTAATATACAGTGTGTGATACGAAATGTCAAGTCTCCTTTTCAAATCGTATTCTATATAGGTCTTTGTCTTTCTCTACAAAATTGACTAGACCATTCCATGAGAGCCCGATCCGTTCTGATTCGACCTGACTCGCATCATGCCCGTGATATAAATGTGAATTAAATACGAGCATCGTATCTTGTGTACAAGGGAAAGCCAGATCACTGGCGGTGTGTGGGTTTCCCTTCTTGAAGTGTTCTGTTAGAGATATAAAAGGGCCATCCTCTGCCTTCTGTTTCTTAAAGTTTAGGGGTGGATGTTCTGGTACAGATTTAAGGTATAATGTGCCACTAACAATAGAGTTAGAGTGATTGTGAACTTTCTGATAACCACCTTTTTGACTAATGTTTAACCAACTGTCTGTTAGAAAAAACTCTTCATACTCTATCTGCATTTCATTGTCTAGAAAATCACAAGCGCTCTCTTCGACAAATTTTCTGACTTCTGCAAACTGAGGAGCCGTCAGAATGTTTGTAAATTTATCAGATCGTAATTTAGTCTGGCCAGGAAATAAATGGAATTCAAATTCCGAAAAATCTATTTCATTCAAAAATATTTTGGGAGCCTTATATTGTTTTACCAAGCCTGTAGGAAATAGTGGTACAGCACTCATATTATTTTCAACTCCTCACATAGTTGGGCCTCATGAATATCTTTCCCAACGATAACAAATTCAATATCAGAAAACTCTTTCATAGTTGTGGTCATCTGATTTTCCCAATTGACAGAATTAAACCCCTTACTGTCAGCTGGTAGATAATTGTCTGTACCTTTATATATGTTGTTAAGCGGTTTGTCGTATGAGGATAGGTCAAACCCCATGATATAAACCTTCTCAGCGCCATGTTGACAGGCAAGATGTAGTGCGGTATTACCAGCAGACCACCCTACAGGATAATCAATAGACTCTATGTTGTCACTTTCATTAACGTAGGTGATCCATATACCAACATCCTTCTCCATCTTTTGGCGAAGGTCTTTCATATCCAGTTGTGGGTTCATCTGAATAGCAGCTTCAATCTTCTCATGTAGAGTTACAGGGTCTTTACCAGACACAACACACAGTTCTGTTCTGTATTTGCTCTTGTGAATGAAGGCCTCTGGTATGTCATATCCCATAAACATCGTATCAGCAACGGCTGATGGCACTGGACTCCAGTTTGCAAAGTGACACTTACCCTTGTAACCAGAGTCATATATCTCCTGTTGCATACCGTAATCAACCGATATAAGGTGATTTACAGCACCGTCACGATAGATTGCATTGCAACCATATGTCAACACGTTAGGCTCTAGAATAGTCTGGTGACATGGTTTGAACCATGACCTAGACTCACCATTGCCTAAAACAAGGGCTTTATGTGTCACTATCTGTTTTTTCTTCTATAATAGGAGTGTGTATCTTAGGTGGTGTAGTACAACCAATCTGGGCAACATCTACTTTCCAACCATCGTCAAGCATTTCATTCACAACTCGTTTTCCTCTGTTATGAATAATATCTTTCCAATCTCTAACAAAGTACAAACACTCTTGTTTTGTATCAAAATGCCGTGAAAGAACATGAAACTTTTCATCTCTTTCCACGCCATCTGGGTCAGTTACGGTTAATGCTAATAGCAACATAAACTCTTTAACCATCTCTTAGGGCCTTCCATGACCAAGGAAACACTTCCTCAGCCAATACATCTATTTTGTTTGCAACCACTTGGGTTTCTTTCTGTGTATCGGGTTTACATCGTAGGTTGCACACACGAGCAAACGCCATTAGAGTACCGCTCCAGTACCATTCAGTAAACATTGATTGGGGCAAGACCATTCTCGCCTGTTCTGGGGCAACACCTAATCTCAATAAGTGTTCATAAGTCCACTTCGCACTTTTGCAGACTCTTTCGTAATCATCAACAAACATATTTTTAGGGTTGATATTAATCACTTCATCAGAGGAGCCTTGTTTAGAGTTTGTAGGTCTACCACGCCATTCCTCTGGTTTGTAAAATTCTATTTCATCATCAACGTATCGTCTGGATACTTCATTCCACACTAGGCCAACTTGATGTTTTACCAGTTGTCTAGCGACAAATACTGGCGCCTTGATGTGAAATTGCAAGGAGCCATGACCGAAGGGGCTCCAGTGATTATGTTTCGCAAGGTATTCGATAAGTTTTTCATCTTCATATTTAAGGAAGCCAGGAGTGGGGCCAGCGTGTGGAATAGAATCCCACTCGCTGACCTTAGCAAAGGAAACCCTAGCGGCATTGACCACTGATAGATCAGTACCCATACTGTCAACTAGGGTTACGTTCATCGCTTCGCCCCATTCATCTTCTTGTTAGGGTTGAAACGCCTCTGAGGACGATACCCCTTTGGCCAAGAAGGTTGCCGAGAGGCAAGCTTCTTACAACGCTCAGACAATTCTTCGTTTGCCTTTACCAACTCAGCACAATCGTACTCGAGCTCCTTGACCCGAGCGGTCAAGGTTTGGATTTCAGTGGCCTCCAAGGCCTGTTCAACTTGTGCATCCATTATGGAGCTCCTTCTATCAAGTTTAATAGTCTAATTCTATACTGTTTCTTATCTATAGTCAAGAACCTTTTGTAATCTTTCATGAATTTTTTTAGGTCAGGCCATATAACGTCATCTCCTAATTGTTCATCCCACTTTTCACCGTAATTTACTAATTCGTCTAGAATTATCATAGTTTCAATAGAAACACGACCACCTAAAAACTCCTTCATGAGTTTTGGATGGCCAGAAGTTAACGCAAACAAAGGTTCAAAGTCACTAACAAAGGGGTGCATTTCAATCTCAAACTGTTCGAAAAACCCTTGTCTCTTGAGTTTCCAACTCTCATAGTTTTCATCGTTGAAGTTTGCAACATACCCTTTGCGATCTTTGATAAAATTTGCGAGAAAATAGTCTTTTGGATTTTTGTATTTTTTGGCTATACGCACGAAGAACGACCTGTCTTTTCTCTTGTAAAAAGACTGCCTTGAAATCTTGGTTTTACCCTTGTACTTTTCGAAATCGTAATCGCCAGGCCCAAAATGTGCCTTCATTGCACAATACATCAAATATACGTCAATCGGTTCCATTTTCCTCAGGCATTTTTAATTTCCAAATAATATAAGGTTCGCCACATTCGCCTGTGTCTGGATCACAGATTTGGGCTGGTATTGATTTTGCGGTAGGGTTTAGGGCCTGTTTACCCACATAATGCCACTCTGCTCCCATCGCTCGTTCTTTTGCAGCTTGGTCAAAAAACTCCTTATTGTCACCATAGAAAACACCAGTAACAAGAGGAAAAAGTAAAAGAAGTGCAAACATTGAAAGTATTCTCCGTTATAGAGGTAATTGGGCTTGCCTAGGCAAGAAGTTAAGTTCACGGGCGTTGGCTTCGATCTTTTCCTTCAGCCCTTTGGAAATAAGAGAACCAACCGAATCTGGTTCGATGCCCTCTGAATGACAATACCACAACACGGCTTCCATGTGTGTGATACTTTTTTCTTTTGCGATCTCTTCGATCTTCATAGAAAATACTTTAGGTGTTTTCATTTCTGCTCCATCTATAAAAATTGAGGGACTAACCGTGGCCCCTCACGAATGTATTAAGGCATCACCCTTTAAAGTGGTGGGTATTCTGTTACTAGGAACCCACCGAAACCCTATCCAATTACGCTGCTAGAGCGAAATCTTGAGATGCAAAGTTATCGTTTGCATTTACTATAGTGGACTATAAGGCGTCCAATCCACAATTCTCCACTTGCCTATCTCTGCCTGTCGATCCTAATTCGCCCCCATCAGAAAAAGACTAGATATATAATTCCAGAAAGTAAGGTTATGTCAGCAATAATGCTCCAAGCAATGTAGGCTCTAAACATCCACTTACTTAATTCTCGTACTAGGGGGTTCGTCATCTTGAGCCCCTATCAATATCTGTTCCATACTAATCTCCTTTTGGTGGAGGCGGAGAGAATTGCACTCTCGTCCAGTTCAGCCTTCAACTCGTATCAACAAATTGTATATTATTTATACCACACAAATGTTATTGAGTCAAGTACCTTATTGCAGAGCCTTTTGTTTTGAGTTCTTTGTTTTTAGACCATACGGCATCTTTACCAGTAGATGTAAAACATGCTATCTCTGGCCCATTAGGATATTCTAAAACAGTTAGAGTTCTAGTTTTCTCATTCATCCAAAGGGCAGAAAAATAACTGTCCGATCCATCTTTCCAGAAAAGAATAGGTTTTTCTTCAGGCCCGTCCATGATATTTTCGTGTACCGTTTCTGAATCTGCACATAGCACAGGTTTCACTGTTTGATAAGGCACCATTGGTGCTTTGACTTCTTTTTCTGCTACTGATTTGGGCGATGATATGTCTTCAGCAGTTGTCTCAGTGGTTTGACAACCCATTAACAGAAACACCGCCATTATTGATATTAGGTGTTTCATTTTGGTTTCTCCATTCGGCGAGTGATTCGTTTAGCAAATCAATATATGGTTCTTTGTCTTTTACAAACTCTTGAACTGTACCATCTTCTGTAACAACAAGAATAACCACTTGATCAATTTCTATACCTGTTCTAGCATGAAACATCTCAGCGTAAGCTGTTCCTTGAATATAGTAATTTTCATTCCAATCGTCATTCCGTTCTTTAGTAGATGTTTTGAAATCCATTACTGAGGGCACGCCTCTGTAATGAGCAATACAATCTGCTCTACCCGCTACTTTATATTTATCACTGTAGAGCCCTGCTTCCTGTGCATAGATGTCATCTATATTGACTAGGACTTTAGATTTTAGTTCATTGAACAAACAGTATGGAAGAAAATCTTTCTTATGTTTTTCTTCATCGAAGTCGTTGTTAAGATAATCTTCACACATATGGTGAACTTTGGTGCCTCTTGTTGCAGCCTTACGAGCGACATAGTTAGCAACATCATCACCAACACGTTTACGCCATTCAAACAGGCCTTCTTTCTTACGAAGAGACAACACCGTAGTAATTGAAGGATACTTATTTCCATCTGGTGTTTCGTATAGACGCTTGCCATCTACGTTTGTTGCTTTTACAGGTGGCAACTCAACTGGAATATGATTAAACATATTTTGGGCCTAAAGCAAAAGATTGATCTGGTGTTATAATAAGTCTACCAGAGCTGTCATATGTGATATGGGGAGTCTCTGTTATAGAGATTGTTCCTTCCCATTTTTTTTCATAACTAATCCTGTTCTCCCAATACGGAGACAGAGCAGTTATGGGTTGCACTGGATCAATAATCATACATTCCTCATACGTTCTACTAGGCGCCTTGCCCGATTTCTCACTTGATTGTACCATCTGCTATTCATCATCTCTTGAGAGGCACGATTCCAATCGCCTTCCTCAACAGCTGCGTTCATGTTCTTAAACTTGGACAAGCGAGTACGGCCCATGTTGAACATCATATTAGCAAGAATTAATTGAACTTCTTCTGGAAGTCCACCAAAGTCATCATACAGAATATTACAATCTGCGATAACACTTTTAACATCTTGATCAAACGCTTCATCACAGCGTTCTTCAGAAACTTTTGTTCCCACCCTAGAACCATGTTCGGGATCGTCCTCTGTAATCAGATGGCCAATGCCAAAGGTTGGATAACCAAGATGGTCTTTATAAATTTTGAGAACCTTGCCCTCATCAGCGGCAATCTCCTCACGAAGTATTTCTAAATTCATAACAGTTCTCCGTACTTCTTTTTAGTTTCGTTATATCCATCAAGAATTGACATATTTTCATACGCCTCATTGCGATAAGGAGTTTTAGGATCATCACCTTTATACTGACCCCTTTTATTTCTAGCTCGTCTTACACCTTTTTTCATCATTCCATTCCTATACCTAATTTGGTTTTGTTAATAAGATAACTACGAACAAAACCTGAGCGAACAATATCACCGATACTAAATTCGCTACAGTTAAATTCTTCCATCTCCTCTAGGATTCGAAGGAAGTCATGTAAACCATTTTTTTCATTGTGTTTCACTAAATCACTCTGATCAAAATCACCACAAAATACGATCTTTGAATCTTGGCCAACCCTAGTGATAATTGTGTCCAGTTCGTGAAAGTTTAAATTCTGACATTCATCTACTATAATGATACTGTTGTCAAATGTCAAGCCTCTTAGGAAAGATGTTGAAAGAAAATATAAGGAGCCCTGTCCTTTGAGTTTATCATAGAGAGAATTAAAAGCCTGTTCGTTAGGCATCTCAAACATAAACTGTACCATGTTCTGATATGGTACTTGATACAAAGCTGACTTGTCTTCTTCATCGCCCGGCAAAAAACCAATGTCTCTTGTTGGAATTAGAGATCGAACTAATACTACTTTTTCAAATTTTGTCTTTAGATCAAATATGTCTTTCAAAGCTAAATAGAGTGAAATGAATGTTTTACCAGTACCAGCAGCACCAAATAAAAACTGATTCTGTCCTTTTTTCCATGTTTCAAAAACAAGCTTCTGAGTATCAGTAATTGGTTTTATTGTTACCATGCTATTTAGATTTAATTCTTTGTTTTTTTTACTTGCCATAATAATTCCTAAAATATCGGCGTGAAGGGGGCCAGCCGGGGGCGCCTAGGCCCCCTTCACTGGTGCATGAGCGGATTGACTTCCCAGCTTGCGTAGATGCTGTGCATCCCTTGCTGAAGTGTGATATCTCGCTCGCACCACGTTATAAAGTCTTCTTTTTACTCGCAGAAAAGCCAGATCGCTCTACTTTTTTCCTATGTTTATCTATCGCATCTCTCGTTTTTAATTCTTGGTGTGATCTAGTAGACCCACCAAATTTATCGTCCAGAGGAGAGCCAGGATGTGCTTGAGCAATCCTTTGCATATTCTCCGTAAACCCACCATCGACTTTGGGCCCTACGCCCATCACATGATCTCCCACCAAAGCAATAGGAACATACACCTGATTTATATGTGGGTTTGTTTTTTTATATTCATCAAGTTCAGCTATGGACATAAACTCTTCATACTGTTCTTGAGTTTCAGTATCAAAAAATGTATAAGTTGGCATCAATTAACTCCTAGTCCACTTATCTGTGTAAGTCCGTACATACAAAGCAGTATAAGTGCGACTCCTATCAACATTATAAATGTATTATCTGGCATCATAATTTTAACTCTAATTGTCTAGGATCACCCCCTAGAACGTGAACTTTATTATTTAGTTCATGAACTTGTTCATTTAGAGTTTTAACTCTAATTTGTAGATAGTTTATATTTTTTTGCATCTCTGCGACTTCTTTTTTCCAAATATTATCCATTGTTAGGGGCTCTTTCTCCGAATCTTCCCTGAGCATCCTCCCCATGTAGTCCCAATAGCCCTCTCTTCTCTCCATCCTTTTTCTCCACAAAAAAATCTGGGACTGAACGCTTAGTCCACTTTGCAAAATATGACTTCTCTACTATATAGTATTTCTGATATGCACGTACAGTGTCATCCCCTTTACATTCTTCAGGCATACACTGTGGGGGATCAGAAAATAATGTTTCAAAATTCATATTCTTTGGTGATTTGAACAGTGGCTGAAGCAACCGTTCTGTAGCATGGTGTTTGCCATACCGATAAGTGTACTCTACCATGAGAGCAACCATGTGGTCATACAGCCATGTGTAATTTTCCAAACTGGAACGAACCCAAATAGTGCTTGGATGATTCTTATGAGCCATCTTGTATAATCCCACTTCGTCTGCATACTCATCACCATCAAGAACACGATGTGCAGTCGATAGCATTTGTGCAGACTCTAGTATCATCTTGACAACGTGTTTATCACACATCATCTGTGCAGAAACTATGGGATTTTTATCAAGATAAAAAATGTTCATGTTGAGACTTTCCAAACCAAATATTTAATTTTATAAGTAAGAAATAATATTTTAATTCTTTTAATCATTTAATATCCCATCTGTAGAAAATGTGGTCTTGGATTTCCACCGTTTTCTGTTTTGTCTTTGCCCAGCCGGGCGTTACATAATCTGCATGGTAGAACAAAGCACCGTCCGTAATATCCAAGAACGGCAGTGTTCCTCTCAACCAAGCTTTCGCATAATCAAAAAATTTAAGAAATGTTTTTGTATCTTTAGGCACATCAGATTTCCCATCACAATACCAACTAAACTGGCATCTATTCTTAATAGGATAGAACACGGCATCATTTTTGTCAAGGGTCTTTCTGGTTTTCCACGATTCTCTCGTAGGCCCTTGTTCGATGACGCCACATATCGTATTAGGAAATCTCTTATCATTTACTCGATTGAAGACTACAGCTGTAACAGCAAGGATACCAGCGGTTCCCTGATTTCTAGCCTCATGATACATATTCAGTGCTAGACACTGAGCTGCTCGTTCATCAGCTTGATCGTATTCTTGATTACTTGATACGATGCTAACTGGAAACAATATTGCTCCAGCCAGTAAAACTACTCCAAGTAATCTACTCATTCATAGGGCCCATAATTTCTTGTGTCTTCATAGCGACAAATTTCTCATCGACTAAAGACATGTTGGTGTTGACGAAGGCAACAACATCACTGGTGGACGTTGCACCTGACTCAATGGCAGACACGATATTGTCTTCCATATCCATTATCCAATTATTCATCTTACCCATAATTCATCTCCTTCATGAATGCTTTGGTTAAAGGGCCTTGCATCTTGTAAGCCTCAACTTCCCAAGGCTGACTAGCATACTTCGTGTTTGTGTAGTTTCGATACTTACCGTCTTTACACTTCCACAACTGTTTGTAACCACCTTTGAATCTATCTTTCATGCGACCTGTGGCACCCTGCCACACATGTACCATTTCATGTATGATGGTTTCGATATACTCTTCTAGGGAAATTTTCTTGTGAAGTCTGTGGTCAATTTCAATAAAATATTCACGGTCATTATCACCACGATAACAAAAACCGTAAGCACCAGTTTGTAATGTTTTGGTGAACTCAACATTAATATCCAGAACACGATGGCGAGGCATCAAAGTATCCATGCACCACCAGACGATTTCCTCTGCTAGTTCACGGTTTCTCTTAATACCACCTGTGACTTCAATACAAATCATTGATAACTCCTTATCATCAATATAGGTATTATCGCACATATTGGGGGCCATGTCAAGGAAAATCGTAGCACGTAAGCCCTTGATTACAAAGGAAATGCTAAATTAATTAACCACCCATTGCTGGGCCGGGTATCTGGTCATACTTGGCATCGTCAATTACCATGAAATCATCGTTCCAAAAGAACGCTTCTTTAACCACATTTGTAGACAATCCCTTATACTCTTTATGTAGGGCCTTGTCCTTGGCTGCAACCAGAAGCTGTGCTTCGTCAGGGTGCAATCCCTCTAACATTTGCACAAATAGGGCTTCTCTCTTATTCTGGGAAATCTGTCCATTTCCACCTTTGATGAAATTGTACAGCTTCCTCGCCTCATATGCTAGGTCTGTGTGTTCAGTTCCCTCTGGTGCATCATTAGGCACATACGGAACTGGGCCTTCAGGCAACAACCACACAATTTTAGGATCAAATGAGGACTTAATCACCATACGGAGAGAGTCACTATTGTTGTCTTGAAGGTATTTCACCTTCTGTTTCTTGGTCTTCAGTTTACCAAGTTTTTCCAAAACCTCTGAATACAGAGGTGTATATGTTTGTTCGGGCATTTCAAAATTCTCCTATTGAATCGGTTAGAGATTTAAGTCTCTTTTCCATAAAATAATTTAATAATTTACTTCGATCAGGTATCTCCGCTGATCTATATTTATCCAAAATCTCATCTCTGAGTTCTTTTGGACACTCTGTTAGGTCAATAAGTTTCTTGTTTCTCTGGTAGTTTCTCATGACCTCATCATTAGGGGCAACATCTTTAAACTCATGATCTGCCCACGATGATATCTTTTTCTTACCAAGTGGCTTCTGGCGAAGGCCATCAGTAAAAGTGTTATCTGGTGATAATACATTCGGCACTCCATCACTGGAGTCGCCCTTGAACACATGTTCTATCAAATAGTAGTTGGGGTTCTCACCATTAACCATCTTCTTTGTGATAGGACTATATTGTTTTACGTTTGGGTAGCGTTGTAACTGAATAAAATCTTTGTCACCAGAGAGAATTAGCACTTCCTCTGCAACCTCTGTAACCAGACTGGCTATGATATCATCAGCTTCTGCACCGTATATCTCTAGAAACTTGTATGGTAGATTCTCTTTGATCTCTGCCTTGATGGTATTCAGGCACTCGAAAATGCTATCCCAATCCTTACCATCCGACTCTCTCTTGGAGCGCCGACTAGCCTTGTATTGTGGAAAAAAGTCACGCCTCCAGTAATGTTTAGAGTCATAACATAACACTAATTCACCATATTCTGAAGAGAACCTAGTACGATACATACGTAAAGAATTGAGTATCATGTGGCGAACCATGTTATCATCAGGCTCTGTGTTCTTTGTCATATGCA
>VTLG01000285.1_pt1 | contig 14747 bp, 5 predicted proteins | sample 4694571 | NCBI WGS metagenome assembly VTLG01 (sample SAMN12604809, study PRJNA352737) | marine metagenome | biome: ENVO:00000447; feature: ENVO:00000209|ENVO:00000569|ENVO:01000036; material: ENVO:00002151; isolation source: viral sequences binned using virsorter ...
GAACATTCATGGTCGGTTCTATGGCTCACGGTACAGGCGTACTTCGCCCTGACTGTGCAATCGAAATCTACTGGGCAACTAGCTGATTTCTGTTATGGGGGGCTGAGCATGGCCCCCCTCTTTTTTTTATTTGTTATGCCTCTCTCTCGTACTACTGAATTAGAAGCAACCAATCGTGTGTTGCAAATGATAGGGGAAGCTCCTGTTAATAGTCTTAGCAGTACATTTGGCTTGGCAAAACAAGCTAACGATATGCTGAAAGCAGTCAGTAGAACAGTGCAATCAGAAGGCTGGTCGTTTAATACAGACTTCGAAGCTGCACTCACTCGTAATAGCACTAATGAAATTGTGATTAATCCAAGTGTTAGTCGTGTTGTAGTAGATCAACAGCTTTATCCTGACTACGATGTAACACAAAGAGGTAACAAGTTATATGACAGAAAAAATCAAACGTTTGTATTTACTCAGGATTTAAAAGGAGATATTACATATATGTTTGATTGGGATGATTTACCTGAACATGCCCATCAATACATAATGATTAGAGCAGGAAGACAATTACAAGATTCAATCCTTGGTAGTTCAGATCTAACTAAAATCAACATCACTCAAGAACAAGAAGCTCGTGCTCAATTCTTAGAAGAAGAAACAACTAAGAGTGAACACAATATGTTACGTGGTAATCCAAATCACACTGGAGTATTCCCAACATATAGACCAAGCCGTGCCGTCGTTAGGTAACTATGCCATTAGTTAGCACCTCTATCCCCAACCTTATTAATGGGGTCAGTCAACAACCAGCTGCATTAAGACTTGCTTCTCAAGCTGAGTCAGTTGTTAATTGCATGTCAAGTGCAGTTGAAGGATTGAAGAAGCGACCACCAATGAATAATATTGCAAGGTTATTTACTGGTAGTGCAGGTAGTACAAGACCTTTTATTCATGTAGTAGATAGAGATGGAACTATTCAATATCTAGTTATAATTACAGATGGAGATTTAAAAGTATTTGACTTAGATGGAACGGCTAAGACTATTACTTTCCCAGATGGTAAAACATATTTAGATGTCGCAAATACAGCTGATCCTTCTTCACAATTTAGAGTTGCATCTGTTGCTGACTATACCTTTATTACTAATCGTGAGAAGACAGTTGCAATGGATAGTGCTACCTCAACAGCATGGGGCACTAAGTCTATGGTGTTTATTAAGGCAGCTAATTATGATACAACTTATCGTGTTACATTAGCAGGAACACAGAAGAGTTATACCACCCCAGCTGTAGGTAGTGGAACGCCTGACACTATTACAATAGCCAGCCAATTAGCTTCTCAACTTAATACAATCTCTGGCTATACAGTAACATCTAGTGATTATATTATTCGTATTACTAAAGATGATGGTTCTGACTACACACTAACAAGTAGTGATACAAAGACTGGAATGGATACAGCAGTAGTCAAAGACACAGTACCTTCTATGGATGACTTGCCTGTTCTAGCTGAACATGGATTTATAATCAAAATACAAGGAACAGTTGCGACACAATTAGATGATTACTATGTAAAGTTTGAAGCTAGTGCAGGTAGTGGCTTTGGTGGTGGTATATGGAGAGAGACTGTAGGGCCAGGAATTGTATATAAGTTTGATGCGGCAACTATGCCTCATACTTTAATTCGTAATGCAAATGGAACATTTACTTTTAAAAAGTTTGATTGGTCAGGGCGTGTGGCAGGTGATGCAACTACAGCAGTGCAGCCAAGTTTTGTTGGTAGCACAATTCAGAACATAAACCTATTTAGAAATAGACTTGTATTCCTAGCGGATGAAAGTGTAATCCTCTCAGCCGCTGATAGTTATGACAGGTTCTGGCCTGAGACAGTACAAACAGTTGTTGATAGTGATCCTATTGATTTAAGTACAGGTGGTACTGAGATTAACTTCCTTGTATCTAGTGCATCCTTTGCTAATACTCTTCTTCTCTTTAGTACACATGGTCAGTTCAGGTTAGATAGTGGAACGAGTGTAGGTAATCCATTAACACCGAAGACAGCAAATATAACTTCGATTACTACTTTTGATATGGACAGTAGAACAGACCCTATTGCTGTTGGTAGAAACATTTACTTCCCTGTTCCTAAAGGAGATTTCACTGGATTGCGTGAGTTCTTTCTTCCTGATAACACGGGATCAGTTCCTATCTCAGAAGAAGTAACAGCATCTGTTCCAAGGTTTATTCCTAAGAATCTCACCAGTCTCATTACTTCTGTGTCTGAAGATATGATTGCTGCGATAAGTAAAGATCAACCTAAAAGAATCTATCTATATAAATTCTTCTTTGAAGATGACACAAAGTTACAATCTGCATGGTCGTATTGGGAAGCTAAAGGAAGTAAATCAATTCTTGGTGCTGCAATTATTGATAGTGATATGTATGTTGTTGTTGAATATTCAGATGGTGTTTACTTAGAACATATTGTTTTACGACCAGAAAATATTGACCCGAATACAGAGATTGAACTTCTATTAGACAGAAAAACAACAGAAGCTAATTGCACAACAGCTGTTACAAACCCTGGAGGATTAGGAGTTCAAACCACTATTACTCTTCCTTACCCAATGGCTACAACGGGAACGATGGCAGTTGTTGGTAGATACGACAGTACAAATAACAATGCAAACAACACCATAAAACATGGTGAAGTCATCATGCCAACTAGCGAAACTCTTACCGGTGGTACTAACAGTAATGGAACAATGGTTGTTAAAGGAGATTTAAGTGCAGCTAAGTTTTATGTGGGTGAGCTATATGACATGAACTATGAATTCAGTACGCCTTACTTAAAAGAATCTCCGAGTGGTGGTGGTATGGCTGTAGCAGCTGGGCCTAAATTACAGATGAGAACATGGACTGTTGTTTTTGATGAGACTTCTGCCTTTGAATTGAAAGTCACACCCGCTGGCAGAAGCATACAAACATATCCTTACAATGGAATTACTGTTGGCCAAAGCCCTCCCTTAATAGGTAATCCAAGTATTGATACAGGAAATTTCCGTGTACCTGTGATGGCTAGCAATACAGATACTAAAGTAGAATTATTTAGTAGCAGCCCTTTACCTTGTCGGTTTCAATCAGCAGAATGGGAAGGATGGTTACACAGCAGAACCTCACGCATGTAAGGTCATCTATTCCTAGTGACGTTGCAACTGTCGCTAATGGAATGAGACCGGAAGATGTTGCAGAAGTTAAAGCACAGTCAGGCAGTGATCCTAAAGGTGGATTACTGTTCTGCTTTTTCATGTCTAAACCCTGCATGACTTTAATTGGTAGGCATGGAAAGCCAATAGCAATGTGGGGAGTAGTACCTAATGAGCTGGGATCTGGTCGTATCTGGTTATTAGGACATCAATCAATGTTCGAAGATCCGTGCGATAAAGGTTACTTTTTACGAGAATCCAAAATACAATTAGCTAAATTGCATAAACAGTATTCTGTATTGTTCAATGAAGTTGATGCAAGAAACAAAGTTCACATCCGTTGGCTTCAGTGGATGGGTTTCACTTTTATCAGAAAGCATCCACAATGGGGGCCAGAGGCTCGCCCCTTCTATGAGTTTGTAAGGATTTAACATGTGCACAGTAACCGCAGTTGTAATAGGAGTTATCTCTGGTGGACTCCAGATTGCTCAACAGTATCAACAAGTTGCTGCGCAAAATAGACAGATAGAACATGCGAATGCACAGGCAGATCAGAACTATGCATTCCAACAGTTACAAGCAACATCACAGCAAACGCATGAAAATCAGCGGAAGATGTTGCAAGACGACATGATGGCACAGACTAGATACTTTGCGAACGCTGCACATGGTAATGATATTGCTCAATTAAATACTCAATTACTACAAGAGCAAGCAGCAACAGCAGCAAAGAAAAGGAAAGCTAATCGAAAAGCCTTAGAACTTATGGGAGAAGTAACAGCAGCTGGTCGTGTAGGAAATACAGTCGGAACTTTACTTGCTGATTATCGACGGCAAAAAGAATTTTTTGATTATAACTCTTCTCGAAATCTTGCATTTGCTGGTGCTCAAAATATGCGACGACGAGAAGCATCTCAAATTGAAAGAGGTAGTCGTATAGCTAGTCAACAGCCATACTTAAAACGAACAATATTAGATCCAGTAAAACCATTGCACGCACCGAAGATGAAAGGGCCAGGAGTTATTGGCTGGCTATCAGCAGCAGCGAGTGGAGCACAAATGGGTTATGGCGTTCATACAACTGCGCTGCAATCTGGCTTTACTGCTGACCCATCCAAAGGTATCGCAGGAAGTAAAAACTTCTGGGGTTACTACCGGTTAAAGGCTTAAACTATGGCAACTAAATCATCTACTAAGCGGCTATCCATTGGATCTAGCCTTGGTATAACTAGAGGTTCTACTGCTCGTGGAGGTGGATCGTTAGGTGGTGTTACTTCTTCCTCTGGAGCTATTGCTCAAAATAAAATAGAAGAACCTGACATAGTTCCTCAAGCTAGGCTCTTAGATACTTTTGGAAGAGCAGGAGTTCCTAACGCTCCTCAAGCAACTTATATTTTTAATCCGCCTCCCTTACCAGATTCAACCGCAGCTAAGAATGCAGACTTACTTGCTAAATCACTTGGTAGTTTAAATAGTAATTTAAAAGGATTAACTACTAATTACTTAGCCAATGAAAAAGTTTTAAATGAAGAGGCAAAGAAGGAAGCAAATGTATTAGCCACTCAACTTGTAAGTAGAGGAGGAAATGTATTAGCTCCAGTAGACAAATTAAGAAACGATGCTCAAAAAATCTATACAGATAATACAGGTAAATATAGTAATACTCAAAAAGAACATGCTAAACATAGATACGAACTCCTTAGAAATTTAGATCCTCGTACTGATGATTATTTAACAGGTGCTATTCAATATCAAAATGGATTGAATGTAGTAGCAGGATTACCTGCATATGTTGAAGGTGCGACATTATCTAATGGAGATCAGTTTATTGTTAATCCAAATGCAGGTGAAGACGGATCTCCAAGTGCGCTAGACATATTAATTGATAACCACTTAAACGAACAGATAACAGATCCAAATGCCTTAGCACGACTAAGACCTCAGATAGTTTCACAGACTGCAAATATCAAGGCAAGGATGTCAACTTTATATGCAGCTCAACAAGACAGGAAGCTAACTACAGCTGGCAATACAGAGCTAAGTAATACTATTGTAAGTAATACATTTACAGCAGCTGATGGTACTGTCGTCCAGATCGACGGAACAGGAACAGCCTTAACAATGAGTCTTGATGGAAATAAAGTATGGGGAATGAGTCTTGATGCTGCTAATAAATTTGAAGCTGCATTAGTTGAAAACGCTGTTGACGCTTTCCTTGCAAAGGTAAAAGATAATCCAGCTGATTTCCTTGAGCTTCAAGAATTACTTGCAGAAGAAATTGCAAATATTAGAGTTGGCCCTACTGAACAAGGAGAGAATCGCCCTTTCCTATATAAGAAGCTTGGTCTTTCTAAAGAGCAATTGAAGCAACAATTTATTAATTTATCAAATTCAGAGAATGTTAAGAACGAAAGTGCCAAACGAAATACTGCTGTTATTCAAGGAAGAAAAGTACAGGAAGAATTGAACAATGCTCAACTAAAAATTTGGCAAGATTCAGATACCAGCGAAGATGCTCCAGGTAATCAACCTTTCACCTATACAGATGTAAACGGAAGATCAGTTGAATCAAGTATCAATGTCTTAGGTGCAAGAACATGGATAAGTAATCAAAGAAAAGAAATTAATAGCAGCTCAGATTCTGCTGCTGTTAAGCTTGCAAGGCTTGAAGCACTAGACAAATTAGAAAATCAAGTAAATGACCAGATCTCTCTTGAGCGTATTAATATAAGAATCAGTATTGAAAATGATTTAGATGAAGGAATAATTAATCCAAGACTATTAAGAACACAAATTAAATTCTTAAGAACAACAGGTGTTCTTGATGAAGAAACTTATAAGCAATTAGATAGTCAAATTGATGTTGTTATTAAATATAAAGATACAAAGATAGAAGAGGCACAAAATGAAGGTGAAGATTCTGTTATCAAATTACTTGAAGGTAATCTTATTGGAACAGGCCCAGGTTTTGTCGTAGGTGATAACAGGATTAGCAACGCAGAAGCAACTAGAATTAGCACTCTTCTCTTATCAACTAGAAGAGCAGCAAGAAAAATATTACTTGATCCAAACTTAGATGACTTTCAAAAAGAACAACAAATTAGACAATTATATAAAAATACAGAAGCAAAATTCTTACAAATAACTAGAGCAAATCAAACATCTGCTGAAAATTTCGATCAACTAGCTAAGCAAGAACTAAGTCAAGTTGGATATAAAGATCAAATTAACGGATCGAACGTACAACCAAGTAGCTCAACAACAACGACGAATAACCAAGGAGACACAGTATCCACAACGAATACAACGGAAGAGACACAAGGAACTGTAAATACTCAGAGTGAGGATTATTCTGATAATGAACCATTTGAATTAAATCAAAGTGAAATAGAAGTATTAACTGCTGAGATAGATAATATTACAACTCAATGGGATAATAGAGAATCTAATGAAGTATTTCAAAGGACTGGTAGTTTACCTATCCTAGGATTGAATATAGTTAATGGTAAAAGAACGGGCCAAGGAAATATTTCTAGTCAAGCTGAATTTGAGCGAGCAATAAAGAAAAGAGAGTTAAAAATAGATCAATTGACTGAGAAAGGAAATCAATTACAAAGCGTATCTAGTCAACGTGAACTTTATTGGCAAAGTCCAAAAGGAGAAAACAATATTCCCTTTAGTTCTTCTGGTCAAATAGTTCAAGGACTTCCTGTTATCCGTCCAGAATTTGCAAATGCAGTATCACTAGGCAATCGTAATGATCCTGAAACTCCTTTGGGTCAAGCTCAAGTTGAATCTGAAGCTTACTTTGGAAGAAAAGGATGGGTATCTCATGGACATAGAAGGCATTGGATCGATTTAAGAGCTAACGAGATTGCTTGGCAAAGACAATATGAGATGCAAAGAGAACAATATCCAGCTGACTATCCTAATGCTATAGATCCTAGAGGCGTACTAACACGAATTCTCGAACCTTCTATACAAGCTGAATACTTTGGAGAAAATCCTACTGAAGTATTAGCTAATCTCGGTGGAGGTAGAGGAAGAGGAATTGTATCTAATAATAATTTATTAAAAGAAGAAATCATCAATGGAAAAGCTGTATATCAAACTCATATCTTCGACACACAAATAGCAGCTCTATCAAGTGGTGCTTGGTGGATTCCTTATAGTAATGACTTAGATGTAATTCTCAAGAAAACAGGAATACAACCTATGGCATTCTTTGAGTTGCAATACAAAGTACATAAAGGTGTAGAGATGCCAGAAGAATTAAAAGCGAAAATCGGTCAGACATTAATGAAGAAAGAAGTTACAGGACATAGACGTAATCATCCGTTATATAGAAAAGATTTTAAATATGTACCTTCAGTAAAAAAAAACAATGAAGTAAGCTCTTCAATATTAGAGAGAGGAACATTAATAGCTGGTACAAACTTAAAAGGTGTATTACCTAATCCAAAAAAGGAATTAGAGATAAAGATGTTAGATCTTATTCATAGTGGTGAGTCAACAGTAGATACAAAACATGGTGGATATGAAGCTTTTAATCAAGGAGGAGATGATGAAGGAGAAACAGTTTTAGGTTTTAGTGGAACTTATGGCGATCATCCAGCTAACAAAGGAAAGAAACTAACTGAAATGACTATTCAAGAAATTTTAGACATACAAGATAGCGGCTATGATTTTGAAACATATCCAAAGGGTGAAGCAGGAACTAAGAAATGGCATGATTCAGGTGGTATCCATGCAGCAGGAAGGTATCAATTTATAAGAGTAGGATTGAGAGAAGCTTTAAAGCGTTCAGGTATTAAGCCTACAGAGAAATTTACTCCTGAAATTCAAGACAGATTAGCAATCGTTTTATTAACAGAACTAGGTCCAAACCAATGGACAAGCATGAAAGGAAATAAAGAACTGATAAAACTTCTTGAGCAATATAAAAAGCCTGAGAAGACAGAATCTAGTACCATTGATTCATCAACAGGTCTTGCATAAATGGGTTACGCACTGGTAACAAACGATCAGGGCATTGAAGAATATCAATGGGTTCCTGATGAAGAAGAAAAACTACAGTCTATAACTGCTGGTAGTGCTGCAACTCCTAAGACTAAACCCAAGACCTTTGGTGAAATGCAGTCTGATTTAGCAGGTGCTCTAGCTGCTGATAAAGATGACGATCTCCTAGAAGGAACTGCTAAAACTGCTGGTCGTATTCTCCAAAATGCAGTAGTAGGTGGAGTTCAAGAACTTAGCGATACTGTTCGAGATCTAGGTGAGTGGAGTGGAATAGCACCAGAAGGAACAGGTACAACAGCAGAAGAACAAAACAAAGGTATCATTGGTCTTGGTGAATGGAAACCTGTTAAAGCTGATAATGAACAAGCATATTTAAAAGGTGTCGAGGATTTCAGTACAGTTGTTGTTCAATTTGCTTTGGAATGGGTAGCACTATCGAAGATCTTAAAAGGTGCTAACTGGATGTTAAAAGGGAGCAAAATCCCTGCTCTATCTAAAACAGGTCATACTCTTTCTAAGGTTGGTCAATTTGAAAAAACAGTACAAAGTTATGCAGGAGCAAAGTCAGCTCTTGTCTTAGGCAAAGCTGGAGTTCCTAGAGGTGCAACGGCTTTAATTGCTAATAAAGCTATCGCTCCTGTGGCTGGAGCTGCTTATAACGCAAGTGTCAATCCGAAAGGTATGGCAATTGATTTCGCTGGTTTTAACCAGTGGGATGGTCGATTAATGGATTTAGCTGCCAATAGTGAATGGTTTGGTTGGGTCTCAAATCTTCCTGGTGCACAAGCTTTAATAACTGATCCTGATGACACAGCAATGGAAGGTCGCTTTAAAAATATTATTGAAGGATGGGCTATCGACTTTAATCTTGGAGGTTTAATTAAAGGTTGGAAAGCAAGACCTACTGATAATGCACGTTTAATTGTTGAAGTTACTAAAGGCAAAGGTTATGCCCAGCAACTAACTGAAGCTATAGCTAAGTTTGGAGAAGATAGTCTAGAAGCTGCTGCAATTAGAGAAAAGATTACAGCGACAGGAGAGAAGATTGCCAACAATCCCATCATTCAACAAATACAAAAAGCCGAACAAATTCCTGGTCGTATATATGATGCAGTCACTGGAACAAATAAACCAATACCAAAAGAAGGCCCAATAAAAGTTGAATCTGGTGCTACAAGTGAAATATATCCAAAAGGAACACCGTTACCAAAAGGTGCTGATTCTTTCACTGGTGTAGATGAAGCAGCTTTCAATAAATCAATGGCTCATTTGCCAGTTAAACAGAGAGCCAAAATACTTGCAGCAATTAGAGCCAAACAAGGAAGGAATGTAAAAGAGTTATGGCCTTTTGGAAAAAGTCCTGATGTTGATCCAACAGAGATGGCTGAAATAAGAAAAGGAAATATACAGCTAACACCTCAAATAAGACAAAGTTTAGAAGCTTATAGAAAAGCATCAATGGATGAATTCCCTGGTGTTAAAGAACAATTCGAAGCACTTGAAAACGTAGGGAAAGAACCCCCTAAACCTGCAAAAGGTGAGTTCTATGAGGTTGTTGACGGAAAGAAACGACAAACAGCTGCTGCTAAAAAATGGAATAAATGGAATAGAGAAAGAAAGAAAATAGAAGGCTGGAATGAAGCCGATAATAAATGGATGACTGCTGGAATTAGAGAGGACTTTATTCAGTGGCAGGAATTAGATCAACGACTTGCTGAATTAATTTCACAACCAGATGGAACTTGGTTCTCTTCAATGGAACCGTCTTTCGCTAGAGCATTAGGTGAAGAATTTATTGAACCTAATCCTCAGATAATGCAATCAATAATGCAAGCAGATCAAATTCTAGAAAACGCATTACCCGATATAGCTAATGCTCCATTAAAATCATTCGAAACTAATACTAAAAGAGTCGCATTAGGAAAAGGAATGGCAGGTTTGCGTGGTGTTGAATACTTGAAGAAACGTATTCGAAATGCAAAGAATGTTAACAAAGATGATCTTCAAGATGTAATTGCTTTTCTCGATTTATTAGATGAAAGTTATTTTAAAGATGTTTCTTTCGACAGAGTACGAAGAACTGGTGATAATCCAACTATGGGTGGAAGAGTTGCTGAAGACCCACAGAAAAGAGGCCCAATGGGTCAGTTTGATTTCACTACAAAAGTAGTTCAAATCAGATCTGACATTATAGAAAGCGAAGAGTTAACTAGAACAATGGTGCATGAATTATGGCATTCATTATCTAGATTCCTTCCTAATAAATCTCTATCTAAATTAAAGAAAGAGTTCATTAGAGAAAAGAAAAAATATCGTAATAGTTTAGATAAAGTAGAAAAAGCTTACTTTGATGCTGGAAGATATACAGAAGAAGCTTATAGATATAAAGATATTGATGAATATTTTGCAGAAACAATGTTAGGTGAATTTATGGATTATTTAGACATACGAGATAATCTTGCACCAGAAGGAAGCTTGAAACGTATAGGACAAGAACTAACTATTATCTTTGGAAATATAATGGCAAGTGTTAAATCTAAACTAGGAATAGCTCAAACTAAAAAGATATTCAATGACTACTTATACAAGAGAAATTTACAATTTAGAAGAACAGTTACCTTAGAAGCGCAAGAAATGTTAGACAAAGTAGCTTCTGGTGATATGGGATTTCTGAGAACTTTACTTGATAATGAAGTAGATAATATGGGAATTAAAAATCTACCTGAGTTCCCTGATGAAGGTGGCGTTCCTAAAGATGGAGATGGTGTAGTTGGTAGAGATGTTAATAAGAATGAACTGAAATCTATCGTGGATAATCTTGTAGAAAATGCTAGAAGAATTGAAGCTGGAGAAATTACTGAACAAGAGCTTATTAATGATGTCGTAAATATAGCTAGTGCAGGTAAACGTAAACTTAAATATGGCCCACTAGACGATCTATCACTAGGAAGTATCTTCAAAGTTATTAGTGATGTTCACTCCAGACTTGCTGCAACTGGATTGCCTAATCTAAATACACAAGCTTTAATGGATGATGAAATTCTTAAAGCTCAACAGTATGGATTAAATGCAGAGCAAACTCGTTTGTTTGCAGAGAATGTTGGGAAGTTCTTTTCTGGCAACGAAATTAATATAAGGAATCTTCATAACCTAAGACTATTAACAGTTGCAATGGGTCAAGCAGCAGGAACTAAAGCTGCAAATGTAATGAATGCAATGAATATTGGAGAGATAAATTGGAACCAACAAGCTAAAGAGTTAGAAAAAGCTGTCCTTGATGGTGTTGCTACTTTCAGACTTTATCAAACATGGACAAGAGGATTAGCTCAACAGTTGCAATCCACTCAAGCAATAATCAGAACAACTGAAGGAATAAGGATTAATACAGATCCAATAGAAGCAATAGCAAAAGCAGATGCAGACGTAAAAGCAGCTGGAAACAATATCGACAATCCAGATGCTCAAAGCTTATTAAAGGTTCTACCTTCTGATGTAATCAACGCACTTGAAACAGGTCAATGGACACCAGGAGCCAAAGCTCAATTCGTTGAATTTGCTAAGACCGTCGCAGATGAAAGCTTTGCTCCAGGTCAAGGGATAGGAACGATTGACAAGATTATGAGAGCACCAGCCTCTCCGATTGTTAAGCCTAAAACTTCAACAGCAATAGAAGGAATGGGTGAATTGTTGTCAGGTCGTCCTGCAACTGGAATTCCTGACCACGGAAAAGCAGATTTATTAGGCAGAACGCTTGCAACAATGAAAGTTAGCAGCATTCTTTCTGCACCTATTACTTGGTCGATTCAAACAGGAATACCTTTAACAAGACTCCTGATGGAACCTGCACTTGATTTGTTTAACCATACATTGAGAGTTCCTGAAGGTGGTGTTATTCCAATAGACATAGAGTCAGGACTAAGCAGACTTCCTATTACTGCTGTTTGGTATAGACAAATTGTTGCTGAATCTATTGGTGCATTACGTCTAGGCAAGATGTCCTTTGAACATGGTCAATCTTACTTTGATGCTTATCGCCACTCAGGAGCTTTTGATATAAACACTAACCAGAATCTCGTTGATTTAGTTCATAACACAGAACGTGGAAAGGCTATCAATCTTCCAGAGAAAAGAGGTGCTTACAATCTCAATGAAATGGAATTTGCTAAGCACATTAATAACAGTAATGTTCAAACTGCATTGAATGCTTTCTGGAAGGTTGCAACATTTGATATTCGTGCACAAGGAGCTATTGAAACTTTCCAAAAAGCGTTAGCTGGTAATAGCTTCCTTTATGCAATGGGTGTAGAAGAAGGATTAGAACAAGCTGCTAGAGAAGGAATAGGAGGTAGAGAAGCTTGGGAATTTGCAGAGCAATGGGCAAAAGCAAAAGTCGATTACTTCAGTCACGACGCAATAGTTAATGGTAAAGAAGTAACAGGTGCTATTAATTCACATCCTGCGGCTCTAAAGATTGGTCGGATGCTTACTTTCACTGATGACATTAGAGCAAAGATGGAAATGAGAAGCTTTGGATATGGACAAGAGCTTGCAAGAGAAGTTGGAATAGATCCAAAAGACTTTGATGGAATTAATAAATTTGCTCAGGACTATAAGAATGGAGCCGTTGATCCAAGAAGAACAGATGCAGGAGCAAGAGCAGCAAGTATCTATGAAAAATTCAGAGGAGGAGAAAGGAATCTTCCAGGTGAAGGAATGGAAACTCCTGTCATAACAGGAGGATGGTCTTGGCTGCCAGGCAAATGGTCACAGATACAAGCCGCTAAACATGGATGGATCGCAACAATGATTCAACCTTTCGTAAGAAGCCCTTCCGAAATTACAAAACAGGCATTTAGAACAATGCCTGGTTTAAACATGACAGTAGATACTTTTTATAGAGATCTATATGACGAATCCAGCTTCTTCAAGAACCATTGGAAATCTGAAGTAGCTATTGGGGCAGCATCTTTAACTGCTGTCTGGTCAATGCTGCAAAATGAAAACTTCGAATGGACTGGACAAGGCCCATTAAACGGTGATGCTCGTAATTTATGGCAATCAGCAGGAAAGCAGCCAATGTCATTTAGAAAGAAATTCATTAATGATGAAGGTGAAGAACAATGGAGTCCTTGGCTTTCATACAGAGCCTATGAACCGCTTGCAATGATTTTCAGCATGGCCGCTGATATTAAAGATCTTTCTGCCAACTTAACTCAACAACAAAGAGATCAACTTCAATATGCCTCAACAGTACAGATAGCTGCTCAAGTTCTAACAGGTCAGTTGAGAAGCTCTTATTACCAAGGTATTAGTGATTTCCTTGATGTCGTAATGCCTTCTGGATTCGGTAAAGTTTCACCTCAACCAGGTGAGATAGGAAAGCTAGAAAGATACTTCCAGAAACAAATCTTCTCTGTCGCTCCAATGTCTAGTCGGATGAGAAGTATGACTCAAATAATTGACCCAGTAAAGAGAACTCTTCCTGAATTAGCAGTAAGAAAAGAAGTTGATCCAGCAGTCGGATATGGAAAAGAAGGAGAGGTTTGGGAGTGGCCTGGAGATGAACAAAATCCAGGTGGAGGAGCATATGGATTTAAAGAAACAGGTGTAGCAAGTAGTTCACTTGGTCCTCTAACTAGACTTGCTACTAACTTAATTAATGAGTTCAAACGTAATACTCCTTTCTGGTCTAAGGAATTACCAGCTCGAAGAAACTGGATAACAGGAGAGCCTCTATATAACCCAGGATTCTTAGGTGACGAACACATGCCTTTCGATGAAGAACCTTGGTTTACTCAATTAACAAGTGCATTTGTTCTTACTAGCTTGCCAATGATTTATGCCTTTACTCCCGTCTTAGGAAGTATGCCTCAAGTCGTAGGAAGAAAAGGACATGAACTTACAGCTAAAAAGAATTATGTAATGCACGAATTAATGAGACTAAGAGGATATGGTTCTTCATTCTTACCCCCAGGCCCAGATGATTTACAAAGAGGTGTAACGCTAAGTGCTGCTGCTTATGAGCAATACATTTTTTATATTGCTCAAACTCCACATCCTGATACAGGACTGACTTTATGGGAAGCTTTATTCAGAGAAATGAATACTAAAACCTATAAAGCTATTAAACCAGATCAATTTGGAGATCAGTATGTATCTTCCCCAAGAACAGAAATATTAACGAAAATAATTACTGAATATAAAAGACTAGGTAAAAGTTATTTTATGACTGATCCTAAAAATCCTTACATCTTAGAAGTATTAGAAGAAAGAGCACGGCAAAATGCAGAAACTAATGCAAGAGATCAGGCTATCATGTTTGGTGTTGATCAAGATGGGAATCAAACGACAGGAAGCACAAGGTCTGTCACTGCGACAGAATACACTCAACAACTTAATCGCTAATGGCCTACGCCCTCCATATCTATACCAGCACTACCGCTGGTCAAACAGACTTCCAATTTACGTTCCCCTATATCAAGGCGGAACACGTAAAGCTCTACGTTAATTACACGGAAATTGCTTATGCAG
>VTLG01001966.1_pt1 | contig 14747 bp, 3 predicted proteins | sample 4694571 | NCBI WGS metagenome assembly VTLG01 (sample SAMN12604809, study PRJNA352737) | marine metagenome | biome: ENVO:00000447; feature: ENVO:00000209|ENVO:00000569|ENVO:01000036; material: ENVO:00002151; isolation source: viral sequences binned using virsorter ...
CATCTATTGAGACATTGTTTGATATTCTAAATGATGCAATCAACGGAAAGACTCTTGCTGGTCTACCTCCACTCAATACAGGTGACTTTACAATCAACAACGAAGCATCCAAGTGTTTCCGTGATGTCACATACATCGTTGATGCTATTGTCAATGACCTTAGAGTTGGTGGTAACATCAATAGTATACAGGCTGGTGAAGCATATTATGTTGGTAACAGTTTAGAATATATTGACGGGGAGAAGACAGAGACACTAGATGCATGGAACTATGTTGGTGAGATGGCAACTGCTGCCATGAGAAACTTTGATGTTCTAGCATATAACTGTTCAACAACTGGTGGTTCTGCTATCGTTGATGTCAATGATACCCGTGGTATTATTATTGGTATGAGTGTCAAAGAATATGACGACACTGATCCAGTCAATCCTGCATATGTCAACGGACTGCTACAAGATGGTGCTACACAGTTAGTTACTAACATACCAGCAGGAACATATGTTAAGAGAATCGTAAGTAACACACAGATTGAACTTGGTGTTAATGGTTCTAGATTAAATGAAGGTAACACAGTCAACGCCTTACAAACAAGTACAACGACAGAACTATACTTCGTGTACGAGAAAGGTATCTGGGCTGACACACTACCAACAACTGTGACTGTAGGACCTGAGTCTGAGAATCCTGATGTGATTCAAGATACAACTACATCACCAACAAGTAGAGAGTGTGCAGGAACAGCAAATGCTATTGAGACATTAGTTGGTAACATCACTACTATTATCAACAGTGGTCTTGGCACAGTCGTAAGACAAGAACAGACAGTCAACACTGCACTACTTGCATCCAGAGCAACGGTATTTACAATTGACGTTACTGGTGCAGGTCCTTCAAACCCACATGACTTTGAAACTGGTACACCAGTCAGACTTGTACCACGCCCTCGTTTTGATCAGACAACAGGTAGATATGTTGATGTTGACAAGCGTCTTGTTAGATTACCTAACGGATTTGAGACCAACAGAACATACTATGTAATCACACCTGGCAGAAGAACAGAACCAGAAAACTATGGTGCAACAACATTCTTTGATGGTAATGATCAAACAAGATTGATGCTTGCAACATCTAAAGAAAATGCTGCTGCTGGTATCTACATCTATGCATCTGAAACTGATGCAATTGATAAGGATGTTGAGATTGATCTCTATCAGTTTGTGATTGATGATTCATATGATCTACACAATTATAAGGCATCATTAACAAATACAGTCAACGCTGGTATTATGACTGATGTAGCACACATCTTTGATATACCATCCCCATCAACTACAGCTCAGAAAGCATTCATCAGAACAATTGAAGGTGGTGTTCTACCTTTAGTATCAACAGCATACGCTAATGATCCACAAGTTGCAGTCACAAATAGTGCTGATGCAAACTTCGGTAGAATCAATCCTAAAATTGAATTCTTTACTCGTTATCAGAACAACAAAGTAATTACTTTACATAAAACAAAAGCAGATGCAATCAATAATGTAAACCCAATTACATTTGGTGCAGGACAGACTGGCGTTGTATTCAATCTATTTGCTAACAAACGTCGTTCACCAATGCAATATGATCCTACATTTGCTACTCTTGCATCACCAGAAGGTAAGTGGTTCATCAAGTGTAAGGATGAGGTAACTGGTGCACAAGGAACTCCTGTAGATAATATCTTCTGGAGAATTAGTCAGCAAGATTACTCAGATAGACAAAGATCTACAGATATGTGGTATCAACGTCTTACAGATGATCGTGATAAGGATGACAGAACATACAAACTTCGTATGGTCATTCCTAAGTATCTTGAGAATGCAAGAGATCCAATTAATGGATTCGTTATTAAGACAAGAACTGACGATACTCGTAAGTTAGTTCCTCAGAAGATACTATTGAAACCAGTGACTGGTACAGTATACGGTGCTCGTTTTGAGAACCCAGTTAATGCTGGTGAATATATTGGCGATACAACTGGAACATATGATCCATACAAGAGAGATACAACAGGTGCAGGAATTGAATACCGTGCTATGGCAAAGTTTGTATCTGGTGTTCAAGCAACAATTCAGTCTGGACGTAAAGTTAAGGACTTGTTAGATGATAGTATAGAATATACAGAATTGACAGTCTTTGACCATGGAATTGACACTCTTAATTTTCCTGGTTTAAGAAATGAGATATTTACTACAGTCAAGATTACTGCTCCACAAGGTGGTATCTTCATAACCAGTAAGGTAGATAACACTGCAAATGCAACTAATGCAGTTTCATTTGCTGGTAACTCATCAGGTCTTGCAAATATTCATGCCTACTACACAGTAGATGGTGATCACTACATTATAATCAAGAACATTAGATCTGGTACATTAGAGTACAGTGAGTTTGCAAACACAAGATTCACTCAAGGCACAGTCTTTGCTGACATGCTAGAGGATCAGGATATGGGCAAATCGCTACCTCTTAAGACCCAAATCGCAAAAAATAATCCCCAGTTTTTCTACAAGCAAAACGGTGCGAATGTTTATACAGTCACACCTGGCGATAGAATACAAGATAGTGCTGGTGTTGAATACTATGTTGATAGTGTTGAGGATGTTGGAGTTATTGAAGATACATTCTACGTCTTCGGATATGAGACATTACAGAAACGTATCTCAGGTCAGCAAGATGGTATCTACTATCTAACTGCATTGCGTGGTAATATTTCACCATTCCCAACTGGTGCTGGTGTAACTAATAACTTCAAGAAGTTTAAGTTCTCACAACCAGTCAGCAAATTATATCCTCTAAACTATAGAAACGATCCTCTTTGGTTTACTAAGTCTGGTACATCACAACTAGAGAAAGATTACTATGCTGGATTAATAGATCCACCATCAACATTCTCTGCTGCTGATAACTACACACATGGTCTTGTATATGTTAACGACTTCAAGGGATCAACAACTAGAGAGATGGTTGATGATCTTACAGAGCAACCAGCATTCTTGACAAATACTTATGATATTAAAGCACAGGTAGGTAATGCTACATCTGGATCAGAAGATCGTTTGATTCCTATTGGTGGTAGTGGTGATGTATCAATATCAGATACGAGATATTATGTTGAACTGAGACGACCATCTATTGCAAGAGCAGGAAACCACACATTTGAATATCTCGGTTATGGTCCTGGTAACTACAGTACAGGTCTACCAATTAGGCAAGAGATCGTTCTAACACCTGACGAAGATTTCTATGCACAGTCTAAGAAACAGGATGCTGGTATAGTATTCTACACTGGTATCAACTCACAAGGTGACTTGTACATTGGTAACAGAAGAATCAATGCTATCACTGGTGAGGAGACATTCATAGATGCTGCTGTGTTAGCAGATGATGGTGATGAGGACGATACAATAGGAGGATTAGTTACTACATTTGATACTCCTGTAACATTCAATGAGAATATTACAGTTGTTGGTGGTGACGGGTCATTAGTAAGTAACTTTGAATCACCCGTAGTTATAAATGTACAAGATCCTGACTTAATACAGTCAAGACATTCATTAGTAATCAGATCAAACGTAGAATCAGTAGATCCTGTAACAAACCTAGAACAGGATGAGGGATTAGATAGATCTGCATTCTCACCACTCAATGGAGATATTGTTCTCAGTAAGAATAGAGTACAGGCTGCTGTATTCCAGTTCAATGCTAGAGGTAAGGGTCAGAGATACTTATTCCAGACACACACTGTAGGCGGTGTTGCTTCTAACATCACACCAAATCAATCCACAGATATTAATTATCAAGGTGGTGTGAATATTGGTGGAACCAGAATTGATATCTCACAAGATGTAGACTATGGTAGTGTACTTCCTGCACCTGGCGACGTATTACTTAAAGGATCTGAAATAGGTAAGACTGGATCTCTTGGTTGGATCTTATCTAACTACTTCTCACAAGTTCCAGATGGTGAAATCAGACAAATGGAATTTGATGGAACAAATGTTGTTAAGATAGTCTGGGGTGATGCAAACAGTGGTGCTGATATCAAGAACAGTGAACTTACTGGAGGAGGTATTACATCTGGATCACAAATCAGGATCAAGAATCTTGATTTCAAACCAGAATTAAACCTTACATGGCAGATATACAGTAAACCTGGTGATCCATTCTCAGCAGACAATAACTATGCACATTTCCAAGTTATTGATCAACTTCCAGCAGATATAAAAACTTGGACTGAACTACTTGCAATTGGAACTAATCCTACTATTGAATATTCTAATGCTAACTTCAAGGAAGTTGGTGTAATAGGTGGTGAAGCAATTAGAACATTTACAGAGGAGATTGGTGATTATAAGTTAGGTATCAACACAGTTACAAGATTACCACATGATGCATATCAAAATGCATGGACTGGAATAGAATCTGATCCTCGTGCAAACCTTGATGTTGTTGGTACAGCATTCATCAGTGGTAGAACAACTGGTGACTTCTTACAGCATACAAACTTTGCTGATCGTGATAAGACTGATGTTGATAATGCATTCTTAGTTGGTGGCGATAGTGCTAATCCTAATGATCAGAGTGTATTCAGAATCGCAACTACAAACAGTGGTCGTGTTGGTATCAATGTAAACAACACTCTATTAGATAGAGCACTCGTTGTTAACGGTCTATCTAGATTTACTGATGATGCTAGATTTGAGCATGATATTGAGGTCAATGGTGACAACGGTGTAATTGCTGAGATCAGAACATCACAGACAACAGGGACATTTAACCTAATAGATGACTCAACATTCGTTGGTACATTGAACTTAGGTAGTGAAGTTACAACTGCATACTTATTCAATGATAGCACAGCAGATCAGTTCATACATATTGGTCGTTCATCTGAGCATAGTAACATATGGTTAGGTGTAACACCTGACAGCACTGGTGCAAATATTTCTAAGGTAGAAATTGGTGGTGCATTTGCTAACACTAACGAAGACTTATCATACACCAAGATTAAGACTAGAAACTTAAGGATTGATGGTGATGCATGGTTAGGATTCCGTAAGGGATTAGGTGAGACTGTATCACTTAAATCACAGGCATCACAAGTTGACTTCTTTGCCAACACTGGTGGTCCTTCAATCATTAACTTTGCTACTAACGCATCTGAGATCAATATTGCTGGTCAGGGTGGTGTTACTACAATCAATAACCAGTTAGAAGTTATTGCATCTGCTAAGTTTAATGGTGATGTACATATGTGTGGTGGTGTTGCATCATTCGCATTTACTGGTGGAAGAGCACAGTTAGGAACTGATATAGTTGCACATGAAGATGGTATTATATCTCAGTCACTATTCAATAAGAATATTGACATCTTAAATGTTCTTGTCAAAGGAACAAATGAAGAAGGATATAACCAAGTTGATACTGCTGGTGCAGGAAATTGGGGTGGTACAGCATACCAGAACTCAATCAATACTGGTGGATCAGTTGAACCTATTATTCTAAGTGCATTAAGTGGAGATGAGTTCTACTTACCACTTAAATTACAACCAGTCAAAGCAAATGGTGATCCATACTTTGGAACAAGTGACTATATCATAGTTGACAGTGCAGTTGTTGGTACAGGTTCATCAGCAACAGGTCATCCTGAGATTCTACAGATTACAGAACTCACAAGGATCAACGAAGCACCATACTATATCAAGGTCAAGAGACGTCCATTCGGTGCATTTGGTGGTGTATTAGATAATCACGTTGACACTACACCAATATACAAGGTCAACGTACAGTTTGATGCTACATGGACAGAGCAAGCACTTGACAATGATACCAGTGCAACTGACCCAGTATATCTTTCAGAGTTTGGTGGTAACTTAACAAACAATGATTACGTTATTGTTGATAGAGACGACTCACCAAAAGTTCCAGAATATATCAAGGTTATTACACCTCTTGCTCAACAGGTTCAGAAGTTTAGAGTATCTAATTGTGCTGATCCAGATGAGGATGTGTTTGTAGTTGACTCTGTAACTGGTGAAGTACAGATTGGTAATCCAAATATACCTGGCTCAATCTTAACAATCAACTCATCCCTTAACATGGTTGGTGGTTGTGGAACATTAGGTGAAATTGAATTTACTGGTGATGCAGAAGCAGGATCAAGAGTAATTACAAACGTAAGTGTTACGACTGCTGGTAAGACAATTGCTGATATTAAGAGAGGAGATGCTCTTTCTGTTTTAACAGACGCATCCCCACTTAAGATATTCCAAGATACATTTGTTGACTTTGTATTTGGTGGTGTTATCTACTTAAACAGAACAATAATTGGTTCTGCTTCAGTAACTGGAACTACATTTAAAGTAAGTACAAACGAGAGATTCACAACAACTGATGGTGGTCCTAACACTACATTTGATGTTGATACATGCACAGGTACAACAACGATTGGTACACATGCTGGTAGATTTGATGTCAACCTAGCATGGTCTAATGATGGTAATATTCTCACAAATGCTAACCTACCATCAGGATTAAATCTAGATGACGTAATCGTTTATGGTTACTACGCAGATCCACAGTCAATACAGGGTAATGGTCCTAATTCAACTATCGTATCAACAAGTGGTAGTGGTAATCAATTACAGATGATCCTCAACCAAATTGGAGAGGGTAATGGTCAGTTTGCTTTAGGTGATTTAATTGCTGTAGGACCTCTAACATCATTCAGTAATCCTACAGGTCAGATTGAATTCATGACAGTGACCTCAGTCATACCAGAGACTAACACAGTCATTGGATTGAGAGCTCAAGAGGGAACAGTTGAAATGAGTCATGGTGTTGGTACTGTTGTTAGAAGAGTTATCAAACATGAGAGACAATCTAAGGTAATTGATGCTCAGATCAGACAGAGATTAATTTCTGGAGTTCCAAATGATTATGTCTCTGTAATATTAGAGAGAGGATATATCTCACAACAAAAATTAGATTATAAACAGTGGTTGAGATTTAGAAATACATCTACTGGTACTGAGATACTAACTCATGTAAATGGTAGGTTGTATGGCAAGATGCACATGCAACAGATGGATGAGCAACTTGGTGATGGTGCTAAGTCATACAGAGAAGGTAGTCTAACAGTTACTGATAACTTAACAGTAGAAGGTGGTAACTTTACTGTTTATGATAGTGTTAGACAAACAAAACTATTCCAGTTTGTTAATGATGACGGACATGCTGATCACCAAGGTCTATTATATTGGGATGCTGGTGTACTTGCTAGAGGAGACTTCTTCTTATATCCATCATCTTGCCCAGAAAATGTTCTAATAAACTTAAATTGCACACCATCATTCTCGGTTGACAATTTAGGTAACGTAACTGCTAAGACAACACTAACAGTCACAGGTGAAGCATCAGTAGCACCAACAGAGGCAGATGTATTCTCAGTACAGAATCTAGGTGTAAGTGGTGGTAGTGAATATACTATCAAGCAAGATCGTTCAATTGATGCATTTGGTATCACAAACTTCACCACATCAACTGGTGCAAGACATACAAGATACTTATCTGCAGCATCACCAGAAGCAGATCTAACATTGACTGCGAACATAATATACATGGTCAATGTTCAGAATACACAAACATTAATTGTTACACTACCATCAGCACCACAGACAGGTGACATTGTAAGAATGATTGATGTGGGTGGTAACTTGAAATATGATACAACATTAGTCATCAGAACTCCTGAGACTAGTGGCACACCAATACAAGGTGATTCAGTTGGAACATTATTTGGAGATAGATTAACTCCATATCCATCTGGTGAACTTGTAGTTCAGACTCCTAATGCAGCATTTGCATTAGTATATCTTGGAGCAGTTGATAGTAATGATCAAATAGGCATCCCAACCAGCGTACAAGGTTGGTGGTTAATGGAGGTATAATTAAATGCCAAGTTACAACCGTATAAAAGCACAGAAAGCCAGTCCCATAGGTACAATCATGCCATGGACTGGTAGTACGAGTACTTCAGATTTGACACCAGATGCCATACCAAAAGGTTGGATAGTCTGTAATGGTGCTCAACTACAAGCAAAACTTTATCCTGTACTTGCACAAATAATAGGTAATTTGTACGGTCCTGTGACAGAACCTGGTCAACCATTCATTGGTATATCAAATTCATATCCAAATTATAATGACGATGATGTATTCAATCTACCAACATTAAATCAAACAGTTCCAATAGATTTAGAAGGTAACTTACTATCTCCACTGGAATTATCTGTTGTAGGACAGTATATTTCATTAAATGGATTTGAAGGTAATCAAGCACCATCTAATGTATTGTCATATATTGATGCAACATTTTCAGCAGCAGTTGACTCAGCATTAGCAGGAAAAATAAGAGGTATTACTATTGAACCTCCATCATATTTTGATACTATTAGAACTATACCTAGAAAATTAGGTATTGATCATACTGCAACACATACACATCCAAGACCAGAAGATGGTTTCTATCCATCTGTAGAATTAGGTGGTGGTTTTCTTGGTTTATGGGAAGCAGGAAACTTTGAAACTCAAAGTGCAGAATATGCGACTGGTTCTGATGCAGGAATAGCTGACGATGAACCACTAGCAGATAGATATGAACCTGGTACAAGAACATGGACAGCATATGATAATGCTGCTACATCATTGGTTCGTTGTACTAATCATAGACATTTTGGTAACTCATCCGATCTTATACCAGTAGTTCCTACAGTTGATCGTGTTGTCTCACCATTTGGAAATACAAAAACTTATCCAGATGACAATACTTGTATCACAAACGTACAACAACCAGCAGTTACTGCTCCATTTCCACCACCTGGCACATACTTAGGACAAAGAAATTATTATGTATCAGATCAAGTTCCAATAGAAAGGAGAGGTAGTGGTGTAATACCACCAGCAACAGATCCAAATGATTATTATGGTGCAGTAGGAGCAGGAAGAGATTATCCATATCCTACAACATTGAGTCATAATGGCGATGCATTCACTGCTAACTCACTAGGATCTCACAATCATTTCACCATTGACATTGCAATGACTCAGGGACAAATGAATATCCCTACTACTCTACTCATAAATAATATGACGACTGGAAACATAGAACCAATTGATGTTGACAGATCGTTAAGTGTACAGATTAATCCTAACACACCATCCTTGGTTACTTTGTATATCATAAGAGCATACTAATGGCAGTACTATACTCAAAAGAAAAAGGAAAACTAGGGACACTTACTGGTTCTATTATGAACTGGTCTAAACAATTATCATCTAATGACCCACAAGATCCAACGATATATCAAACTCTTCCTGCTGGTTATTTAAGATGTGATGGTGCAGTTTATCTTGCAGAAAATTTTCCAGAACTTGCCACTATATTAGGAACAGGATTAAACTGTAGATATAAGAAGCCAGATACAACATTACTTGATAATCAATTTCAAGTTCCAGATCTCAGTGCAAAGTCTACCAAGACATCATTTTCATCAAACTTGGGAGACTATCAGGACATGTACTTGTTTAACGATGCTGGACAAGAAATAACAAAAGCTGGTGTAGGATTAGAAGTAAGTAGCAATATAGGATCAACTTATACAATACAATATCAAGGTAACTTTTTCTTACCAGCACAGACGATTGAAATTACAGGACAACCTGGTTTTACTAGGTCTAGTGGTAATTATACAGAAGAAACAGAAGTATTACATACAGCATTCCAACCACATGCTCACTTTCATGATGGTTATAGATCAAGAACTGCATCACCAACTGGTGAGTTTAGTTTATTTGGTAGAAACTCTTACACATCTAAATCTAGTTTGTGTATCATGCCATTCATAAACAATACAAGACAAGAATTATGTAAAGCATCAGCATCTAAATCCGTTGCTGCTGGACAACAGAGAGTTAGATCCAACAACTGTTTATTTGGATCAGAAACATACACATGGTATGGTGCTTGTTGGCAGGGTTGTGACTTTGAACAGAACTCAAAGTGTCTAGTACCTGGTAATATTCCTGAGCAAGATTTACAAGGTAACCTAACTGGAAACATACTACAGTTTGGATGTGCTAATGAAGGAACTGGAACTCCAGTAGCACAACAAGGTTGGCCAATATATATTACTAAAGGACAACCAGCATTCAAGGCATTCTGTGGAGACATTGAATATACCAGTGAAGCAAGTTGTAAAGGAGGAGAAGGTAGTTGTTTTCCTGGTGCAGCATCTTGTCAAAACTTTAGTCAAATTGGAAATGGTCCTATCTACAGTAAATTAGATGCTAACTATACACCTCAATTGGTTACACAAGCAACTCAAGTTCCATTTGACGCACAACCAAGTTCAGTATCATATGGTGCACTTAATAATACTGTAACTGATGTAGTGGAATTTGGTAATGAGTGTATTCATAAACACTTTGTTCCTTTTAATCAAGACCCACATACATTCAATGTTGTAACAAAACCAACATATATCCCTGCTGGTGAAATAACATCAACACTTAACATTGATGTTAATGAGGAAAACAAATCAGATGCTTATATACAACCATTTTTAGTTCAAGAATTTTTAATTAAATATTAAGATGGCAACATACAGGAACTCATATTCTAATTATTATTCCGATAAGACTGGTAACCACTCTCCTGTCGGAACAATTCTTCCTGTCTTTGCTGATCTTAACTTAGGAGCAGAAACACCTGAGTATACATATCCACAACATTTATATTGTGATGGTAAAGAATTAAACATTCGTGATTATCCAGAATTGTATAGTATCATACAGAATACTTATGGAGGATCTACCGCAGTTACAAAAACTCAAGCATCAGCACCTGGTGGATTGAGAAGATCATATATCATAAACAATAAGTTATTCTTTCAATTTTATTATGATGCTACCAACAATAAAGCAAATGTAAAAAGACCATATCCATTCAATGCTGTAGTAAGATTTCAATTTGGAACAAATCCATGGGGAGCATTTCCATCTAATGGTGTGTTCAATCAACAAACATTTTATGCATTGGTACAACCAACAGAAGATGTTAGTTCACAAGCACAAACAAATGAGTTTGCTTATGAAATATCATTTCCAGAAAATCAGAATGTTGACCTGTCAACTGTCAATGCAAACGATTACACATTTAACTTTACAAGTGGTGCTGCTCATCCAGAAATTGTAATCCAAAAAGGATATACCTTACAAGATTATCCATATAATATTGGAACATTTAATCTACCAGATTATAGAAATAGAAAGATACTTGGATTTGGTAACGTCAATGGAGCAGGAACAGCAACACCAGAGAATGCAGTAAACAATTTTGTCGGACAAACTGGTGGACAATGGTACATTCCTAAAGCAACACTAATTGATAGTGGAGAGTTCTTCGTTATTGGTGATGTTAGAACAACAGGATATAATAATATTGTAGCAGATGTTGGTGCATCAATTGTAGGAAATGTCACTTATCAGATAGGACCTATGGATGACTATACATTTCCATTTCCTCCACAACATGGTCATAGAATATTATCTGTAGAAGTTGATCAAACAAAACAAGCAGAAAGAGGAGCAGCAGAAGCTGATAAGTTTGCTGTAGATTATATTGATAGTAGAGCAAATATTAGTATATTTGAACCAAATGGAACTGCTGGTGGTGCACTTGGTCACTCACATGGTTTAATTGGTGTACCATTACAAAACTCACTAGCAGCAACATATGGTAACGCTAGTGGTATTGGAGAAACAGCAGGAACATCTGGTGAACAACAGTATCAATATCTCATATCAGAGTCTGCAGAAGTAAATGTGACTAGTATGTCATATGATTCTAACACTGATCTAATAACAGTTAATACAGATGGTAACCATAACTTCTCAGTCAATGATATAGTTACTGTAAATGGTGCATCACCATCAGAATATAGTGGTAACTTTACTATAGTAGCAGATAGTTTTGGTCTTACATCTTTTGCAGCAAATCCAAGAGATGGAGAAACACCTGGTCAAACAACTGCATCTGGTGCTACTATTACAGTAAAACTAGCAAATGGTTATTTTGCAGAGACTGAGGTGGCAGTGCCACCTAGAATGTATGCTGTTGACACTAACACATTGGTTGGTGGAAAAGATATACAATTTGAAATACCTGGTCAAACAACCACAGTAAAAGAAGAACAATTTACTACACCACAAGCAGGACTTGTAACTATACCAGATGCATCGTTAGGAAATGTGAGTGGTTGTATTATTCAAATACAAGCACCAGGCGGTGGTGGTGCAGATAGTGATACTGATGGACAGAATGGAGGATATGCTGAAATAGGTATAACTGTTGATGGCACATTCTATACTATCAGAGCTCAAGGTGGTTTCGGTGGACAAGCAGGAGTTGATGGCGGTGCTGGTGGAAATGGAGGATCTTTTATAATTCCACAAGTATTATTAGATGATGCTAGATTTACTTTCAATCAATTGCCTGGTTTAAATGGTGAAGATGGTGCTACTACTGGTACAGGTTTCAATGATTCATTAGGTGGTGGTCGTAGTGGTGGAATTCCAGAAGGAACAGTAACTACTGGTGGTAATGGAACAGCACAAGTAAAACAACAGACGGTTAACGATCCAGAACAAACATTTACATCAAATGGATCATGGCAAATACCAACTGGTGGTGCTGGTGAAGTAAGTAGAACGATATCAATTGAAATATCAGGTGGTGGTGGAGGTCCTGGTAATGCCAACGCTAACTCTAGATGTACAGGACAATGGCCAGGTTGGCCAACATCACTATCAGGTAAAACTGGTGCACTTGGTGGATATGGTGGTAGAGGTGCAAGAATACAAGGAAGTATCTCAGCTCAGTCAGGTATATTAAGTTGGGGTATAGGACAAGGTGGTAATGTAGGTTTCAACAGAAGAGCAGGAGATAATACACAGGGAACAACAGGTAACGACCCATTTCCTCCATACGCAGGACAACCATGGCAGAATTTTCCTGGCGGTATTGGTACTGGTACAGAACCAGATGGTAGTTCTGCACCCGCTAGTGGTGCTGCTGGATCATTATCAGGTCGTGGTGGACGAGGTGCATGGGGAAATGGTGCAACTGCTGGATCAGGTGGTGGTGTTACAGGTTTATACTTAGACGGAACTCTAATCGCTGGTGCTGGCGGTGGAGGCGGTGGCGGTGGATCAGGTGGTGGTTGGAATGGAGGTGGAACTCTTGACGGTTGCTATCCTGGTGGTGATGGTCGGCCACCCGCACAGTCACTAAGACAAGTATCAGGACCTATAGATTTCGCAAATGGTTCAAATGGTGGACAAGGTGGATGCTCTGCTGGTGGTGGAGGAGGTGGTGGATCTGCCTGTGGTATCATCAACCAAACACCTGGTGGTGAAGCAGGACAAGCGGGTGTCGGACACAATGGTAATGGTGGTGGTACTGGTGGACGACAAGGTATATCAGGTATCAGAACTGATTTCTGGGCTGGTGGAGTATCTCAAGACTCAAATGGTTCATTGCCAACAGAATCAGGTTATGTAAAGATACAATTCTCAAGTATTAATGAATATTATGATGCTGTAGGTGGTGCTGGAGGTGCTGGTGCAGATTTGTTTATTGGATTTAATGGTATCAGCACAGATGTCACAGTTAATTTACAAAATGCTGGTTTAGGTGGAGGTAATGGTGCTAATGGTGCTAATGGTAGAATATATGTAAGTTATTTTGCTCAAGATGAATCAACACAGGTGCCAGGTGGTCAAACAACTCCAACAGGAAGATATTATGAATGTGATAGTGATGGTAATCCTATTGGTACATCATTTGAAGCAAACGTATGGTTATCATCAACTGATCCTAATATAAAACCAAGAGGATTTGGCACAGGATCTGGAACAACCGCAGGATTTGTTGGTGGTAATGCTCTTCCAAACAATGCTACTGGTAAAATCCAACAGTACATACCATTTACAGGTAACGCTAACGATGCAAGTGGTAAGAGACAATTAGAAGTAGGAACATTTAACTTGACAAATGCTAATAAAGTAAGATTTCATGTAATTCGTGGTAGTAATCAAAATGGTGGTGAGAATCCAGATCAAGCAATAAATCTATTCTACAAAAAAGGAGCATCTAATACTGTAACATTATACAGTCAGATACTATTAGGATCTAATAGTAATCCACAGTGGCAAGCAATAGACTTAGATATTGCTGAAGGAGATGCGATGAGAGCTTCGCAAGTAACATTTATTATAGAACAGGATAGAGGACCTGTATATCAAACAGCACCAGCATTTGATGATAATTATGGATTAGGTGCAATTACACTATTCTTTGACTCTACTATTGTTACAACATTTATATCTACTGGTGGTGCAACACTACAAGGAAACTTAGATGTAGGTGGACAACCTATCAATTCTGATGATGGTATTGATCAAGTAAGACGAGATGTATCAGCAGTTGGTGCAGCATTGACAGTGACAGATGGTGAGTTTTCAATGTCATCATCTACACCTATTACTACGACTGCAACTGTATCAGCAGAGAATGACATTCCTCTCATCACTAAATACCATAGGGTAAAGTATTTAATCAAGGCACTATAAATGGCAACTATAGCATC
>VTLG01004730.1_pt1 | contig 14747 bp, 21 predicted proteins | sample 4694571 | NCBI WGS metagenome assembly VTLG01 (sample SAMN12604809, study PRJNA352737) | marine metagenome | biome: ENVO:00000447; feature: ENVO:00000209|ENVO:00000569|ENVO:01000036; material: ENVO:00002151; isolation source: viral sequences binned using virsorter ...
TTAAACATGTAAAGTTAAATGAATCTGTTTTGCCTAAAAGTCTAGGCGTGAAAGGTAAGAACCATGATGGTGTTAGATACTACACTATTGATGGTGTTAATATGCCTTCCGTGACTTCTATTCTCGGTGACATACCAGAAAGAAAAGAGAAGATTGTAGCGTGGCGAAAAGCAGTTGGCGAACAAATGGCTAACTACATATCAGTAACCTCTACCAACAGAGGTAAATCAACCCACAAATTAATAGAGAACCATCTTAATAACGAAGATGACAAGAGTAATGGTGTGACCAATGTTGTCGCATTAGGATTATTCAGACTTATAAAACCATATCTTGCTAGAATTGATAACATAAATTGTTTAGAAGAATACCTATACTCAAAAGAAATAGGTGTAGCAGGTCAGGTGGATTGTGTCGCAGAGTATAAAGGTAAACTATCTATTGTAGATTTTAAGACCTCTACAAAAAGACGGGACGCAGATTACAATTATGGTAACTTCTTACAATGCTCAGCGTATGCCAAAATGTTTGAAGAAATGTATCCTGATAAGAAAATTGAGCAGACGGTTGTGCTTGCAACATGTGAAAGTGGTGAAGTGCAAGAGTGGATACATGGCGAAGATAAGATCAAAGAACACCAAGACTTATTCTATAAACACACAGCAGAATTTTTAGAACGACATAAACAAAAATTGTCAGAGATTGCATAAATACTTACATGCAAAAATTACTAATCACAATCCTGTTGTCACTTTTTTTAAGCGTTTCTGTAAATGCTAATAATCATTTGCAGCCTGAAAAAGAAAAAGATACATTTAATTTTTATTGGACACAAATGCCAGCTGTATGTGCTCCCAGAGAAGATATAGCAGCTTGGGTAGCGAAACATGAATTTACACCTGTTAGTGTAAGTTATGGTAGAGAGAATGGTCAACAACAAGGTCAAGTGGTCTATGTGGTTACCGTATATATAAGTCCAGATTATCAAATGGCTGCGATAGCAGAAACACCTACAAGTCCTGATCTATGTGTTTTATTTAGAACATTTGATTTACAATTAAACCCTAATCTAGTAAAACCAGGCTTGACTTTATAGTAATATCTGATATAATATACCTAAAGGCAGGTAAATTATGAGCGATGATTACGAACAAGGTAGAGATACACACGACCATGATTTGACTTATGAGAATGAGCAAAGCACGGTTACTATACCTTTAAAAGAATATGATAAGTTAAAAGAACAAGGTCAATATATAACAGACCCTAGTTTAATTTCAATCATAGATAAAATAGAAGAACTAACAAGAGCATTGAGAAGACATATAGTCAGAAAATTTTAATGTTAATGAATAGTAAAAAGTTTGCTATGACCATTGAAGCAATAGTAAAAGAAAAAAAAATACCATACATGGATGCTATTCTTAAATTCTGTGAAGAAAATGATATAGATCCATCAAGTGTTGGTTCACTTATTAACAAATCACTTAAAGAAAAGATACAATTAGAAGCAGAGAAGCTAAACCTGATTGAAAAATCAAGCACAGCGACTTTACCTTTATGACAAGTTATGAAGCATATACATTATATCTTGCTATCAAGTTGCATTTTACTACCCCTAATTATGATTATTTTAAGCACAATGCCAAGGTAAATAGTAGTTTCAATTCATTTATAAAAAGAAATGATAGATTCTTCTTTCATAAATTAGCAACTAAATATGGTGAGAACTTACGAGATTACTATGTTAGTAATTTTGTTGATAGACCTAAAACATGGGTAGGAGATTTAGTAAGAGCAGATGGAGATACGATTTACAATAAATGGCGAAAGTATAATGAATCTTTTTCGTACAATTTTCGAAACGATTGCGTACTTATTCGTAATGTCATTGATGGTGACAATATTCGCTTTGATGATGTTTTCAGCGTTGATAGTGGGCAGCATCCAAGATTGCTACGGCTATTACTTTCAGGAAAGGTCTCAATACAATCGGTCATCATCTTTGATAAGATTTTGTCGTTTGTCAATCGTTGGGATAAAGAAATTAAAGAAACAATTATATGGCCTGAAAAGTCATTTAAGATTGCCAAGTTAAAACCATTTGTGAGTGTAAACTTAACAAAGTGTAAATTTATTATGAAAGAAATATTTGTATGATACAATATAAATTAAACACATATGGTTTTGTTAATAAAGTTGAAAAGCATAATTCGTTTAAAAAATATATGATGAATTATATAAAAAAACAACCAACATATAGGTTGATAGAAAGATTAGATGATATTTCAAATACTGATTGGAAAGATAGTTATAATCCTAATAGACCTTACGTTAAAAAATTTGCAAAACTTATATCACCGTATCTGTCAAAAATAGGTAGGGTTCTTAAAACAAAAAAATTTACAATTGGTAATATGTGGTATCAACAATATGGCAAAGGATCTAAACATCAATGGCACCATCATGTAAGTAGCAATTGGTCGGCAGTTTATTATTTAGAATTGCCTAATAATTTAGGTACAGAACTTTATGATATTACAGAAAGCAGAACATTTGATATAAAGTTAAATGAAGGTGATTTATTTTTATTTCCTGCTAACATGTTGCATAGATCACCGCCTAACATGACTAGTAAAATAAAAACAATCATATCATTTAATATTGATTTTAATGAGGTTATATGACAGATAAATTATTAACAGAGGAAGAAGTTAGAAAAGAATATAAAGAGCACCGTAAAGATAAAGTGTTTGCTAAATGTTGGCCTGCTAACAATGATAGTTTTTATGAATGGTGCTCAATGTATTTAGATTATAAACACATAACAAAAAAGAAAAAGAAAAGATGACTAAAGATTTTTTAGAACATACGCTTGAAGAACAAAAAATATTAGACATCGGTTTGAAACAATCAAGGCAAAATAAAGCAGATAGATTCCCAACTGCTGATGAAAGATGGCCAAGAGGAGGTGAAGTGATACAAGGTAAAAAAAGAGTTTTTTTAATAGGCAATGGTTTAAGTAGAAAAGAATTTGACTTAACACCATTAAAAAAATATGGCAAAGTTTATGGCTGTAATGCAATATGGAGAGATGAATTAGATAAGATTGATGTATTGACAGCAGTTGACAATGGTGTTATACATGAAATATATCATAACGGTATAGCACAAAAGATACCATGTTGGTTTAGAAACTGGACTAAAGTACCTACGCCAATGTATGAGTCAGTTGTTGAAGGTATGATAGGCAAACAAGAATTAGAAGAATTAAAAGACTATGATGTAATTACTCAAAATGAAAGAGGCATGTCACAAGAGTTTGTTATGCACGGTGCTAATTTAGCAGGTCAAGTTAAGATATTAAGAAATGCTAAAAAAGAAACACCAAGAGGTGACAAAGAGATAATAAAAAAACAAATCAATCATAATACTTTATATGTTTCTTGGATAAAAGAACCTGATTATTCTAAAGATATTAGAGAGTGTTGGTCAGAATATAAAGATCATGGTTGGGCATGTGGTGCTTCTGCTGGGTTTATTGCTTGTAAGGAAGAGAAACCTGATGAAGTATATCTCATAGGCCACGATTTAGTTTCAGATACAGAGAAAGTTAATAATCTATTTGCAGGCACAAAACACTATGTGGCAAAAGAAAATGGTCCTACACCTCATGTAAATTGGGTAGGTCAATGGTATGATCTATTTGCATGGAATCAGAATATTAAGTTTTTTAAAGTTAATAAAAGTGCAGATAATCTACCTACTAATCAACCCTTTAAAGAGTGGTCTGAATGGGCAGATAAGAAGGTATTATCATATATGACACAGGCAGAACTGCTTGACAAAATGCGTAAATGGTGATATAATGATACTATGTTTGATGAGATAATATACAAAGTATTAGATAAAGTTGTTTCAACCTGTGAGTGCTTGAAGAAGTGCATAAAAGAAAGGTCTTTGCCGAAAGCTTGTAGTGACGATAATGTTAAACAAGAAGAAGTAAAAAAATGGGCAAAGAGTAGAAAAAACGATTATAAATAATACTATAATATTTAAATTAATACATACAACAATATATACAAAGGATACATACAAATGACAAGTGCATTAGAAAATCTAAAAAAGTCAAAATCTAATTTTGACATCTTAACAAAACAACTAGAAAAATCCATAGATCAACCAGAAAAGAAAAAATCATACCAAGATGATAGACTCTGGAAACCAGAACTAGATAAATCAGGTAATGGTTATGCAGTATTAAGATTCTTACCTGCTGTAGAAGGCGAAGATATGCCATGGCAAAGAGTCTGGAATCATGCGTTTCAAGGACCAGGTGGTCAATGGTATATTGAAAATTCATTAACAACTTTAAATAAAAAAGATCCTGTTAGTGAAGAAAATACTAGATTATGGAATACAGGCATAGAAGCAGACAAAGAGATTGCTAGAAAAAGAAAGAGAAAATTATCTTACTATTCTAACATCTATATTGTCAGCGATCCTAAACATCCTGAAAACGAAGGCAAAGTATTCTTATTCAAATATGGTAAGAAAATTTTTGACAAGTTATCAGAGGCGATGAACCCACACTTTGAAGATGAAAAGGCAGTAAATCCTTTTGACTTCTGGGAAGGCGCTAACTTTAAACTGAAAATCAGAAAAGTTGATGGCTACTGGAACTATGACAAATCTGAATTTGAGCCAGTTAGTAGATTAAAACCTACTGATGATGAGATTGACAAGATATGGAAATCTCAATACGCTCTAAAGGCCTTCATTGATCCAAGTAATTTTAAATCTTATGATGAACTCAAAGAGAAACTGAATAAGGTTCTTACTGGAACAAGAAGTACGGAGTCCGTAGAAGATATAGACCTCCCACCTGTCAGTAATGACATACCTACATCTTCAAACGGTGCCGTAGAGAAAGAGGAATCATCTAACGATGGAGACGATCTATCGTATTTTAGTAAATTAGCTGAAGACGATTCCTAAAATCTATCTCTCTCACTTTCTCAAACGGGAGGCCAAAAGGCCTCCCACACCATGAGGAGATATAAATAAACATGATACGATAATATTTGTATCATAAATTAGAGCATTATTATTTGCTCGGAAAGATAATATGACGACACAAACAAACTGGGACCCAAATGGGACCTACACTTTATCAGAAATCGCTGATAAACATATCAAAGAAGAACAAAAAAACAATCTAAAAAACTTTTCAGTTATAAGTGATGTGCCAGATAACGGTACGTTAATATCACCTGAAAATGTTTTAAAGTTAAAAGTAGATGGCAAATATAACAGAGCCGTTGAAGATTTTTCATATAGAAATTTGTATGAGAATATTGACAGACGAAAAGGATTTGATTACAGATCCGCTTCTGGTATAATTACATTTGTTAGACCTAATGGTGATGAGGTAGATGTTGCAGGTGTACATAGAGGAGTTTTTGCTGCTGTAAAGCAAATACCTCTTGTAGTAAATAGACACTATCACAAACCAGATACTTCAATTGAAGAATGTAGAAGAATTGAAGCACAGGTTTATACAGACGAAGGTTATCATTTATATAAACAAACACCAGATCAAGCATTTAAGGCTGCCTGGGTTGCTGAAGAGGATTGGGCATTATCATTTGCCAAGACTCTTAAAAAGTTAGGATTAAAAGTCAAAGGTATTGGTGACTTTAACGGTACAAAGTTAACAGGTTATCAAACACTTTTAAAAACTATTGATGAATATAAAATTAAACCAGTAGAAAAAGCAGGTGAGTTATTAGAAGATTCATTAGAAGATGAAGATAAACTTAATTCGCTTTTTATATCTGGTCTTGCAGTATTATTGTCAAAAGAAACAAACTTGGTAGACAAGCATGTTAAGACAGCAATAGAAACTGCTTTATCTTCAGACAGCTTTCTAAAAAGAACTCAACATGGTTCTGCTAGAGAGAACTTAGCAATCAGATTTGGTAAAAAATACAATGGCGTTGTAAAAAGAAAAAACAAACCAGAGATTAATTTATATGAACTATGCAAGTCGTTAGATGTAAATACAGAGATTTTATCTACTGACGGCGTGATAGTTAATGCGTAAATTTAAAAAACTACCAAACATAGATAGAAGGGCGTACAAGGGAACTTTTACGCCCTCTAATCCATCAAAGTATAAAGGTAATGTAAAGAACGTAGTTTATAGATCAAGTTGGGAAAAAAGATTTATGAATTATTGTGACAGAACCAGAGAGATTATAGAATGGGGTAGTGAAGAACTATCAATATTTTATAGAGGTGTTGATGGCAAACCACATAGATATTATCCTGACTTCTACATGAAAGTCAGACAGCCTAACAACACATACAAAAAGTTTATTGTAGAAATCAAACCCAAATATCAGACTAGAAAACCTAAACCAGGTAAAATTAAATCAGCATATTTTAAAAGGTCATTATTAACTTATGAAACTAATAGACGCAAATGGTCTACAGCATTTGCTTTCTGTAAAAAGCACAATATGACATTTAAAATACTTACTGAAGATCATCTAAAGACCTTTTAAATCATCATAAATAGTAATATGGCAAGTGTATTTGACACTATTAAAAGAAACGCAGGCGACCTAGACCGTTCTAATAGTTGGTATAGATCACAGGTAAATAGAATTGCAAGTGGTACTACGGCACAACAATTATTCAGACAAGGTAAACTAGCAAAACGACCTAGTGTAGGTAGACTTAATTTGTTTGGTTATAACCCTAAATTAAGAAAAACATTACCTTACTATGATGTGTTTCCGTTAGTATTGCCTTTAGAAGGCATAACAGGTGGTTTTATGGGTATGAACTTTCATTATCTACCACCTTTATTAAGAATGAGATTATTAGAGCGTATGCAGGCAAGAGCAACAGATAGAGATTTTGATAGTAATACAAAATTTGATGTGACTTATGATGATGTAAAAAGATTAAATATTGTTAAACCAACAATTAAAAAATATTTGTACTCATATGTACAGACAGGTTTTTTAAGAATAAATGCTGACGAAGCTGCAACAGCAATATTCTTACCAGTGCAAAGATTTAAAAAGGCGTCAGAAACAAAAGTATATGCAGATAGTAGGAGATTTATCTAATGGCAATAGTTAGACAAGGTATAAAAATAGGGACATTTGATATAAGATTTGGTCTGCCAAGAGATAGAGGTTTTGATCCTGAAGAGGCAAGTAAAAGAATTAAAACAAGTAGACCATCTGGTCAATCAACATTAAGTAAATTTAGATCAATGGTTTCTAGTGGTGAGGGTCTGGCAAGATCAAATAAATTCATAGTTGTAATTAATTTTCCTAATACGATACTAGATAAAAACACATTTTCACAAATGGGTGGTTCTGAATTTCAGGAGTTTACTACAGCTTCAGAGTTTACAACATCATTAAAAAATGATATTAGGGAAAGATTGTTTTTCTTTTGTGATGGTGCGTCTATGCCTGGTAGAACAATTGCAGACGAAACAAATGACGCTATGTATGGTCCTGAAAGAAGTATAGCAAGAGGTGTAACCTATGACGATATAACTCTTACATTTTACATGGATCAAAACATGGCTGAACAGGTATTGTTTAAGTCATGGCAAAATCTAGCAATTAGTCCTAACACATATAATTCAAATTATTATGATGAATATACAGGCAGCATAGATATATTTCCTTTGATTGGCTTACAACAAGGACAAAATATAAAAAGAGCAACACAACAAGAAGACACAGCAGATGGCGAACCATTAGCACGAGCAACAATAGGTGCTAACTTTACACACCTTGCAGAAGCATTTCCTAAAACAATTGCACCCATTGAGATGTCATATGCCAATTCAGGTTTAGCAAAATTAAGTGTAACCTTTTCTTATAGATTTGCTGTGACACCAGCAGATTTAGCTGTAATAGGTGAAGGTGAACAAGGTATAGCAAAAGGCAGTTTAAAAGGTGATGTAAGATTACCTAATGAAGATATAGGTAGAAATTTAGGAGTGTTTGGTAATTTAGTTAAGAAGTTACCACCAGATTTAAGAAGAGCAGGCCGTGACGTAATCAATCAGGCAAAGACAAGATTTCCTATAGGAAGAATATTTGGTGGAAGAGTATTCCCACCGTTCTTCTAAATAGATAATAATTATATAATAAGGAGTTAAATAATGGCAATACCGAAGATAGTGACACCTACATATGAGTGTGAATTACCTTCTACAAAAGAAAAAATCAAATATAGACCATTTTTAGTTAGAGAGGAAAAGGTCATGTTGGTCGCATTAGAGTCAGATGATGATAATGCTATCGCAGAGGCTATGACTCAAATAATTAATAATTGTGTTTTAACACCTAATGTAGATGTTTCAAAACTACCTATATTTGATTATGAGTATTTGTACCTGAAGGTAAGAGCAAAATCAGTTGGTGAAATTGTCAACTTAAAACTAAAGTGTCCAGATGATGAAAAAGAACTTGTAGATCATGCTTTAAACATAGATGACATAAAGGTTCAATATGTGGGCGAAAGCAAGTTAGAGGTTCCTTTTGATGATAATTACGGAGTGATAATGAGATATCCTACAATCCGTGATTTCAAAGATCAAGGTAAGTTAAGTCAGTTAGGATTTGATATGTTTAAATCGTGTTTACAAACAATATATAAGGGCGATGATACTTATGAGCGATCAAATATAACTGATAAAGAACTTGATGAATGGATTGATACTCTAACACCAGAACAATATAGAAAGATTACAAATTGGTTTAGTAAACTACCTAAATTAGAACATGTAATTAACTATAAGAATCCTAAATCTGGTAAAGACTTTACTTTAAGGTTGCAAGGCGTCAAAGATTTTTTTTAATTACCCTCAACCATGAGTCGTTAGAAAATTACTTTAGAGTAAATTTCGCATTGATTCACCATCATAAATATTCATTAAGTGAAATAGAATCAATGTTACCTTGGGAGAGGGAAATATATGTTGATCTTCTATTAGAGCATTTAAGAGAAGAAAAACAAAGACGAGAAGAACAACAAAGAAAAATGAGAGGATAGATATGTTAGAAGGATTATCAAATAAAGCAGTAGGCACAATCAAATGGGTCTGGTGGTTTCTTAAAGAAGAATTACCACAATTTTTATCTAATTGGCGAACCGTACCAAGACTTATGATGGTTGCATATGCTTATGCTTTTATAGAAGTTATCACATGGTTTATGGCATTAGAAGCGCCTAACAACGCACAAGCAGGTTTAGTATCTGTTGTAGTTGGTGCAGGTGCAGCTTGGTTTGGTTTATATGTAAATGGTAAGAAAAGTAAAATATCAAACAGCGAACCAAAAAGATAATAAATGAAAACATTTAGATCACTATTAGATGAGGTCAGAAAAGATCAGCAAGGTGTAAAAGAGCGTGTAAATATAGCAGAGGCAGGCTCTCAATACTATGACCAACATATTGACAATGTAAAACAAGAAGAAACGGTTGATGGTCTTTCAGGTCAACCTATACCAACAGGTGGTCTAAATCAAAATTATATTAAAAAGAATGAAATATCAAGTGCAGCTGTTTCAATTACAGATACATTTAGAAGTGACATAGAAGCACTTGACTCTGCTAATTATACAGACTTTATATCATTTGTTAGAAAGTATCAAACACTATTAAATGAACTACCTAAAAATAGAACATTTAAAAATCCTAGCGATAAAACATTTATTGCAACATCAATCAAAGATCCATTAGCACAAATATCAGGTATAAAAGGTCCTTTATTAAGGGCTGCGTTTGCTTTTGAAGACTTTAAAAAACAATTTAAACCATTAAAACTTGCAGATAGATTATTAGGTGAAGTACCTATCATAGGTGAAATGATAAGGCAAAAAATTTCTGATATTGAAGCAGGGGAAGACTTATTAGCAAGACAAGGTGCTCAAGCTGCTAGACAGAGAACTAGAGAAAAGAGAAGACAAAATCAAGTTTCACAAGTTTCAGATACGGTTGCACCAGCAGGTGGCGCTATGAATCTTACAGATGATTTGACGCAAGAACGATTACAAAATGAAAATGAGAAAATGATGTCAACAACCACTGGCACAGGTGGTAAGACCGAAGAACAAAGAAAAGAAGCAGGACTAGAACGAGAAGAAACACAAAACATATTTGAAGCGATAATGCTAAACACTAAAGAAACTAACGATATATTAAAAGGTATCGGTGGTGATTTAGAGGGTGCAGGTGCACCAGGTGGTGGCGGTGTAGGATTTTTAGAGGCATTACTAGGTGGTAAGATTATCAAGGATATGTTTAGCAAAGGTAAAGGTGTTAAGACAGGTGCAAAAGTATTAGGTGCAGGTGCAGGTTTAGCTGCAGTTATGAAATACTTTAAAGGTGGTGGGGCAGCAGCTGCAGCTGCAAAAGCAACAAGTGTTCAGGATAAAGCAAAAAAAGTAAGAACGAAAAACTCGGGTTTTGCAAAAAAGGCAATAGGTTTAGGTAAGAGTGTAGCAAAACCTCTTGCAGGATTTATTGCTGTGTATGATCTTATAACAGGTTTTGCTAATTCTGATGAGATTATGGGATTAGATGAGGGCACTTTAGGCGTGTTTGAAAGCTCTCTAGTTGGTATATCAAAAGCGATTGATACATTTACCTTTGGTATATTAAATACAAAGGATACAGCAAACTTTTTGATGGACGCATTTATGGACACAGCAAACGACCTTGACCCTTTAAGACAAGAACGAGCAGAAAAGATTGCTCAGTATGAAAGAGAAAAGTTAAGAGAAGAAGAAAAAGGTGTGATGGTTGGTGGTTCACATGCTAAATTTGAAAAAGAGATCAGGGATTTGGATGCTCGTATTGTGGCTTTAGGCGGTGTTTCACTTGCTGATATGATTACAAGAGATACTACCCTAGGTAAACAATATGATTTAAAAACATTTGGTTCAGGCACCCATAGTATGACAGACCCAACCATACTAGCACTAATAGAAATGATTAAGGATAGGAATAATGTTTTACTTAATCAAACAAACGTAAACAATTCTAGCACCCAAGCAATATTACCTGACTCTGGTTCGGCAAACGCAGACATGTCAATACCTTATCATATCACTGGTAGATATGATTAATTAAATATTGACATATAAATAGTAATATGTCAGAACCAATATTAAGTTATCCGTTAGATGTAGATGAGAAAGATGGTCATTATATATTATTGACTATATTTGAGTCACCTGGTATTAATTATCCATCACCATTTACAGATATAAATTTACCTCAAAATAGGTACAACTTATCACAAATAAGACAACTAGGTGAATCAAATACAAAAGCGCTTAGATTAAGAAATGCTGTTACCAGATCAAACGGTAGTGGTGCAAGGGTAGCTTTTAGAGATAAATTTTCAACAAATTATCAAGGTTCAAAATATGACCAAAGATCAGACGTAAGAACATTTGCAGGTCAAGGTAACGCAGAAAAAAGTGTATTTAAAGGTGCCATATCATTATACACACCACAACAAATTCAAGTGAGTCACAAAATGAATTATCAACAAGAAGATATGTCATTTGTAGGTGCAAATATAGGTGGTCTTTTAGAGGCGATAGGATCAAAGAACCAAGGTTTTATGAATAAAATGAAAGGCACACTAGATTCATTTAAGGATGCAGGTCAAGCACTTGTTTCTAATCTAGGTCAATTTGCAGGCACAGGTGGTTTACAACAAAGCATATTTGGTTCTGCTGTAAATAGAAACCTAGCAGAGGTAATATTTACAGGTTTAGAATATAGACAATTTACAATGGAGTTTTCATTCATGCCTAGAAATATGAAAGAGGCTGAAGAGGTAGATAATATAATTAACATGCTTACTTTCTATGCTTTACCAAATAGAAAACAAAATACAGCTAGAACATTTGACATACCAGCAGAATTTAATTTAAAATATATGTATTACAACAGAATCAATAGATACATACATCAACCTTTAACATTAGCACTAGAAAGTATTGACATCAAATATGGTGGTTCTAAATTTGCTACATTTAGGGGTAATAGTAAAGGTGCTCAACCTATAAAAACAGATATGACATTAACATTTAGAGAACTAGAATACGCAGATAGACATACACTATACGGTGCGGCTAGTGGATTAGATGATACGTTTGCAAGAAAACACAGCGCAAACAGACACGACAATTTTGTAGAAGAACAACTAAAAGAGAATAGTGAGGAATAATGCAATATTTTGAATCATTTCCTAAACTTTTATATGACGCCGAGGGTAATGGTAATTACAAGGTCATTACAGACATATTAAGAAGATTTAAAGCAAGAAAATCTATTACAGAACAGGTTGTTTTATTTGACAAGTATTCGGTAAAAGATGGTGAGAAACCAGAAGATGTATCTCATAGATTTTATGGTTCGCCTGATTATCATTGGGTTGTTTTATCAATTAATAATATTAGCGATAGATACTATGGTTGGCCTTTATCAAACATAGATTTTGAAAACTATATTGCTGACAAGTACACAAATCCTGACGCAACACATCACCATGAGATAGCACAATCAAGCGGCAAGACATCAAGTTTAGATAACTCACATTTAATTACGGTTAACAGCGATGTATCTGGCGCAAGTGCTGTATCAAATAGAACATATGAAGACAGAATAAACGAGAATAAGAGATTAATTAAAATTTTAAAACCTAGATACCTTGACGAGTATGTTGAGGAGTTTAAAAGATTAATTCAAAGATAATGACACATGGCGATAAACACAAAAATTTATTCAGATAACAAACTATCCTACCCTAACGACTTTAGGCATACAGCCGTCACACTTTACAATTACAAAGGCGATAAGATTGATATATCAGATAGTGTAATTAACATTGAAGTGTATGAGTCAATATACAATAACACAATGTCAGGCACATTAACATTTGGTGATGTTGATTCTATACATGAAAGATTGCCTGTTGTAGGTAAAGAGTTTTTAGAATTTAAAATAAGAACACCAGTAAAATATAATGGCGCATACGGTGGTGAGATTAATGCTCAAGACCATAAATTTTATGTTTATAAGGTATCAATACAAGAACAGGTATCACCAAGAAATCAAATCATAAGACTTAATTTTGCCTCAGCAGAAATGCTAAGAAACAGCCGTATCAGAATATCAGAGGCATTTGAGGGTACATACGAGGACGCAGTACAAAAGATATTTAAATCAGAAAAATTATTAAACTCAAAAAAACCATTGTTTGTAGAAAAGACAAGATTAAATCAAAAGGTGGTCGTGCCTAATTTAAGACCATTTGATACAATTAACATGTTTGCTAAAAAATCATTATCAAGTGTATCAAACTCTGCCTCGTTTTATTTTTATGAAACGACACAAGGGTTTCATTTTAGATCACTAGACTCAATGTTTAGACAATTAAGCACAGGCGTGTCACCTGCATTACCTACATGGGTGTTTAATGTAGAGTCTTCAGGCACACCTAATCCAGAAAATATTGCATCCGTTGACAAGTTAGAACAACTACAAAGAGTTTATAATCATAACTTTGTAAATAGTATGGACACAATACAAGATAGCAAGTCAGGTATGATGTCAAGTAAACTTATTACATACAACGCATATGACAAGACCTTTAACACAAAAGAGTTTACATACACAAAAGAATATAACACACTACCACACCTTGAAAATGATGACAACGAGTTTCCTGCAAGTTTCTCAATCATACCAGATACACCTGCTGACCCTAGTGAAGAAAACACTAACAAATACGGTCGCTATAACTTATATACCGACTATACAGACGGAAAAACAATGTTTTTGAGTAATACATCAAAGATACACAATACTAGTTTAGACAGCGGCTATCATGCAGAAAGAACGGTACAGAGTAGAATAAATGCAGTACATATGTTAGATAAATTAACCTTAAATATGACCGTGCCAGGCAATACACACATAAATGCAGGTCAGGTTATACAGGTGACGGTGCCGTCATACGCATTAGAAACATTTGAAAAGGCACAGAAACAATATCATAGGTTCTTATCAGGTCGTTACCTAATTACAAACATTAGGCACAATATAGACTTTACATCACAAAAACATCAAACAACATTGACCTGTAGCAAAGAAACATACGGTACGCCTCTAATAAATGGTCTAGTAAGACCTGAAGTAGAAACAGAGGATAAATTAGAGATTATAGATGTTGCGAAAGGTAGCGAATATGCTTAGAGATATAGTAAGTTTTCTTTGCGAGTTTAGAAAAAAATTTTTAGATAAGGGTTTTATGGCCGTAAGAGATATGATAATAGGTCTTATTACAGACAATGTAAGAAACATATACTATGGACGCATAACAAAACGACAGAAACGACAGAAATAATGAGAAATATACCTCTAAACCATATGAAAGAAAATATACACGAAGGTGGCCTGAAAGAAGTGCTACGCACGGCGGATGCCTACGCAGGTCAAATAAATATGGAAAAAAAGCATAGCATGAGTGGATATGATACGGTCATATATGGGAATAATATATAAGATATGAATAACTTTTTAGGACAAGACGGTTTCATTTGGTTCGTAGGCGTAGTAGAGGATCGTAATGATCCACAGAAAGTTGGCCGAGTGCGTATTCGTTGTCTCGGTTATCATACGGCCGC
>VTLG01009976.1_pt1 | contig 14745 bp, 10 predicted proteins | sample 4694571 | NCBI WGS metagenome assembly VTLG01 (sample SAMN12604809, study PRJNA352737) | marine metagenome | biome: ENVO:00000447; feature: ENVO:00000209|ENVO:00000569|ENVO:01000036; material: ENVO:00002151; isolation source: viral sequences binned using virsorter ...
AATTTTGTTCTTACGGATGTCGGCTGTCTTGTAGATGATAGTTCTAATGACGCTACAGTAGTTTGTATTAATGGTGCGAACACTTGCGTTCCTTTTTTAATGGCAGATGGAAGCACTTCAGATCCTATTTCACTTGCAGGCGGTAGTATTGGAAATAAATTATCTAACGATAGTAATCCAACTCTTGGTGGATTAATGTGTGGTGGTGGAAATAATATTTGCGCAGTTTGTTGTATTTGTGTTACTGGCTGTTATTTCGGTGATGGTAGCCAATTAACAGGCGTTTCATCTGTACCAAGTTCTTTTTCTGGTGATTGTACTATTATTGGTTGTAGCGCCGGTGGTAATGTGGCCGCTGGTGGAGCAAAAATTGTTCTTATAGGTGGAAACGCTGGATTTAATGCTACTACACCTTCTAATATAGTTGTTATGGGTAGTAGTGCTGGCTTATGCATGACTACTGCAACAGATACGGTGTTAGTTGGAACTGGCTCAGGTCGTTGTGTATTGACTTGTGCAGGTAATTTGGCTCTTGGCGCTTGGTCGTTATATAACGAATGCGCTGGCACTAATAATACTGCTGTAGGAACGTGTGCTGGTCATGCTCAAAAGGGCGCGACTACTAATACATTTGTTGGCTCCCATGCTGGCGTAGCAGCTTCAACTGGTTCTGGAAATGTTTTTATTGGATATAGAGCAGGTTGCGCTTGCACCACTCAAAGTAATAGATTATATATTGGTAATGCAACTCCTATTTTAGTAGGCGATATAACTTGCGGTCTTGTTGGTATTGGAACTACTTCAGTTGTTACTCATGCTGCTGACACTTCTGTATTACAAATAGGTGGTAATGCTGTATTGTGGGGAAATAAAACTGTAGGTGCGAGTAAAAGCTTACAGATCTCTCAAAATGCGTATTATGATGAAGATACTACTTGGCAGTATGTTAGCACCGATGAAGCCTCAAATTATTATCAAGATTCCGGAACGCATGCGTTTAGATATGCTGCATCGGGATCAGCGGGGGCTGATATTACTTGGTCTACTGCTCTGGCGATATCAAATGCGGGTAAGGTCGGCATCGGTACAACCGCAGCGGCTCAATTGCTTCATTTACAAGGAGCAGCCTCTGCACCTGAGTTATTAATTGAAGACACAGGCAATAACACAGCTACAATAACGCTTGATGGTGATCGCACTACAGTAGATACAGAAACTGGAAAAATATTTTTTGCTTGGAATAATAATGATATAGCAAAAGTAGCTGGTTTAGCTGGACCCGATACTACAAATAAAGATGATGGGCAATTAACTTTTCAAACCGCTGCTCCTGGCGGAACAATGACAGAAGCTATGCGCATTGATGAATCCCAAAATGTCGGCATTGGAACTGCTGCGCCAGCTACTCTTTTAGATGTTACTGGCACAGGTAATACCGTAAAAATAGGGAAAGCGGGAACTGCGGCATTATGGGCAGCAACCCACAATACCTGCAATACATTAAATATTGGTGTTGAGGATACTGACGGTGGAGATATAGCAGTCGGATCTACAGGAGGGGCTGGAATAATATCATCGGCTGATTCTGGTAAATTTTTACAATTCGCTACAGCTGGAACTGTAAGAACCACTATTGACAACGCGGGTAAAGTCGGCATCGGCACTACGGCACCAACAGATGCGTTGGTAGTCGCTTTCAGTGCAGCAAGTATGACATGTGGGCTTGTTGTATACAACAAAGCCACGGATGGAAATGGCCCCGCGATCCGGTTTGAAAGTGACTACGATAGTAGTAGAAAAATACACAGTGCGATAAATGGAAATGCAGATGGTTCGGGTGGCGCACTTTCGTTTCATACATCTGCTGACAATTCCGCATTGACTCGACATATGATCATAAAACCCGATGGAAAAGTTGGCATCGGCACTCCAAATCCAAATTCAACCTTAGAACTCTGCACTAGTAATTGCACCACTTGTTTCACTATGGTAAGTAATGGCAACGCTGATGTTCCTGGCATTAAGTTTTGTAGTGGCGCAGCGGTTCAACCACTATACTCTATATGTGGCTGTTGGGGTAGTGGATCAGTTTTTCAAGATGCACATTGTGGCATGGCTCATGTGTTTCAAACTTGCGCTGTGCAAAGACTGCTTATAACGTCAAACGGCTGCATGGCGGTTGGCAATACTGTGCCACAAGGTTTATTTCATATTTTTGCTGCCACTGCTGGAACCCATACCCCAAATACTCTTGCAGATCAACTTGTTATTGAAGATAATACCAACGCTGGTATGACGATAGTAGTGCCTGATGCTGCATATGCCCAAATTATAATGGGCAGTCCCGGTGCAGATGGATCATATTGTTCTAATGCGCGACTTGCAGGAGGGTATAATAGTGGTAATCAGCGATTCGACATATCTGTTGGTGGATGTGATAGCGCTATGACAGTTTATGATACTGGTTGTGTTAATATCGGTGGAGTCTTATCTAAAGGTAGCGGTAGCTTTCGCATTCAGCACCCTCTTGAATCGCGTGATGGTTATGATCTGGTTCATAGCTTTACTGAAAGCCCTCAAGCTGATTTGCTTTATAGTGGCTGGACTAAATTAACATCTGGTATAACGACAATCAACATAGACACAATACATGATATGACGGAAGGAACATTTGTTGCTCTTAATAGATGTATAAGAGTTTTTACAAGCAATGAGTCTGATTGGGATATGGTAAGAGGAAGTGTAACGGGGAACCAACTTACTATTGAAAGTAATAATAGCTCTTCTGTTGCTTGTGTTTCTTGGTTAGTTATTGGTGAAAGATGTGATAAACATATGTTTGATACGGGTTGGACGGATGATAATGGAAGAGTTATTGTTGAGCCAGAAACAGCACCACCGTTAGTGATAGAAGAATAAGTTGCGTAGCATCACAATATAAAAGAATAGATTTAATAAATCGGAGTAAATAAAAAATGGCAGATCAAATACCTATAAAAGTAATGTGTGATGGATCAGGCAATACCTGTGGCCTTGCACAATTTACATCTTCTGATTCTTTAGCTGTTTCTGTAGGTGGAACAGGATTAACTACACAAGGTATATGTGCTTATACACAACCAGGTTTGTATGTTGTTGGCTGCCAAGTAACTTATTTAGGTATTTGTGCAGGTAAGGCAGATACAGGGGCTGGTCACGATAATACTTACATAGGACATTCCGCAGGTACTGCCGTAACAACTGGCTGTCAACATACTCTTATTGGCTCTCAAGCTGGAAAAGCTATTACAACGTGTAGCGGAACAACGGCTGTTGGTTATAATGCAGGTTGTAAAATAACATTTGGTATGATGAATACTTTGATAGGGTATTCTGCTGGAAATAATATCACTACAGCAGATTGTAATACAGGTTTAGGGTATTTGGCGCTTAGCGCAACAATATGTGATAATAACGTAGCTATTGGCACTTGTGCAATGACAGCAAACACTCAAGGACAAAATAATGTAGCAGTTGGTCATCTCGCCGGAAAAACACAAGTGGCTGCTGGGTGTAATAATACTTTCATTGGTGCATGTGCTGCCGCTGTTGCTCTTTGTAGCGAAAACACTATAGTGGGCGCATCCGCTGGTGTCGCTCAAACAAGTGGTGTAAAGAATGTATTTTTAGGCGCTTGTGTTGGGTATGGTGTTCAAGGTGGCTCAAATAATGTATATCTCGGTCATCATGCAGGGTTGGTAAATACAAGTGGAAACGCTAATGTTTTTATTGGCAACTGTGCTGGAGCTGCTTCTACTGCTTCGTGTTGTCTGATTATTGGTAATGCAACGTGTGACTTAATATTGGGTAATTTTAATAACGGTATTGTTTCTATGAATTGTGTCGGCATCGGCACTGCTGCACCAGCTACACCGCTTCATATAAATACAACCGGAGCAGGCCCAACAGCGCTGACGATTTCTAACTCAAACGCTGATGCGGGCGCAGCTTACCTCAAGTTCACAAAATCAAGTGCATCACCTGCGGATAATGATTATGCTGGCCATATAGATTTTTATGTTGAAAATGATAATGACCAAGAAACCCGTTCTGCATTAATTTTTTCACAAATGACAGATGTTAGTGATGGAACCGAAGACGGTAATCTAGTTTTTAAAACAATGAAAGGTGGAACAGATACAGAGGCATTAGCGATAGCGCAAAGTGCTTATCATGGCACCGGTGTCCAAATAGGGGGAAGATGTGATTTTTGTAATAGCTATTGGGCTAACCACGATTATTGGATTCAAGTAAATGGCGGCACCAGCTATTCTGGAGCTGTGATAACTTCCGTAGACGCTAGTGCTGATAATACTAATGCCGGTGCTTATATGTTTCAAAACAGGAATAATAGTGATGCTGCACTCGGAACTAGTACGATTATCAGTGGAATGACAAGTGTAACAGAAACAACAGATTCAAACGCAGGTGACGATTCGGGCGGCCATCTTCAATTTTGGACGAAACCAGAAGCGGGAAATATTGGAGAGCGGATAAGAATTAGTAGCGCCGGACTAGTGGGCATTGGAACTACCGCACCAGACGGACCCCTTCATGTATACACGGCAAGCGCTGGCGTTACTGCAGCTGCCGCTGCCGATGAGTTGATTTTAGAAAACAGTGCTGCAGCAGGTATGTCTATACTAAGCGGAAACACTAGTACTGGTAGTATCTTTTTTGGTGATGACGGCAGCAATCAAATAGGTCGCATTCAATACAATCATAATGTTAATTGTATGATTTTTTCTACTAATGCTTCTGAAAATATGGTTATTGATTCTTCGGGCATAGTCGGCATAGGCAATACCAGTCCAACTTGTGGGCCATTAAATATTTATACCGCCAGTATGTCAAAACCAGGTGGTGGTTGGGGTGGCGGTATAGTTTTAAATAGTTGCACCGAAGTCATGGGCCATACTACAATATATTCTTGTGATGCTTGTATGTTTTTAGGGTTTCATACTAATGGTCATATAGGTATCTATGAGGGCGCGAACAACGCCTCACAGCTAACTGTTTGTTGTACCGGTATTATCGGTGTCGCGAACGGCAGTCCGTCCACGGTTGCTTGCATTAATAGCAGCACTAAAGCAATAGCTATCGGGCAGCCGGGTTGCGATGGTAATGTCAATTTGACTATGGCTACTTGTACCAATGGAAACGGACGTATTGCTTGGACCGATACTGCGGATAATACTCATCAAGCGATGATTCGATACGATCACAACAACGCTAATATGCATTTTTGCACTATCCAATCTGGCGGCCTTTTCAAGTTTTCAAGCGACACTGGCAACGATCTTATGACCATTGGTGACGCTAGCAGCAATGCCCGAGTTGGCATTGGCACTATGTCACCTGTGGTCACATTGGAAGTAGAAGGCACCGCAGCGTCACCAACATCTGCAAATGGCGCAGCTGGAATAGTCTATATTGTAGGTGCAGCCAGCGATAGTGGAATCGCATTGGGGTCTTATACTGCTTCACCGTGGCGAAATTGGATTCAATCTCAACAGGAAAACGGCACAGTATCAGATTTGATTGTGCAGCCGCGAGCTGGCAAATTTTCTATAAATAATGCTACTCCAGGCGGGCAGTTGCACGTATCAAATACAACAAGTGCAATAAGGGCGTTTACCGTAGATACTAACCAAGTCAATGAATTTGTGTCATCAATTACGCAAAACGCAGCGTCTTTTGGTAGTGGAACAGGTTATCCGGTATTACAACTTCAAACTTCTAATTCTGGATCGGGATTAACTGATTATTATTTTCTTAATATGCACGACTCTGGCAGTAATAAAGCTTGGATTCGCGGTGACGGAACATACGGATCGGCAACAAATAGTTATGGATCAACCTCCGATGTGCGACTTAAAAGCAACATTGCTGATACAACTAACAAGCTGGATGATGTAAACAAATTACGAGTGGTTAATTTTACAAAGGATGATTATCCAGAACTGAAACAAATTGGACTTATCGCTCAAGAGGTGCAAAGTGTATTCCCTTCAATGGTTGATGAAAATTTATACCATTTAATTGATAATACTGGGAAACCAGACGAAAGCGGTACTCCATCATTAAATGTCAAATATTCAATATTGGTGCCGATATTAGTTAAAGCGATACAAGAATTGACAGCAAAAGTGAGTGCCTTAGAAGCAGCATAACAATATAAAAGAATAGATTTAACAAAACGGAGTAGATAAAAAATGGCTTATTCAGTAAATTTAACAGACAATCAAAAAACGGAAGTGACCAAACTCATTGCTGAAAGCGCTTCTCCATCTGACACTATTACAGCTTGGATTACGGGTCACTTAAATACAACTCTTGAAGCTTCTATGCGAGCGCGCCTAAATTCTGATATAGATACAAACTGGCCGAATAAAGAAGAGAAAAAAGAAACCATAAAGGCGTTAGACCCATCTGATATGGAAACTGAATATGGTAAATCTTTTCCGGCAGAATAACAAAAACCTTATCTAATAGTTTATAAGAGGGTGTTTTTTGATTAAAGTTGTAGGAGAGTATTATTTCCTATGACTTTTTTCTGTTTGGAAGTGTTATGAATCAACCGCAACAAACGCTCGACATAAAAGGTAAGTACTATATTATTAATCTTGCTGGTGGTTTGGGTGCAAGAATTATCCAAACGTGTTTCATTCGCTCATTAATAACAAAAAGAAAACAAGATAGAAATGACTATCCTATTCTCGTTGTAGATAATAGCTTGATAGGAGAAATGGCTGCACAAGTTTTAAGAAATCAAAATGTTATTTCTGTAAAGGTTCCGGAAATACCTAATTCTTATCCTCACCATCCTGGCTTATTAACTATTCAAAATGGAAATAAAGAGCATCCCATTTGGGTAGATACATGGCGTGATAGCTATAAGCAAAATAATAACGGTTGGCTATGGGAGCTATTAAATAATAATTGGGAACGAGCATATCATATAGAGTATGGTTTTGGTTTAACAAAAACAATTCACAAATATAAAAAAAATAATAGTAAGAAGAGTTTTATTGGTTATCACTATGCTGATGGTATGCAAGATTTACATTACGATGGTGGCGTTCCGATGCTGGAAGTTTCTCAACAAGAACAACAAGTTGATAACTTTGCTAACACACAAAACAAACCCTATATAGTTTTACATTTAGGTGCTGACTTAAACCCTCAAGATTATATGTCCTCCATTAATTATAGGTTTCATAAAGTTTGGAGTATGGAACGATGGGCTGATTTAGTTCAAAAACTTAAACACAAATATAACTTTGTTCAAGTATACGCTAATGAGCATAACCCCGAAATACCCGATGTAATAAGTATAAAAGTGACCAGTATCAATCCTGTATTACAACTGTTACAGCATGAACGATGCAGAATGTTTATGGGTATTGATAACTATTTGCCTCATCTTGCCGCAAGCATTAAAAAGCCAGGTGTTGTATTATGGGGAAGTGTATCACCCTATGTTTGGGGTTGGTCTTGGCAGCATCATAAAGTACCTCATTTACATTTGTTTAACGATGTGTGTGATATACAGCCTTGTTGGCGACCGAATATGTGGGACACTCAACAAAGTGGCCAGCAATATGTTTGTGATAGAGAATATAAATGTATGAAATCAATAGAAGTTTCACAAGTAATAAAAGCAACTGAAACGGTAGAGAAAAAGTATGTCGGTGCCAAAAAAGAAAATGAGATTGTTCTATGAGTAACCTACCAAAGACATTATATATTATATTGAATCATAATGCAGGGGCGATTAGCACTATCTATTATGAGGAAATGAAATATTATCAAGAGCAAGATAATTTTGATTTGTTGTTGATTGATAATGGTAGTAAGCTTGCTGAAAGAAGTATACACACTACTCATCAATTTAAAAAGAATGTTTATTTTAATGGGGCGATCCAGTGGGCATTTAAATATATGCTTGATCATCCAGAATATGAGTATTTGGTGTTTAGTAACAACGATATATTTCTGCATGGTTATAGGTTTGTAGAAACTATGGTTACCATAGCAGAAGAAAATAACTTTGCAATGGTGGCTCCATCTGGTATAGAAGGAAATGCTGGTCAAAACTTTTGGCCTATTATGCATTGTTGGTATAAGGAAGAGCCAAGAGTTGTACCTTGGATAGATTTTATTTGCCCATTTATTAATAGAAAATTAGTAGAGGAAATTCAGCAGTTTCCTTCATGGTGGAGATCACCAAGTTATGGGTTTGATGATTATTGCAGTATAATTTGCAATCGTAAAGGGTGGAAGATTGGTGTAAGCGACTTAATGACTATTTTTCATGTTGGTCAATACACTTATCGCGAAGGTTATGGCGAGCGAGCAGATGATGGTTTGGATCTCTATACTATGCAGTCAAAACATAGATTTAATTTTAATTGGAATTTTGAAAAGAGTGGCTTAAAAGATGAGATGTATGAGTTAGATAATCTTAAGGCTTTATACGGAAGAGATAATTCTTTAAAGATGGGTAGAATGCCTGCAACACCAGATGAAGGTTATTATGGAAGTAGACCTACGGTTGAAAGACAATGGTTTCGCAATGATAAACAACGAGAAGTTTTCAAAGAGAGAGAAGAATTATTAGAAAATAATTATATGAAAAGAAAAGGGTTAAAATGAATATACTTGGGTTACAATGTGGATATAATGGAAGTGCTTGTGTTGTTAAAGATGGCGAAATTGTTGCATTTAGTAAGACAGGTGATAATTTAGAGAGAGGTATAACCAAACAACTGATTAAAAATGTTTTAGATGATGCTGGCTTAAAACTTAAAGATATTAATTTGGCTGCTATAGTTAATTGGTTTGGTGATAGAGAAGCAGACGGCACAGAATGTTGGGACAAAAACGAAGAAAAGTTTTCTATTACAAAAGAGAACGGTATAGAATATTCATTTGATGACTTTGCAAGCTTCTATAGAAATAACTCTATGGTTGCTCAAGGAACTTACAGTCTTAATATTGACAATCAAGTAGTTAGTTGTATGATTGTTGATCATCTCTTTGCTCATTGCGCCTATTCCTATTTAACATCACCATTTACGCAATGTATGTCAATTTGTCTTGATACTATGGATGGTCATGGAGCTAACAACGCTATCTATTGGATGCAAGATGAAGATAAAGCGTTTAGATGTTGGAGAAGAGATCAAACTTTTGCAGCTATAAATGTGTATACAGGATTTACCGATGTCTTAGGTATGTACCCCGCGTTATATAATTTTAATGCGTTAAAAGAATTAGCTAATCAGCACAAAGGAGATGCAATAGATGTTTCTGATTGGGTGTGGCCTCAAAATGTACAGATGGGAAATATTTTTCATGGAGATCAAGGTACAGCCTTAATGGCGTTAAATGGTATCACTAATGTTCCAGAGAAGTTTGGGTATTATCCGCCGCTGGAAGGAGAAGGAGAAATAGACGATGCTTGGATGAATAAAAATGACGATAAAACGCTTGATAAACGAGCGTCAATCGCAGCTAATGTATTGAGTGTAGTTGAAGGTTCACTACGAAACTACGTAGAAAAAATAAAGGTTTTAGGGGGTAATATTGCTGTTGGTGGAAAGGTTACGATGTTTGATAATATTGTAACTGAGTTACAAGATGAAAAAACTATATTTACCTCTCCACATAACGATGAAGAGTTATCCGCAGGTGCTGCTCTCTTTGTATCTGATCAGTTGATGAAAACAAAAAAGGGAGAAATAATCACTAACACTAAAAACAAAATACAATCAAAAGGAGTTTAGTTATGGAAACATATAATCAGATCGTGGATTTGTTGGAAGAGTTTCACAGTAATCACGAAAAGAATACTGATGGCAATAAGGCCGCTGGTCTTCGCGCACGAAAGTCTGCAACGGAGTTGAAGAAGTTGTTAACCGACTATCGTAAAGAAAGTATTGAAGAAAATAAGTAATGAGCAGAGTGCTTGTAATTGGCGATTATTTAGATGATCGTTATCGGTTTTATGAACAGACAAGAACCGACCCCGCTAACAGCAATGCGCCTGTAGTCACAAGTACTACAAACGTAAGTGTTGATGGTGGGGCCGGTAATCTTGTTAAAAATATAGAATCTTTATGCAAATGTGAGGTGCTATTTTTTCATTCTAAATGTTTGGAAAAAGCACCTTCATTTTCTATACCTGCAAAAACAAGATACTATATTGACAATAAGTTTATCTTTAGAGAAGATGAGAATGACACTATAGAACATAATGATGAAGTTGTTGATAAATTTATTGAACAAATAAAAGAAGAAGATTTTGTGGTAATATCTGATTACCATAAGGGCACTATTACACCTAGTGATATAGAGAAAATATTAGAACATTGTAATAAATTTAAGTATGTTAAAACTTTCGTAGATACTAATTACGTTTTTAAAGAACATAGAAATATTACTTGGTTAAAGATAAACGCTAAGACAGCTTTTGAAAAAACTGGTTCATATGGAAGAGATGCGGCTAAGATAATATCGAATGAAACATTATCTAATGTTATCGTTACTAAAGGTGAATACGGATTTACTGCCTTTATAAAAGGGGTTAATCAAACTATATGTTATAGTAAAGATGATAACAAAAATTTTGTGGATTCTATTGGCGCTGGTGACACTTACTTAGCCGGTCTTATTTCTTCTCTTTTACTCAATATGGGCGATTTACCAAGTATGATATATGCTGATGTTGTCGCTCATATTAGCACTACTAGATTAGGTACTCTTAAAGAAGTGCCTACAGAAGAAGCTGATGAAAAATATTTGAATGTAAAAACATCTTTAACTGATATGGAGGATGTTTTATATGTCCATCGCACTTTTGATGATGATTAAAGATGAGTTTAAGCCGGTAAAAGAAATTATTAAAGCTGTAGAGGGTATATGTGAAGAAAAAATAATTGTTGTAACCGGCAATAAGAAAGTAAAAGAGTCTGGTGATTGTAAAATACTCTATTTTCCTTGGCATGATGATTATTCTACACCTTTAAACGCCGGATTAAGAATATGTGGGTCAAAATGGGTCTTAAGGTTGGATTCTGACGAGGAAATAGACGAAATCAACCTAAAAAGGGTTGAAAAAGCTGTTAATTTACGAGATGATGTATGGGCTTACGAAGTCTCTCAAAGAGGTTATTTACCCGAAAAAAGGGTAGAATTTGGGGTTAAAAAGGTAGAAAACTATAAGAGTTACACTAATGCTGTTGATGACGGTTGTATTCGGCTGTTTAGAAACGATCCAAGAGTATTTTTTCAATATAATACTCACGAAACTCTATACGAGTCATTAAAAAGGGCGAATTTAAGATATGTAAAATCAAATATTGTTATACATCATTGGGGTAAGCTTAATATGAAAGACAAAGCACCCTATTACTATAAGTTAGCTAAAGATAGAATGCGTAGATATCCCGAAGAATACCAAAGTTATTATTATGTTGGAGTATCTGCGGAATTTATTGGTAAGTTAGAAGAATCATACGAAGCTTTTAAGGCCGGTTATGAAAAATATAAAACTGAATACTATCGAAAACCGATGGAATTTATACAACAAAAAAGGAGAAGATCAAATGGTAGATTCAATTAGTTTGGAACAATTACAGGAACAGCAGGGTCAGCTTTCGCAGACGGTCAGTAATTTGGTGGCTCAAAAGGCTACGTTGGAAGAACAGTTGGAAGGTTGTAAGGCTACATTGGCTTCTAATCAAGGCGCTCTACAATATGCAATAGCTTTAGTGCAGAGTATTACGGAAAGTGATGCAAACGCCAATCAAATAGGTGAGGGCAATGTTTCGGAAGATATTTCGGTTCCAGAATCGGAAACGGATGAAGAGGTTGTACTATAACTCTATAAATAGTTAAGTGGGAGTATTTTTGAGAATATCAAGTCATATTTATTATGAAGTTTTTAGGTTCTTTCGTATTTGCTTTAAGGAAACTTCGCTACATGAGCATAACACTATTGTATATAACCTTGCTTAATTGTTTGTCGAAGATAAATAAAAACTAAATAAATATTTTGTAAATACTCTCATTTAACTTATGGAGAAAATAAATGGCTGAAGTATTTGTATCCCCTGGTGTGTATACACAGGAAATGGATGATACTTTTAGTCCGCCGCCTGGTGCTGCTGCTATCGGTGCTGCTCTAGTTGGGTTCACAAAGAAGGGTCCGGCCTTTTTACCCACTACAGTCAATTCCTTTGGTCAGTTCAGAGATCGTTTTGGTGGATTAAATCCTGAATTTTATATGCCTTATGCGGCTCAATCTTATCTAAGAAATGCATCTACACTTAGTGTAACTCGCGTCTTAGGTAGAGGTTCGGTTGCTGCTGGTACAATTGGCTTTCTTTCCTTTCCCAAATTGTCGGGTTTTTCAATCTCGGCTGTATCGGGTGGTTGTACTGTTTTAGGTACGGTTAGAAAGAGAACATCTGGTGATGGTGATATTCTTCTTAGTGGTACTCCTAGCAACTTTTCATTATCGGCTGGTGGCACAATTGTTACTGGCTTGTCGATGAATGAAGCTAGTGGTAACTATGTTAAGAAGGTTATGGGTACTGATCCACAAGCTTCTCACACTGGTGAAAAACTTACTGATCTTTATGTAGACGCTGTATTTGATTATGATTATGATAATGTTAGCGGTACTGTTAGTGGTGGGTCTGCTGCTGCCGGTATCACTCAAGATCATGTATCGGTCACTGCTAATGGTGATGCTTTTGATGATGTTACTGGTGGATTCGCGGCAGCTACTTCGCCATGGATCGTTTCGCAAAACGCTGGTGGAGCGGTGCAAAACTTGTTTAAGTTTCATACGCGTTCGCATGGTCAGATTGAAAATAACTCTATTAAGGTTCAAGTTTCCACAGTTGCAACTTCGGTATCTGCATTTCCCGAATTTACAATTAGTATTCGTAATGCTGATGATAGCGATATAAGTCCTCAGATTTTAGAATCTTATGAAAATGTTAACCTTGATGTTAACTCTCAAAAGTATATTGGTCGTGTAATCGGTGATCGTTTTGTCTCTTATGACTTAACACAAGATCCTCCCGAATTACTCTTCAATGGTGACTTTCCTAATAGGTCTAAGCTTGTAAGAGTTGAAATGAATACTGGTGGTTGGGACAATGATTCACGACCAGGCGGTTTTAGAGGTGTTGGTTCAATTCTCGCTACAAACGGTGGCCCGATAACTGGCCCTGCTGCTGGACCTGGCTCTTCTAATACACAAGGTTTGAGTGCTGTTGTTGCTGCACTACCTACTGTTACTAATCAGTTAAAAGATGGTGTGGTTAATAAAACCAAGGTGATGGGTATTAATTTTCAGTCACCTGGTGTTGGTGATAGACTTAAGAAAACCGTTACATCTGCTTCGGGTAGCACAACTGCTGATCCTGGCTTGTTGTTTATTTCTACTACTGGTGAGCTTTCGGGTTCGGGTAGTGTTACTAACTTTACGTTGGTTAACATGGTTGGCTCTAACTCTGGTAACTTTACCGGCTCGACCGCAAGACGCACCACTGGTCTTGATAATAATGATGCATTGAAATTTGTTGCTCCTGTATTTGGTGGTTGGGATGGTTATGATCCTCGTTCTAATCTACTTACTGATCTAAATGACGGTACAGTGTCGGGTGACTTTGATGTAGCTAGAAAAACATTAGCCAACCCCGAAGAAGTTGAGTTTAATTTGTTAGCAGTTCCTGGCGTTACTTCGTCTGCTGCTGGCGCACCTCTTAACAACTTTGTTGATATGGTTGAAAATAGAGGTGACGCTTTCTTACTGCTTGATATTGCTAATTCAACTGCTACTGGTTCTGGTTTAGCACTGTCGGTCGCACAAGCACAAGAAGAAGGTAACAAGTATGATAGTAATTATGCTGCTACCTACTATCCTTGGGTTAGAATTAATGATTCTGAAAATAATCGCCTTGTTTGGGTGCCGCCTTCTGTTGAAGTAATGGGTGCCTATGCGTTTAACGATAGAGTGGGTCAACCTTGGTTTGCACCTGCTGGCTTTAATCGTGGTGGTTTGGAAAGAGTATTGGAAGTTAGAAGAAGATTGACACAGACTCAGCGTGATAGTCTTTACAATAACACTCCAGGCGTTAATCCTATCGCGACATTCCCAGGCCAAGGTATTGTTATCTTTGGTCAGAAGACACTACAGAAGAAACAGTCTGTATTGGATAGGGTAAATGTTCGTAGAATGATGTTGACAGTTAGAAAAACTATTTCTAGAATGTCTCGCAACTTCGTCTTTGAACAGAACAACGCTCAGACAAGAAGCGCATTGCTAAACATGGTTAATAACTATCTTGGTTCAGTACAATCGGCCAATGGTATTAACGAGTTTAGAGCTTCTATTGAAGAAGGCGCTGACTTAGTAGATAGAAATGTTATCAAGGGTAAGATTTTCCTCAAGCCGACTACGGTTGCTGAAATTGTTATCTTTGACTTTACATTGACACCTCAAGGCGCATCTTTTGGTGAGTAATAAATAATAATAGTGTGTGGGGGGAAAACAAAACTTCCCTCACACCTATATTTATTTCAGAACATAAAATATTTTTATATATTTTGGAGATATAGAATGGCTGATGTTAGATCCGTAAATCAGATGCTCGCGGATACATTTGAACCGAAAAGAAGTAATAG
>VTLG01015207.1_pt1 | contig 14744 bp, 12 predicted proteins | sample 4694571 | NCBI WGS metagenome assembly VTLG01 (sample SAMN12604809, study PRJNA352737) | marine metagenome | biome: ENVO:00000447; feature: ENVO:00000209|ENVO:00000569|ENVO:01000036; material: ENVO:00002151; isolation source: viral sequences binned using virsorter ...
CCTTTAAATTTTATTGTAGTTTTTGTACCATCGACTGATACTCAGCCTTTTCTATCTTGCCCTCGATATATGCACTTCGTACATCATCCAGGTTTTTATAACTTGGAGCTGCTTTACCGCTCGGTTGGTCTACCGGCGGAGAAACCGTAGTAGGCTTCTGAGTCTGAACCTGTGACTGCTGAGGGCTAGGCTGTTTTGGAGGAGTACCTCCTTTTGCCCTGATAGCATTGCCTATCGATTCAGCAAATTGTGCGCTTCTCTGCTCCGGATTTAAACTGTTAGTCGGGTCTAAAGCAGAATAACGCAAATTCGGATCGTTGCGGTTCACTCCCATACTTTCAACGAACTGATATACCTGTTCCCATTGCTGATTAGCCTGACCGGATTGAACCTGCTGCTGCTGAACAGCTGCCTGCGGTTCTACTCGCTGCTGCTTTCGCAATTCATCTAATTCGTTAAGTAGAGGTGCAACGACTTCTTTTTGCTCCTCATCCAAGTTATCAAGGTACTGCTGTCTGCCCATCTCGCTCCGAATACCGGTAAACTGGTCTTCAGCCCATTTCTGGGTATCTCGTCTAATAGCGTTAAGGCCGTTATCCACAAGTCCCTGTAGACCTCGTGATTCCGATTCAAGTTTCTGGTTCTGCTGTTTGACCTGTGCGATCTCATTCTGCATAGCCTGATACTGCTCGGATGTAACATATTGCGGAGTGGCTGCATTTTCGCCCTGCTCCTGATCTAGCGACTGTTGATCCTGCGTTACCTCGTCTTGGTTGTTAACCATATTGATTTACCTCCTGGATGAACTTATGTTCCTGTCCTTAAATAAAAAAACCCAACTCCGGTCTTCTAAGGAAAACTCGAAATTGGGATACTAATGGTATCTACTATATTAAATTGTTAAACCAATTATTTAACTATTTCTTCATTACTGTCAAGCTGATAACGGACAAGATGCGTTCTACCATGCCGTTTTGCCATTATCGTTATGACATCGTCTTCTTTTACTGCCATCTTCTGCTGTCTTCCTGTAGGACAGCATTCACATAAGATGTCTTCTACTATTCTTGTTCGTAATTCGGTACTGTGAACCATATAGGTCTTGCCTTTAGTTGTTCCTGAGCCTCAAATGTATTAAATTCCATTATATTGTCAGGATTTTTAAATGACTGTATATAATCCCACCTGTATAAAAACTGCTCTAGCTGTGCGTTTTTTATACGCATGGCTTCTCTTGCCTTGCTTTGCGCAGCCTTTACTTCTTTAAACATAGGATAAGTCAATTCTATTTGTTTTTGTATATTCGGCCTTTCTTTTAAATATTTTCTATATTCAGTTTTTAAGTCTCCATGTCCTGAACGCTCAAGTATTATATCTCCAACTTCCCAATAAGGACCGATAGCTTCTCTTCCAAGGTCCAGTTCCTGTAGCAGAGGATAATCACTTTGCAGTCTTTTTTTAACATAGCTGTAATTAGCTTCGCCCCATTCTTCCTCAAACCCTTCCTCAGCAGCTCTTTTTGCAGCATAATCAAATTCCCCAACTTCTTCATTATAGAAATCACCTTCGACTATCTGCTGTATATAAGCGTTATACGCAAGGTCTTCCAAATGCGCCCTGGGGTTTTGGTACTCTTCTTTTAATATCTCAACAACTTCAGGAAATTGATCAGCTGCTAAATCATATTCAACAGCCATTGTTCTTCCAAGCTGACTGCGTTCCTGCCTAAACCTAAGCCCTCTCATCTGTCCTGAATTAAATCGTCTTGCAAGTTCGTTCATCTGATCATCTCTATATTCCTTAGCATCTCTGATTCTTTCACGGTAATCAGCTACATCGTCACGTTTTTCCCTTAAAGCCATGACTTCAAACGATTCTTCTTTCATCTTTTCAAGCTCAGGATGTAATTTGATTAAATCGCTTCTTTCCTGTTTATTCATTTCGTCATAACTTTTACCTGTTTCAGCCATAGCATATGAATCAAAAGCAAGCTTAAATCTTTCCCATTGACCAACAGGCATAGTTCTCATACCAAGAAATTCAGCAGGCGGTGAAAGAAATCCTGCTCTTGGTTGATCAAACAGCATTCCTGATGCCCAAAACGGCATGATGTTTTCTCCAATTGCACTTTTTAATACCTGACCGAAATCCTCTCTTGTAGGTTCGCCTATGTAATCTCTGCCTTCAAGCATATCCCATCCAGTACCAGTCAAAGGAGCTAACTGGCTTCGTACAAACCTTTGAGTCACATTGTCACCGTCCCATATTTTGAAACCGGCTGTAGGGTCTTCAAGAGAATCGTTCAAAAACCTTCCCATAAAACGAGCCATAGTTACATATGCGCTGCCTATTCCTATATGAGAATCTCCAATTTTGTAAGTTAAGAATCTTCCGCTTGTAGGATCAAGTTGTGCAGGCTGATTTAAATGATGACCTAAATACGAATAATACATCAGTCCTGCCGCAGCCATTCGTCCTATAGATTCTCTTGCTAGTGTTCCTTGAAGATTACCTTTAAATACATCTTTCATAAGTCCATATGTAGCAAGCCTGTATCTTGGAGCAAACATAAGTAAAGCTCCCATAGCACGTTGAGTACCAGGAGTCAGTCCGATTTCCTCCATACTGGCAGTACCTGTCATCTTTCGTATATGAGTTCCAAGTCTGCGTAAAGCATCCTGTTGAGCCTGCGGCGTTGTTTTTCCTGCCAAAGCCATTGGTTTCAAAGCTTTCCACATTTCCACTTTAGCCATACTAAGTCCGCTTTCAAAGTTTCTTTCAACACCTTCTAAAAGTTTTTCAAACGGCTTTCCTATTTGTATTCCAAAAGGTTTTGCAGCTGCACCCCTACGCAATACAGTTCCTTTACCTAAACCCTGTACAAAATCGCTCATACTGCCGTGAGCAAGTCCGTGGTTACTCATCTCAACCACAGTATCCCAATTATCATCTATATATTTAGCAAGCACGTTTCCTTTTTTGAAATTAAACTTGCCGCTTAAAGTTATATTAAGTTCTCCGCCTATAGTAGCCTGAAATGATTTACCAACAACTTTTCTCCATTTACCCGGTTGAGTCAAAGCCATAGGCAAAAGGTGTAATCCGTATAAACCTAAGTCAAAACCTGTCATCAATGTTCTAACAGCTGCCTGTGAAGCTTCAGCTATACGAGTCAACGCACCGGTTGTATCAGTACGGTTAATGGTTTTTGTCAAAGAAGACCATTCTTTAGCAGTCAGATTACCTTCTTTTCCTGCTATTACAGCAAAATCCAAATTACCAAAATCTTCTATCAGTTCTCGTGGAGTACCTATTTTCCCTGAAAAAGCAGACATCGGCATACTGATCTCTCCAGGTCTTTTGCCGTATCTCTTTGCCATGTCAGCTCTTTTCTCTCTTGCTGCTTTAAGTACTTCACTTTGTTTTTTTATTGCTTCATCCATGTCTTTTCTAAGTACTTTTATAGCGGCTCTTTTTTCGCTTATTTTTGTCATGGCTCTTATTTCCTGCATTCTTTCTATTAATTCAGGATTACTTCTTCCAACAGCTCTACGCCCTTTAAACTGTCCAAGACGTTTTCTTCCAGGCTGCAATAATATTTGTCCAAGACCTGAAGCTTGCATATCTTTAAGACCCTTTAGAATTTTTGTATTATCTGTTACTAATCCGTCAAGGGATTTACCCATTCTCTCCTGCATGGTTTTCATCCACGGCCTTGCCATGTCTGTAAGCTCTTTGTCCATGACTCTTTTGTATAAACTCTGATATAACGTAGCCACCTGTTCTAATGGATCGCCTCTATAACCTTTTTCAAAAGCATCGTTAGCATCTCTGTAAAATCTTGTATGTTCATCAGGTCCTTTGGCTCCTACACGTTTTGAAACCTTAGCCCCTTTTTCCAACCTAACCACTTTGTCATCAAATGTTTTAAAAAAGCTCCAGAAGTTAGGAAAATATTCACCTTTGATACCTTTATTGAACATCCACTCATCTTTATCTACTGCTCTTAAAGCATCTTTGTCTATCACATATTGTTTTAAGGACTGAGTTACCTCAGAAAAATTGTGCAGCCATGCTTTCTGTTCTTCGTTCAATTTATTGGCAATACGTTTTTTACCTGCGTTCTGAGCAATAGACTGAAACGATTCACGTTTTTTTAATTTACCACCAAGAGTCGTAGCAAAATCCTCATCAAGACCAAACAGGATTCTGACATCTCCTCTTGAATTTATCTTATTCATCAGTAGAACCACATTGTCATTTACGTTAGCTGACATCATGTCAGAAACAGCTCTATACTGAAAAGCCCTGTTGTTAGGATCAGCTAATGCGTTGATTCCTATATGCTCATGCAGAAAACTTTTGACGTTACGGTAATGCTCTCTTAAATCAAATTTGCCTTTCACGTTGGAAGTTGCAGCTTCCTTGCTAGGCTTCGTTAAGCTGTATGTAGGAAATGCACGAGCAAGGTATTCAGTCTTTTCTTGCAGTACAGGAATCATCACGTTTACTTTATCACCTACAACAGAAGCAGCAGATTTGACTTTAGGTTCAGCACCTTTAGCGATCTTAGCTGCTTTTCGTCCCATAGATAATGATTTCACGCCTTTAGTTATAAGTCCTCCTGCTGCATATTCAACAGGGTTAAACAAACCTACTCCCAACTGCGCCCAAAATCCACGTTCTTCATGTATGTCTTTTAAATCTGTAAACATATTAGACAGCGATTCCATGTTTTGAGAAGAAAACGCTCCATGCGTTTCATGTGTCTTGTCATCACCGAATTCCTTCAGCCTTGCTCTTACCCTTTGGGCTTTTTCTCCGCCTGTTATGCCAAGAGGACTTGTGATTCCAGTAGCACCTGCATAAAACATTTCAGGTAATGCTTTGAATCCAACGTCATATCCAAACCTTAACCCTTCGGACATAGGTTTTTCTATTTCATCAGGAATGACTGATCCTATCTTTTGCCCTAATCTTCCCTGACCGAATATACTTTTAAAAGGAGCTTCTGTCTGAGCAGGAGCAACATTTTGTTTTGATATCCTGTACCTGAATTCCTCTTCCGCCTGTGCGCTTGCAGCTTCTGCGGTCTGCCTTTGCCTAAACCGTCTTGCGGCTTCAGCTCTTCTTCTAAGGTCAGCTAATCTATCAGCTCTGTCTGTTACTAACGCTCTACTTGCGCCTGCCGGTCTTCTTGGAGTAACCATTTAAGCCCTCCTTCCTCTTGCTAATCCGCCTGTAAATATCTGTCCCGGAGCAAACTGTACTCCTCCAGGTGTATATCCTGCTGCCGTTTGACCTAACTGCTGAGGCGATATACCTCTGAATCCAAGAATATCCGTCAGTATTCCAAGTGCCGCAGGGTCCATCTGCTGTAATCCGCCTGTTGTAGGAACTCCGCCACCAAACAATGCTGCTATAGGTCCTGCTACTCCCTGCTGCTGTTGTGTTGCCGCAGGTACAGCCATTCCACCCACTCCAGGTAATTGTCCCTGCTGTATAGCCTGTAAAGCACCAAAAGCGTATGGGTTTTGCAGTATTGACTGTAGCATAGCTACCTGAGCCTGTAGCTGCGCTCTTTCGTTTTCAGCCTCCATCTGTTCTCTTCTAAAAGTCAATTCTCTCTCAGCAAGTACCTCTTCCTGAGTCAATTGCTCTCTTGCTATAGTTTCTCCTGCTTGAGCTGCTCTGATACGCTCGGCAAGTTCATTTGCAGCTTGCGTTTCACCTGCTAAAGCTCTACGCTTTAATTCCTCAAACTGGTTTACCTCCATCGTTTCAGCAACACCGCTTGCTCTTATAGTTTCATCCAACTGTCTTGTAGCAATATCTTCGCCTGCCATTGCAGCCCTTATTTGCTCTTCTAACTGTCCTGTTGCTATTGCTTCTTGTTCACCTGTGGCTCTTATGCGTTCAGCAAGTTCATTAGCTGCCTGTTCTTCGCCTGCCAATGCTCTTCGTTTTAACTCATCAAATTCATCTCTACGCATCGTTTCGGCAATTCCGCTTGCACGGATTTCCTCTTCAAGTCGATCACGTTGAAGTACATTACCTGTACTTGCTTGCAAAATAGCAAAATTAAGTTCATCTCTGCTTAATCTTTCCGCTACTCCGGCCGCTCGCTCGGCTTCGGTAAGTTGTCTTGCACCAAGACCTCTTTCTGTTTGCGCTCGGAATGCTTCTAAAGTTTCGCCTGCTTGAGCTGCACGGATTCTTTCGTTAAGTTCATCAGAAGCCTGCTGTTCGCCTGCCTGTGTACGTCTTATCAATTCATCTAATTCATCTCTAGCTAGTGTTTCAGCTACGCCTGAAGCTCTTATCTCTTCATTTAATCTATCTCTTCCAAGCTGAGTACCTGCCTGAGATGCACTTATTATTTCGTCTATACGCCTTCTTTCATCCTGTGCCTGACCTCTTTCTGTTCTAGCACGGAAATCAGCTATATCTTCACCGGCTCGTGCGGCCCTGATTCTTTCGTTTAATTCGTTTACAGCCTGCTGCTCTCCGGCTTTTGAACGTCTGACAAGTTCATTAAGTTCACTTTGCTGCATGGTTTCCGCAACACCGGAAGCCCTTATTTCCTCCTGTAACCTGTCTCTTTCAAGACCAGTTCCTTCTCTAGATGCTCTTATTAATTCATTAATTCGTCTAATTTCAGCATCTTGTCCTTCTTGCGCTAAAGTCTCCTGGAATCGCTGCGCTCTAGCTGATTCGATAAGCATAGGCTTACCTTCTTCATCAAGTACAAATTCTCCGTCATCACCTACAAGAAACCCTGTAGCTTCCATCATCATACGATTCTTTTCTAAATCTTCAGCAGCTTTCTGCGCTCTAGCCTGTTCTGTAGATATTCCTTCTGCGCCAGATTTCAACCTTCTGATTCCCTGTTCATCAACTTCGTAATCTTCAGGACTGTAATATACTCCTGTTACCTCTGACCTTCGTATTTCTTCATTTATCTGAGCAGAGCGAATAGCTTCATTTATCTGATCTTCTGTAAATCCTTCTTCTATCATCGCCGCTCTATTTCTCTCAAACAGTTCAGCCTCAGCAACCTGTGTTCTTTGTATAATATCCAGTTCGTCTAAGAATTCACCTTGTTCAGCTGCACGAGTCTGCTCTGCCATCTGTAGATTAGCCAAGCCCATTTCAGCTTCCCATTCTTTTATCCTTCGGTTTTCAGCAGCTAGGGCAACAGCCTGTTGAGCCTCCCACTTTTGAGTAGCAAGGGTTTTTATATCTACATATCCGCCTCTTCTGTCATTTGCATTAGGGTCCCAAATCTGCGCTTTCGACATTTCTCCGGTGTCTTCATCGATTTGATATTGAACCCCATATAATTCAGCAAGAGCCATTTCTTCCTGTTGAATATTAGCTCGTTTTAATTCGTTAAACCTATTTGTAATTTCAGTTTTTTCTAAGTTCTGCTGCTCTATATCGTAGGCAAGCTGCCTTGCTGCTAATGATATATTAATGGGGTCACCTTTCTCATCCAATACACGATTACCGGCTTCATCGGTCATAAAGAAAGCACCTGCTTCGTTGCTTGTTCCCATGATTTCAAGCATCTTCATATCTTCAGGGCGCATCTTGCCTGCAACGTCTGCTTTCCATTGTGCAAACTGAGCCTGATCCCACTCCATTTCAGCAGCAAATTTCTGACCTGCCATTGTGATATCGGGCATAGGATAGGTTTGCAAATTACCTGCGGCATCAGTATAAGTTCTATACAAATTGCCTGTTAAATCTGATTCTCTTAAAAGTCTTTCTGCAAGCATCTGGTCTTTTTCAAATTTAAATTTTTCTAAAGCCAAAGTACCGATAGCAGTTGTTTCTCTTTCTCCTGTAACAGGATTTATCCTATGAAACTGTCCTGTAAGAGAAGCTTCATTCAAAGCTTCATCTATAGCAAGCTGTCTTTGTTTTATAGTGACTATGTTATTTTCACCGTATGTACCGGTAAGTTCTGCCTGTGCTATAGCTTCCTGTAACTCAAGCTGTTTCTTTTCAATCGTTGCAGCATTCATACCGCTGAAATTAAAATCACCTGTCAACTGAGCCTGCTGTATGGCTTTATTGAAATTTTCTATTTCCTCACCGGCTATTTGATCAGCTCTCAGCTGCGCCTGACTAAGAAGCATCTTACTTCTTTCTGTTAATACTTGTTCTTCTCCGAAATCACCTATAACAGTATCAAATTTAAGCAATGGACCTAATTGATCAACAGAAGTGAATCCCATTGCCACCTGCTGCCATTGCCTCTGAAATTCTGCATCAGACCAGTCGTTAGCCCCCTGCTGAGGAGTTGACCTTACTGCATCCATTCCTGCCTGTTCAAAAGGCAAGCCTGTTGTAGGGTCTGTACCTATAATCTGCTGATCGGTATCTGTCAAGAAAGAAGGAAACCCTGTGGTATCAGCTTGTGTTTGTAATTGTTCCCCACCGGGTTGCATATTGCTTATTTTTTGCGTTAGGTCATCGGCGGTAAACCTGGGTCCATAATAATCTTTTGCTTCCTCAACAGTTTGAAATCGAGGAGTAATATTTGCAGCTTGTGTTCTTTGTAAATAATCCTGCATGGCTGTATTTAATCTTTCTTCAGCAGGGTCTGGAGTAGTATCAGGTATAGTAGCTTGTACAAAACCGGGCGCACCTTGTGCAAATAACCCTGTTAAAGCTCCAAGACCTTTCATCAATGTCTTACCGCCGTACAAGTCCGTTTGGTCTGTATCAGCACCAGTTCCGGTCATAACTTCAGGAATCCCTGTAGGTCCTGTAGGAATATCTTCACGCTGCTCACCTGGCTGCAAAGGTCCCTGTGCTATTTTAGGTTCCGTAGGTGGAGGTTGTGTTCCAACTGTACCGTCAGGAGAGATTATACCTTCAAACTGAGTAACATCAGGAGGAGCAACATATCCCGGCGCACCAGTTGTAACCGCTAGGCCTTTCGCCTGTTCTTCTTCAGCAGCTAATTCTGCCGGGTCTACCCACATTCCGTTTCTCATAGTCATTATTGTCCTCCTGGCAGCATATTGGAAATTTCGTCTATAATGTCATCCACAGGTACGCCGCCCACCTTGGTGACTCTTGGAGCCTTTGGCTTTCCAAGTATATTTTCAAATATATCCTCCATCTGTAGATGAGCCGTTTCAGTAGCTATATCCACAGGCGTTTCCAAATGATTTCTATCGCTTTTCTTTTTAACCAATTTATCCTCCTACAGTCTGACCGCTCGGCATTCCTACCGCTCCGCCTGTAGGCCCACCTAGTTCAGCTCCTAATTGATCTACGTCATCCATACCCTGCGGATATACAGAAGGCTGACCCTGTTGAGAAGCTACCCTTGCTGCCTGCATATTAGCCTCTCCAGGTCTACCTAGCTGCGCTCCTCCTATATTTCTACTGCCCACGTTTCCGGGCGGATTCTGAGGAGCGTTAGGGTCCATCGGCATAGGCAGTCCTACTTTTTGAAGTAATAAAGCAGTCTGCTGCTGTATAAACTCAGGTGTATTAAGCAACTGCTCTGCTCTAATCTGCATCTGTTCTTCAAGAGGATCGGTTATACCGCTTCTTCTTTGAGCCTCATATAATGAAATTATTCCTGCACCTCTGAGTCTCATAGCAAGCAGAGCCTCTCTTTCACGTTCTTCAGGTGCTTCTGCCTTAACCCTGACAGTATTTTCGTGATAACCACGAATCTGGTCAGGACCTATAGTCTGATCGAAATTATGTATCTCGTTTCTACCGTATACCGTAACTTTACCGCCTGCTTTGTTTTCTATCAGCATAAGCCATTTTTTATTTATATCTTCCAAAGCGTGTCTTAATCCATCGGCTACGCCCTGAAATACCAGTCTGCCCATTCCGGCAAGTACGCTTAATCCAAACCCTGAAGAAACACCTTGTGGACGTACTCCTCTTATCACGTTTGGAAAGGTAGCTTCTTCTATCTTGGTCTGTATCATAGACAGCTGCTGATATATATCCGGCGGTACCTGCACCATTGGAGAAGGTTTTACCTCTACGCCCGGAAGCACGATATTCTTACCGCCGAAGAGTTCATAATCAGTCCTGACTCTTTCTGCGTTCTGCTCCGGTCCATAGAAATCTATAGTTCTATACGCTACTGTTCTGACCAACGCTCCAATCTGAGTCATCAGTCTTGCTTCTTCGTCTAATAAATTATGTACTGTATTAAGCACGCCCCTGTAGCGGTCTTCAGGACTACCGTCTTCAAACGTATAACTGTTAACAGGGGTTATAGGCGTAAAAGGCAGGTGGCCGTAACCATGACGGTGAGGCCCCCACACTATCTGTCTGTCACAGACATACATCACCCATTCCTCGTCCCAATACTCAAACCACTCAGCCTGAGATGCAGATGGGTTTTCAGGTTTCCATTCCGGATATTTCTGACTAACGTCATCTACGTCACGTTCCATAAATTCAATAACCCACTTCGTTCTGGTTTTAGAGTCATCCCATACCAGATTGCGTGGATTGACTACGTTAGCAGCAAAGGGGAACTTTATGCTTCGGTCTTCCATGAAATCGTTGAGCGCACTTTTGTAGTCAGCTTCATCCTCAAAGTCATCCATTACAGGGGCGTTAGGCCAGTTATCTGAATCCCACATGGATTTTATCCAACCTACTCCGTATAGGAAACTCTGTCTTACAGCTGTTCTAAGCACCGGCTTTCTCATCATGAGCCAGATGCCTGTCAAAGTCTTTTGAATTCTTTCCGCCCTTGCTCTTGATCTGGGAGAAGAAGGTACGTCTATAGCTAGATTATTGACATCCACATGGTCGCTAGCCGTATTGACTATAGCACCTGCCGTAGCAGGCCAGACAGCATCTATACCTTCAGGAGCAGGCACAGTCCTGTTACCCATGTAATATTCCTCTTCAGTCTCGCATTGCTTATGAAAATCCTCGTAATACGCTTTCTGCCTGTCAAACAGGTCAAGTACGTCATCTAATTCCGGGGCATCTGAATTATCAGGTTCACCGGGCATCCAGTCAGTTATTTCTTCCATCACAGGTTTTTGTGTAGTTACCATTAGCTAATCCCCATTTCTTCAGCTTTTTTGGCTAATCTTTCAAGTCTTCTGAGCCTCATTAATTTCGGTCCTTCTAAATTACCCTGATTCCAACCGTTATTGGCTTCAGCCTGAGTAGGCACATATCTGGAGCTGCCTATAGGTTTGAAAGAACTTGCCGCAGGATGGCTTATATCAGCCACTTCCAAAGCAAGTGCAAGTGCAAATACGGCATCGTCATGTTCTCCCGGAGGTGCCTCTGCTTTGTATCTACCGCCGGGCAGTTTTCTATACTGAAAGGCCCTAAGCTGTCTCAGCAGCCTTTTTTCATTAAAGAACGAGACGGTCTGTCTTTCTAATGCGACCACAAGTTGTTGAAGCAGGTGTTCTCTAGAAGCCTGAGTAAAAATAAAAGGTTCTACAGGAATACCCACGTTTACAAGCTCGGCTGTAAATACGTCACCTATACCTGTGGCATCTATGCAGAGTCTTTCTATGCCCCATTCCTCTACAAGTCTTACAACGTGTTCTCTTTGAGCTACCCATTCGGTACCGTCATCCCAACCCTGATAATGCACCATCTTTCTTTCGGCCGCATCCATGATCACCATGACTGAGGGGTCCATCTTTCTACCAAGGTCAAGGCCTGCTATATACCTTGCACCTGGAACAGGCCCCTGCATAGGGTCACCTGCTATATTTGCATTTATATTAGTGAAATAACCGGCTGAGTCAGAAAATTCAGCAAGGTACATACGTCTCCAAACCCTTTCAGGTAACAGCTCCTTGTCAGATTCTATCTCTGCTTTCTGCTCTTCGTTAAGCAAAGGGTTTTCAAAGCTCGTAGCTTTAAAAGAAGAAAATCCTCGTTCACCTCTTTCGCCTGCAACAAAAGCTCTTCTGAACCAATGATCAGGATAAAGAGCAGGAATGCCTTCAAATATACCGTAACCAAGTCTTTCAGGGCTTCTAAGCGTAGGCAACAGCTTTTCAAAAGCCTTATCGGATATATCCTGAGCTTCTGATATCCATAGAAAATCCAGACCTGCCGTCTGTAGGCTGTCCGGATCATGAGCTGATTTAACTTCGACCTGTCCCCAGGTTCTTTTTTCGCTGCCTTTCAGATGCATCAGCCAGGAGTCCTGCTTAATACCGGCAGGAGATATAAACTCAGCAGGTAGAAAAGCTATCATCTCGTTCCAAATCTGCCTAGCCTGCGGAAAATTCGGCGTTACTATCCAAGCATGAAAAGGCGGTATCAGATGAGATTCCACCTTTATTTCTAAACTTTCTACATATCTTCTAATTAATTCCCATAAAGCAAAGCGGGATTTACCCCACCTACGTCCTATCTCAAGCACTTTGATCTTGGCATCTACATCATGTACCCTCTGCTGACCGGGGTGAGGTTTATATAAATTCTTTAGATCAAGATTCTGCTGAACCAAATCAATTCTCCTGCTCGCTAGCTAAATCCGCAAATTCTCCGTCCTCGTCCCACTTGTATATCGGCGTTCCCTCTCCCACATACGCACCCTCCGTGTTATAGGTAAACCACTCTAAAGCATCCTCATAACACCACTCGTTATCCTCCATAAACACCTCTATACACTTTTCACTTGAGTAGACAGCAACCTTATTACCGTTCCTGTCTCCAATACCGATAACGGCCCTGTCCAGTCCATCGGCCAACATAGCCTCCGGATTAACCTCAATTAATTGCTCTATAACCGTTTTCATCTTTCCCCAAGCTATGCAGCCATAAATATTCCTTCGTCTCCTTCCAACCTGCGTTCTCTAAATCCATCGGCAGAACATTGATCATCTCCCTCTCGTCACCGCACTTCTCACATACCCCAACCGAATACCTGCCGTCAGGCAACCCAATCAAATAACTATGTACGCAATCAGCCCTTTCCACCGGTAAAATTACTCACATTCACATTAACGAAATTCCCATTCGCAGCAACAGCCCCTTCAGGCATCATCCCTGCTATATGATGCAAATGCTTTATAGCATTCAACTGCGCATTCTTATTAGCATCCTGATTAACCAACGCCCTTAACTTCACCATAGACGAAGGAAGCATAATACCCGCTATCTGCTCGGCTAACCTCCTAGGCTCATGCATCGCCTCGTGAAATACACCCCCAAAAGCCTCACTCATCACCCTCTGCTCCTCTACCCACGACATCGACTTCCCAGTTACCTCACAAGCCATCGCAGCATCCATACAATCCAAATAAACCGTCATGTACATCCTCTGCTCATCAGTAAGATCACGCCAGGAACTGCTCTCTACATCGTTAACAGGTACTAAATTCTTAGCAGCTAACGCCGGATGCTTACTTATCTCAGCCTTCCTAGCCATATATATCTCCTAAAACCTAAAAATAACCACCGCACTCGGAAAAGGTGCGCTGTTTACCGCTCCTCCAAACTTCAACCTCCCCTTAATAAACCTGACCTCACCCTTCATACAATAATCATGCCACCACCTCGTATCAGTCCTGCTAGGAACCAAACAAACTACTGTCGCTCCACCCAAAGCAGACTCATACGCCTTCCTCATCCACAACCCTATTACCCTCCCATACGGAGGATTCATCCAACAAACACCTTCCCACTTCTTCCCTAATCCATCCTCCTCCTCTGTGTAATACCTCTCACATTTAGCGTTACCCTCATCAGCACATACATCCAGATCAAACCCAAACTCCTCATCTAACTCGTCAAATACCCCCTGCGGAGTCTCCCAATTATCCCTGGCCGATGAAAATAATCCGCTATTTATCAAATACATTCCTTATAGGGGTAACACCTACCTTCACGAGAGCAAGTCGGAGTTTGGATGGGAAACACTTTAAAGGAGAAAGAAACCATCCAGGTGCTACCCCCACTTTAAACTGTAATCTAATTATATATCAGACTAAAGTCAATAGATAGAACAGGAATTTTAAAAATTATTACCTAAAGTGAATTTGAAAAGATTATCGCTTGAGGAGGTACCATAGAAGAAAGTAAACGCGCAAACGCAACCGGCGAGAAAATATAGCATAAAAATCAATATTTTGTGTACACATTTGACCATCAAATACACCATCAAATACCCGGTCAAAACAACCCCTATCTAATAAGCGGATAATATACGGTATATTGTACGTTTTTAACCTTGAGTTATGGATTATTCTTTATAGCTGCTTTATATCTGTAATAGGTATCGTTATATTCAATATGATCACAATACCCACATATAAAACCGATTTGTTTTAGCCTAAGAGACGATATATCCGCTTTATTCTTATTATCAATAGGGATGTATATATAAAGTTTCTTAAGAAATACAAAAGACTCTAATAATTGGTTTTTAGATTTAATATTGTGTAAATGTTTTGGCATTAATACTAATACTATATTAAGAATACCTAACATAATAATAGGAATACGGTATTATCTAATATTTAATACTTAATACTCATTGACATGTTCAGAATTGAACAATTAATATCTGATTAAAACATTTTAAAGGATGGTGAATTATGATTACACGATATATGGAATTAGATGATTTTCTAGAACCGGATTATGACATTTACGATGTTCAAATTGATTTTAGATTTATTGGTGATAAATCCAATTATGTTAAATCAACTGAAACATACAGAAAGCACGCCAAGATTATTATTGATACTTTGAACCCG
>VTLG01008249.1_pt1 | contig 14740 bp, 30 predicted proteins | sample 4694571 | NCBI WGS metagenome assembly VTLG01 (sample SAMN12604809, study PRJNA352737) | marine metagenome | biome: ENVO:00000447; feature: ENVO:00000209|ENVO:00000569|ENVO:01000036; material: ENVO:00002151; isolation source: viral sequences binned using virsorter ...
ACACACATGTTTCCCACCACCCTAACGCACCATCCCAGCCCCCGATCGCTCCCCCTGGCTAGCTCCCCCTGGGATTGGAGGGGGATGAGATACATTCTTATACGATACATATCTACGAGAGCGTGTAATAGGAGGTAGCAACATATGGTAGATTTTAGTAACAGTTCAGTTAGAGAAGAAGATGATCTTGATTTCGTCTCAGCGCGTCAAGCTATGAGAGATGACGGACGCTTCGAGTTTGTATTCACAACTGCGGTGTATAATGAAGATAAAGATGTAATCACATTGATTGATTCCAGCACTTCAACAGCCTGTGCTGTTTGGGTACAACCATACCCTGACTCACAGTATGAAATATCACCCGATCAGACGGACGGAGCTAGGCTAGGCAGGGCTCTCGCCCGCGCTTTCCCTGGCGACACCAATGATGATATATTCGCTAAGGCGTCTGAGTCAGGCGGAACGCTCACAGTTGAGAAGAACCCTAAGTATAACAACGCATGGCTTTGGTCAATTAAGGTTTGAAACCTAAAGCTAATGGGTCGGTAATATGTAAGCCCCTATGAGGGATTCTTCTCTCTTAGGGGTGTCAAGCCTTCTTAACTCGGTTGTAGATCGTTACAGCGGTAATAGCATAGATTAGCATAGCCCAGGCGACCGCTACGGCTGGAACTCTTCTCTCTGCTACCTGATCGGCTACATACTCCCAAGTGTTTTGAACTCCTTTGAGTACAGCTACCCCTGCACCTTCTAACACTTCGAGTAAAGAAGCCCCCAAATTACCTACGATACTCTCTAGTTCGGCAATCGTCATCTCAAGAAACTCTTGACCGTCTTCCAGGGCATCTTCGGCGATCTGTTCCAGTTTCCCGGTTTGTGAGTCTAGTATGAAGTAGCCTATTACACCAGTTGCCCCTACTAGAGCAATAGGGATTAGAGGTAGAGGCATTACTTAACCACCTTCTGAGCTTTGTCTAGGGTGAAGTCAAAGATTACTAGAACCAATAGAGCCGTAGGTATAGCGACTATTGATCCTTTGACGATCCCCTCTGAGACATATCCTATTCTAACCAGGCTAGTCTCTAAATCATCGGAAAAATCGTTGTCTGAGGCTTCTATTTGGTACAGAGCAGCCAACCCCACCCCCACTACGGCTACACCGCCTAGAGCAGCGGCCATGAGGGGTAAAACCATATCAAGACCCCCGCTTGATGATGTACCTCGAACCGAAAGCTAGCATAACCATTCCGATTAGAAGAAATCTCTGATCGTCGGTGAAAACGAATATGCCTTCATCAACAACTCCCGCGTTGTCATCGTCGCTCGTATCGGGTATTGATTCGCCCAGTTTAACGCACTTCTTTAGGAGTGTTAATTCAGCCTGGGCATAGAATCCTTGACCGTTGTAAGCATTAACCATTGAGTTAAGATCGCCTTGATTGACATATTCTCTTTGATTCCTGATTATTGAAAGTTGTAATGTACCCGTACCTGCCGCCATTAGGAAGGAGTCTCCTTCTTCTAGGGTAACACTCATTGAATCTCTGAATGGGTGTGGAGGATAATTAGGTCGTAGCGGTTGAGGTGAACTCGCCCCTACTGTAACCTTCATTCTTATGACATAACCCTTCTCTACGGTGAAAGTCAGAGCACCTTGATCTCTCTCTCCTACATAGGCGGTTTGTGCATTATTGGATAGTTTGACGCTATTTTGGAATACAGCGGTAGGTATCTCAGCGAAACTTAAAGGTAATTGGACGCAATCCCTATACTCCCCATATATCTTATCGGCGTCACTATCACCCCTCAAGGGGTTACCGTCGAATACATTTTGAGGTGGCGGTTTAGCTCCCCCGTTACCTGGAAGCTGTTTTGTTCCAACAGTAGATCCGAAGGCGCGCATCAATACCCCTTCTTTCTGGTATGTCTAACTCTCTTTGAACGCCTCTTAGAAGTAGCCGCCGCATTCTGAGCAGCCTTCTTGGATTTGTAGGTGCGCTTGAGGGTTTTGCCTGTAACATAACTGACGACTTTCCATCCGCGTCGGACTTTCTTGACTGGCATATTATCAATTCCATTTACCTATCATTCTCTTAAGAGAGAGTTTTCCGCCTTTAATTGATTTACCAAAGAGTTTAGGGCCCGTTTGAACATAAATCGTTCCGTCATCATCATACTTTAGACCCACATAACGGGCTAGGCTTACTTCTTTTTTCTTGACCGGCATTTACTTTTTCCTCCTGAATTTGGTTTGAGTGACGGGGTTCCAACCTCGTTTGATTTGTTGTTTCATCATCCTACCGCTCGCCTCAACAGCCTTCTTCATCTCGGCTACCGGGTCTCTTTTCTTAGCCATCAGAACTTCCCCCCTCTCGCGTAGTACAGGCGAACCTGCTTCCGCGTAAAGATTCTTCCCGACGGGCTACGGAACTTATTCCGCCCGATCTTAACGAAAGGCATAATCAATCCCTCACAAATACTAGATAGGCTATTACTAGAAGTGCTATTGTTTCAGCGTCGCTCATATCATTCCCCCCTCAATGCCTAAATCAAGACCCAGGCCCGCCGCGACCATTCCGACCACGACTCGACCCATCTTGATTAGTAAGTCTAATTTTCCTATCATAATGCTAAAATCCTTTTCCAAAGAGCTAACCCTTCCATCCAGATCGCTCACATCATCTTCGAGTATTTCTATTCTAACTTCATTCTCTCGGACTGTCATCAGACTCCCTCCGGCTTTGATGGGTAATTATCGCATGCATTATTAGCGTTCTCGCCTTCAAAATCTGAGGGGAGGTCGCGTAATTTTTGACGGTATTCAAGTATTTCCTCTAGTACCGCCTCAGGGTATGGTCGGTCATTCACAATCCAAGCGTCACTCATGGCTAAATCAATATCTCGCGCCCGCCGTAATTTTTCCCATGTAATATCTCGGTATGTGTCACTAACGATTTCATCGCCCGCATAAACAATTGCTCGTCGATTCATAGCATCACCATTTTAACCCTACAATTGGGGGTTCTCGCCCAAATACTATCAAATCTGAGCCTGTTATGGAAGCCGGAAGGGTAGTCGAAGAACTAAAACCATCAACCGCTAACATATTACAATCCGTAGAATCGAAATCTTCGTTAATTCCAAGAGTCGGTGATGTGTTCGCGGTCGCATGAGCAATAGCCACGCCTTGAACGGTTGCCGGAGTTCCCGCGCTTGTAGTCATTCCAATCCAATATTGTGTCCCGCGACTTAATGTGATAGTCGTTGATAGTGTGGTTTGTGTAATCTCTCCTGTCGCAGCCATTGAAATTGTCGCCGTACCTTGAAGCGAGTCGGGCATTCCGTCTGAATCTGAATATATACCGAATACTGCTGTCCCACCAGTTTGCGCGGTTGTAACTTTAACAGTCATTGAAGCCAAATCTCCCGTTTCGTGAGAGATAAAAGGAAAATAAGCCGGATAACCACCAACCCATGATGTAGTAATAGAATTACCACCCCACCCGGCTTGAATACCCGTCAGAGCATAATATGAGCCGTCATATACATCTGCCGGGGCAGGGCCAAGAGCCCCGACAGGGCCACCCCCGCCGCCCGCGTCTTCCCACGCAACCGCCGCGCCGCTTCCGCCGGAGGTCAAAACCTGTCCGTCACTCCCTGCCGCCGAACCCCCAACAAGAATCTCCCCGCTTGAACCTATAGCGAGGCGTTCTGTACCGCCAGTAGAGAATCCGATTTCGTCCGTTCCGGTACTGAAAATCCCTGTGTTTGCATCACCATCAAACGAATAAGCGGGGTTGCCAGCACTTCCGTCGGTGTTTAGAATAATGCATCCGTTTTCTAGTTCCATCGCGGTATTATAGACGCTAACACGCCTACTTCCACCAGTAGTAATAGCCATCTTATCAGTATCACGCCAATAAAGGCCCGTGTTGGTATCTGATGCGAAGGTATAGGATGGTGCACTTTGTGAACCGTCGGTGGCTTCAAGGGGGAATGAAACACCACTAGCCGCGGTCGTTTGCGTCGTGCCATCAGGCCAGGTAATCCCGCCCGTCGCGCTTGAAACATCAAACTCAAAGTCATTAAGCGAGCCTTTGATTTTCAGTTTGTTATTGGCATCACACACAACAGAGACAGCTTCAGAAGCGTTCGTTAATTGAAGCACCGAATCTCCTGTTCCATTTCCCTTGATTGAAAAAGTAGTAGAATTGTCGGTTGTTTGATTAGCTACTTCCGCGATCCCCGTTCCCAAGACTTTCAAATCAATATCCTTGTTTGCCACATTATTATTCAGAACTAAATCCCCGCTTCCGTCCAGGGTAATCGAACCGTTGTCTGTGTTAGCCGAATCTCTGAACTTCAATTGAGCGTCATCAGTATTGGCATTCGCCATGATATTGACTATGCTATCAGTCCAAGTTCCGCCTTGGTCATTACCTGAACTAAGTACGATTTGTCCGGTTCCGTCCGAGATAATGTTCACCGTACCATCACTTGTCGCGGTGGCTATCTTGTTACCTCCGGTCAAGATATTACCAGTTTGGGTGACGGTTGAGGCTCCACCACCAATAACGGACATGACATAACCCGCATCTCCTGTAAAAGTCCCTGCCGGATCGCTATTGAATTGAATCGCATCAGCGGGAGTCCCAGGTGAACCACCTGCCGAATCATCAACCCACTCGAACTCACCACTAGAGCTTTGATATGCGGGTAATTGACCATCACTAGGCGTATCTACTGCGAATAATCGCAAAGGCGGAACTTTGGCGTTTATTGAACTCATGAACCATCAGCCACCCAAACCTCAAGCGTATTCGATCCCGAAGGGCTAACGAAGTACATTGTCTGATTTTGGGCGACGAATCCGATTCCAGGCCCAACATCTAGTAGATACTGCGAGCCTCCTAGAAGGGTGAAGTAGCTAACTCCAGTAGTACCAACATCGAAGGGATCGTACCCTATTCTTATATCATTTAACCCCGTATTGTAAAGCCATATCTTTCCTGGTTGGGTAACTCCTAGATCAATACCTTGAACCTCTCCTTCCGGTAGCGTTATTCTTAGCATTCGACCCATTTATTTCAATCTCCCAAATATAGACTTTAGTCTAGTGCTTGATACAGAAAAACCCGTCTTCTTAGGTTTTTCTTCCCACCAATTAGATTTTTTCTCATAGGCTCGTCTAGCCGTCTTTCGGACTTGACCTTTCTTCGTACCCATTTCAAACATCTCCTGTTATCACTAAGGAGGGGATAAGAGAAAGGGCTTTTTCTGCCCCTTCTCTCATGTTCGATCCCCCCTCATAATGCACTTAAGCTGTCTCTGTGGTCGCATCAAGGACGGAAGCGGAGGTACTGGTAACTACTGCTTGAGTTTGTGTACCTCTCGACTCTTGACCCGCATTGATGGGAGCAACGATAACCGGGGTGTATGTCCTGGTTGTCGCAGCACTAGAATTAACGGTCAAAACCACATCTGATTCCATGCTCAAGTCGAACAATGGAAGGAATAGTCCACCAGCGCACTCTACAGCATACTGTTGAGCGGTTGTGCTAACATCGTCATCAGCATATACCACGCCATTCCAAAGATCACCATTGAAGGCGCGGAACATTGAAGGGTCAAGTGACCAGTCTGATTGACTGACAACCCTAATTCCTGTTATCTCATCGGCTGCGGTGTCATTTTGTACCATTATTCCGGCTACGGTGCCTGGAATGCCTTGAGGGAGTCTAACGACGACCTGTTCCTCACTTATGGAATGTGTAAAGCTCGTTGAGGCCGAAACTGTGGTGGTTTGGGTCATCGAAGAATTATACCTAGCATAGATTTGGAAAGTACCCGAAGCTACTGCTGCATCAGTACCCGCATACGATAGAGTCCACTCTAAGCGGCTCACCGAGCTAGGGAACTGCCTTCCACATGGAATGCGGAAGTACACTTCTTTTGCTGTGTCACCTGGAACCTCTACTGCGCGACCTGCACCCATTGAGTTAAGGAAATAACCGAACTGTGAAGCTGCGTTGTTAGTAGCGTCTGAGTAACCTGATCGGAAGTCGAAGAAGGTACTACCATTAGCAATTATGCGGAGACTGGTCATGATATTACCAAAGTCCGCCAATATTGCGTTAGTAGTGTTAGCCGTAGTGATACGAACTATGAACTCATCCACAGGCCCACCCGCTAGGTTCGCTGCACCGTTGAAGGTTAGCGCGCCTGAGTTAGAGGGTATTGTGGTTGTGTCTGAATAGATTAGAGAATATGATACTGCCATTCAATCACCTAGTTCTTACTGATAGCGTTCTGCACGCTCTCCATAGGGCCGGAGAAAATCGCGGCCCCCACAGCTACACCAAGCCCAAGAGCGAGGTAGTCGACGATCCCCATAGCGCTAAAACGAGGTAGCGGGAGCATTACAATCCTCTCCCGGCTACCCACTCATCTAGCGTTTGGCCGTTTAGCACCCAGGTAGCGAGGCCGTTTGAGATCGCTCTCAAGCCCTCGTAACCGAATGATATTCCAATTCCAGCTAATATGTTATTCAAAACCATTGAGTCTCGCTTAGATCATTGGGTATATGAAAGGTTCATTGTATCGCAATCAACATAAACCCATAGGGTTTCCCTTTCAATATGCCTAATCACTCTATACGCTGTGAGTGCGGAGAGAGGGTCACTCGTATGTGTATTAGATACCGATCGGCTGACGACCCCCGCCCTACTTCCAGGCTACCCTTCAAGGGGATCGGGTATTATTGCGTATCATGCAATAAGGTTCACTCACTCGATGGGATTCATCAGCCTAGTAGTACCCTTCACAAGATCAACCCAGGCGAATGAATATTCAGTCTGAGCTATTTGCTCTTGAAGAGGCTCTAAATCAATACCGAAACGCTTCTTAGCATCACCATACGCATTCACATAGGGCATATTGAACATAAGCAAATGCTCTGTTGAACCCTCCATTAACTTATTCACCACCGGAGAATGAGCAACCAAAACGGCCCTTATTCCCTTTGATCTCCCCGTTAGAACCAACCGCTTCATAGAAGAAGAAGCCGCCTTCCGGCTGTCTAGTATAAGCTGAGCATCATCAATGATGATAATTCCCTTGAAGTTCTCGTCATTGGCTTCTCGAAGCGCGAACATCAAATCTACCGCAGCATCAGTCTCAGCATCAAAGAAGGTAGGATCAGGATAAAGGATAGTCAATCTCTCCTTTCGTAGAGACTTCTGAAGCTGGAATAGCGTAGTAGGTCTAACTTTAGGATAAGTGAACTCTTGTTTAGGACAAATATACAGAACCCGTAGGTTTTCATCATCATTATGTCTGAGAAAAGCGCTTATGGTTTTCTTGATAAAGTAGGATTTACCCGAACCTGCCCGCCCCCATAGAGTCGTTGTCAATCTCTTTTGGTCGGGTAGATAGAGATCGTCTAGCATTATTCTTCCCCTTGAGTTATCCTATATTCTTCCATTTTCAAGTCATGTTGTATTTGAAGTAGCTCTAACTGCCTGGTATGTTCGGCAATCGCTTGAGTGGCTTCTTTGTCCGCTATTATATTATCAGGCATTATAGCGATCTTTTGACTTTCTTTACTCTTGAATAAATCAAGCACACTCGTTATGATGAGAAGTGCTGGCCCACCTAATAGACCTATTACGGTTAATTGGCTATCGGTTATCTCGCGTTCCTCTACTATGCTAAAGTATGAAGCAGTAGTAGCTATGAGTACCCAGGAAACTACGATGGCGAGGCCGAAAGTGAGCATGAGTTTATCATTGGGTTTCTTCATCAGGCTCACCTTCGATCCTCTGTAACGACTTCTCTAATCGTCGCTTTTTCAAACGCTTTCCTAAGAAGGGTATCTTCTCAAGCATCCGCCCTGCACCGGATAATCTGCCTTTGAATAATGACTTTTCTGATTCTGCATGAATACGGGATATTGGAGCTCCGAACCAATAGAGATTCGCCGCCCCGGCGTACATTGTTGGGGAAATCATATCCGCTAGAGATACTCCGTTCTCCTGGAGAGCCGCATCGGTAATCTCGCTAATCCAAATGTAATCTTCTTGAGTGTGGCGAATAGGATCGGCTTTAGGGTCTTCGAGTAAAGCCCTTCGATAAACTGTCATGGCATGATCGCCGGAGCGATAGCCTAGAGTTAGGATAGCTAGGTTATTCTGCCTCTCGACTTCTAACTGTCGCTTAGATTTCTTCTTCCCATCAGGAGCGCTACCTCTGATTTTCTTCAAGGGTGATGGAATTACCTCTACTATATCCCCATCAACCGCCCCAAAGTCAAAACTAGCCCATTCGGGTTTATCATCCTCAACTTCAATAGCTGGTTTAGTATCGGTTTCACTTTCAGGTTCGTCTAAAAGTGATTTAGAGTGAGTCCAGGCACTCTTTCGAGTGTTATGATGTGATCCGTCGGTTGATTCCCAAAAGTCATTTCCTTCTTCATCGGTTTTCTTAGTGGTATATTTACCCATGATTATTCCTCTTCGTCTTTAGTAGTTACCAGTTTCTTATTCACGCAGTAGAGATGATCCTCCGTGTGCCTCAATACTACATATTCGTTACCATTATCATCCTTTATCGTCGTCATTATTCAACCTCCCAATCACAATCAAAGCACGACACTTTCACAACATTACTGTCTGTCGGCCCTTTTAGTTTGAAAACTAGACTTCCCGCCCCACACATAGGGCATTTCCTTCTCCACCATTGTTCTCTTAATGGAGATGATTCAATCCATTTACGAACAGCTTTAGTTTCGTGATAATGAGTACCTGACGAATTATCGCTCATTTTCGATCACCGTCCTATTCATTTGTTGTGTCATCATTCGGGCTAAACCCTCTTGAACAACGGGATGGGAAAAGACCTGGGCTTGAGAGGCCTGGAATGCGATTTCTACCTCATAACCCTCCGCTCGATACTCGTTGTAGTGATAGACGAATAGACCTGCTGCGAATCCTAGTGTGGCGAGCTGTCCGTTAAGGGGCAACACTTCGTTATCAACAAAGACATTTTCCATTAGCCTTTGAGAAGGCTCGGTTGCAGCCTGGAGAAGATCGTCTAATGCATCACAGAAATAAGGATCGGACAAACCCGCCACAGTAACCTTCGGGTGTTCGGGGTTTTCAAGCGTTACCCTCAATTAAACGATAATTAGTACCCAATCTCGTTTTCACGCGCTCTATTCTAGGATGGCAACGGAGAAGCTGATGTAGAGTATGGGGCATCAATTGAAGCCTGTACTCGCGTTCTAGTTTGAAGATTAGATCGCGTGAGGATAGCTCCCCCGTTTCGTATAGTATGCGTTCTGAATTGACGCGCACCAATGCTGAATAGCGTTTCTTCTCCTTTACCATTCATTCACCTAGTTTCAATTTAGCGTTTCTAGCCGCCGTTTCTACCCTATCTAATACCCGTATAACTTCGCGTTTATATTCCTCATCATCTTCACATCTCTTGATTACATATTCAACAAACAAATACATTCAATCTCCCTCATAGAATAGCGAATCGCGTTTCTCGACTATGATTTCATCACCAGGCGTTAGGTTTCTTCTGAGTGCTGAAAAGAGTTTCACGGTAGTTCTCGATCTTTGAAGTTTAGTCATATCTCCCGCGTTTTCAAGGTACTGCCCGTCGTTTCCCTTCACTTGAACACCCTTAGCCTTGACTTTGGTTTTAGTTCCGTCGGCGTTCCACCAAGTGTATGCTTTCTTTCTCCAATAGACAGCTTTCGCTATCGGTTCAGGGGTTTCTAATTTCCATTCCCCTAACTCAATCCCGATTGGTATGCGTTCCGTGAAGCGTTCCCAACCTTCGATTTTCATATGCACACTATCTGTGTCTGAGTAAATCGCGTGTTCCCCCGCCGCTATTATTGCCTCTGCTAGAACCGTTCTAGCGTAGCTAGTGGTGAAAGCCGCGAAACCGAACCATTGACTAGAGTTAGAACCCGAAGTAGTATTGTAGTCCAAAAGGTAGGGGTAACGGTGATTTTTACGATCATAGAAACATAACTCGTATCTTTCATGGTATTCGGGTTTATCCTGGGCTTTTTGTATGTCCTCCGGGTTTTCAATCCGAGTAGGTTTTGGTTTTATCCCAAACCGACCATAGGTACTAGAACCCAATAATTTGCATAGTATCTCTCTCGAATCCCCCTTTCTCTTGTACTCTTTTCTTAATTCGTAGAGTTTGTTCATGTGTAACATAAACGGGCGAATCCCCTTAGACTTGTTTAACTCCTTGACCCTCTTGATCTTCCAACCTTCTTTCAAAGCTAGTCTAATCTCAGGCTCACAAAGCCAACCATCAAAGGTATCTCTAGTGAAGTCCAGGCGGTTATCATCACCTAGAACGGGAAGGAATCTCTCTACCCCTTCGGGCGCGTACATCTCCAAGTTAGCCCAACAGACATATTGAGGATCGCTCAATATGTTGAGTAAAGCTGACTCAGTAGGGCCAACCCTCCAACATTTAGTAGGATCGGGAAATTGATTACTAGGATGAGCCATGACGAAGGGGTACATCGAGTTAGCATCAGCTTCAACGATATTTTCCACTACTTCTCCCGGCCTCGTATTGAGTAATTGTGTTCGCCCTCCCCAATAGGATTCGCCCAAAGTCTCGTTGAAGTATGAATCACACTTAGCCGCCCGTTGGGGTTTTCCTGACTTCTTATCTATCCAACCCCACCTATCAGGCCATGAGGAATGACACCAAATGCGATAGGCAATAGAGGCAATTGTCAAGGGTAATCCTATTTCATGCCTGGTTGTTCCCATATTCTCAGCGTAGAAATTGTGCATTTCGACAATCCCCCGCGCTAATATTCGACAATCACGCAAACAATACTCAATATCAAGATCGGTAATCTCACGAACATTAGCTTCAATAAAATCAATCGGTGTCTCTCCTTTAGGCATATTGAAGGAGTCTCCTAACTGAGAGAGTTTGAGAGGGAATAGATGCTTAGAGTCTCGATACTTTACCCCGTTATGCCTGATCTCGTAGATATTCGTACCCGAAGCTATCTTTCTAGCCTGGTACGCTTCTTCAATATTTAGAATACTGAACAAATCGAATCCGAAAGAATTGTGAGCATAGACTATACAGGGCGAGTTTTCCTCGAAGTGACTTCTAGCTAATTGGGGATCGTGAAAAACGATTTCCTCTCCGGTATTGATTTCAATTGCTGTGCTGAAAGCATAGGCGGAGGCATTCAAACCCCAGGACTCAATATCATAGACATACACCCTACCCATGAAAGGTTTAGCCGCCCCTGACGCTCTAATCCAATGTGGCGAACTCAGATAAGCGACCCCCTTCTTTTGTGAGCTGAGCCCACCGTCTATTTACATATGCTTCTCGCTCCGCTCTTTGTCGCTTAGGGAATGATCTAGCCGGGGTATAGGGAACGGGCTTCTTATCTACTATTCTAACCGTCGTGGGGCGTAGGAAAGCCCCGATAGGTTCAGTTATACCACCTGGAACGGCAAACGGCTCTCCTAGCTGTTCTTCTGCTTCGTTTAGAAGCGGAGAGAAACCGGATCGGTTGAAGGATATTCCAAATACTTCGTATGCGCCTTGAGGATTCTCGAATAGGTCATTTATAGTATGCTGAAATATCTCGAATACCCGTCGTATGTCTGAGGATGAGTACGCATCACTAGAGAACTTTGGAGTTATATGTAAATCCCTGGCTTCCCATGCTTGAGATGATTGGTCAAGAAATATACCAATCCCATAAGCAGAGATTACGAAGCGGCCCTTTAACTGAAAAGGTGGAGTTTGACCATCCCAGGCTTGTTCAAAGTCCTCTTGAGTAACATATGGTTTGAAGAAGGAAGTAACATTGAACTTCTGAGTAGGAGTTAGCTCTGTTTGGATGATTCTTCTAAGGGATCGTAACTTTGATTCGGGTTTTCCAGTAAAACCCAATTTACCCGCCATATAGAGACGATCAGCCCTAGTACCTTCACGGTACATTATGACTAACTTTTCACGCGGGGTTAAAGGCATCACTTCACCTTCATAAAACAAAACCAATAGGTGTTATTCACTCCCTTCTTAGTTACCGTACCAAACAAGGGTTGAACATCGAATAAGGATAACATTTCTTTAACTGAAATGTCTAAATCAGCATATTTGAAAACCAATACCCCCTCATCTTTCAACACTCTCCATATTTCTTTGAAGCCTTTAGTTATGTCCTCACGCCATGTTGCACCTAACGCACCATATTTCATAGTGATAAGCCCCTTATCCGGCTTGAGCTTATGGGGAATATCCCACACTACTAGCCTAAACGAATCATCATCAAATACCATATCTCGGTAATCGCCTATAACATCGGGTTGAACCGCCCAATTAGGTTGAAGCGAGATCGCTCCTGGTTCTACTTGTCTAATATCCATAAATAGGGCGTTAGGGTTTTGCTTATCAAACCAAAAATGACGACCTCCACAACAAGCATCAAGAATCAATTTTTCATTCACTCTTCTTCACCCTTGATCTCACATCTAGCATTCATATGACCCCTGAAAAGCCAATCCGACCAGGTAATTTCGTTAAAGCAATAAGGACATCTCATAGTTTGTACCTCTCAATCTCTAATTTATCCGCTATCAAGTCAAAGGCATCCCTCATCTCGATGCGTAGGCGTCGGATGGTGTCTTTACTAACCTTCTCTGCTTCTAAAGCTCTGATGCGGTCTAATAGGCTCTCATTTTTACTCTCAAGCCTATTCATCTTCTGTTGTAATTCTGCTATCTGTTTTTTCATTTCTTTCATTTTATTCACCCCTGTTTGTTCTTCTAAATATCGAGAATACGGAGACATTCCCCCAATGACTATCGCGCCTCACAAATACGGCTTCTAACTCGCATTGGTCGCTATGCGGAATCCATGTCGCATTATAGATAATTATCCCCCCTACTTTCGTCACCCTCACAGCCTCGTAAAACGGGCGAAATCGTTGGTAATACCCTAACTTCCAGGGAGGATCAATAATTGTGTTATCAAAAGTTTCATCTTCAAACTGTAAATCTCGCATATCGCCTTTTTGCACATCTGCTTTTTGAGGGTCAAGGTCAATTTTCACATCACCAAGACGGCTAGCCCCCGCGCAAATGTTGAGAGTTTTGCCGGGCTCTAACAATCGCTCGACATTTGATGTTATTTCATCCGGCCATTCCCATGACTTAATCCACTTCGCTATTTTCTTCATTTTATCCCCTCTATTACTGCTCTAGCTACTGCGGGTACAACCGCATTACCTATCATTGTCCATCTAGCCTTTTGCGTTCTAGCCAAACCCAGGTCATATTCATGACTGAATCCTTGAAGAATCAAGGTTTCTTGAATGGTTAAAGATCGTATCTTTTCGGGTTTGTTTTCAGAATGGTTGAAGATCCTAGCCCCGACTTGATTACCTGAACCGCATATTGTCTTTGAAGGTTCAGAAATCTCTCTATCGTTATTACGCTTCGCGTTTGAACCTAATGCTTCTAATCGTATTTGTTTAACCGATTGCGAAGTAACAGGAGGTCTAACTAATTCTTTCAAATGGGGTAAAACATCAATCACACCTAGCCATTCATCTTTAGAATGCGTAGGATTAGCAACCCAACCTTCACCCGCAAAGCATCTCCTTCGAGTCTGCGCTACTCCAAAGTCGGCACTATTGAGAATAACAGAGGGAGTGCCTTCGGGTAGTCGCTTTCGTACTGGTACGACATTCTCCATACTCCACGAATCAGGATCGGCAAACTTGACGCAATCCAAGAACCAAATAACTAGAGGCATACCTTCTTCGGGATTGCGATTTGAAGCATTTGAAAGAGCTTGACATGGTGGCGAGCCGTGAATATGAACATGATAACCTAGAGCCCGGTATTTATCCACCAATTTCTTGAAAATTGAAAATTGGTATCTCTCCCCTAATGTAACGCGAGAGATGGGTACGCCTGGATGGTTTGTATGGTGAACCGCTAATGCAGCCTCCCATGAATCAACGGCTAGAACCACTTCTGCCCCTGCCTCAATAGCCCCCTGCGTGAATCCACCCATACCGCAGAATAAATCAATGACGGCTACTTTCATTCGCTCACCTATCCCAATGATCTCGCCAACAGTTACAACGCTTATCGTCGTAATGGCCACACAATAAACATACTTGTGTCATATTATCTGCCCCCCGAATGGAGCATTACAGCGATCACAAATCAGATTGCCCCGCTCCGTGTAACGGTGATATGTCTCATGCAGACAGGTTGTGCAAATGTGCTTCATTCGATCCCCTCTCTCTCATTAACCACCATGATAACCTCAGCTAATAGAGCAGGATCGTGATTATTGACCTCCTGGAAGATAGCGTGTAACCATTCCTTATGATTCATTCAATCACCACCTAACCGATTCACGGCCGCGTAAATACCAACCATACGCAATAACACATTCATCTTCTGTCTCCCCGTTTTCACAAAACTCCGGCCACAATAATTCCCTAAACTCTTCATAAGTCAATTTTCTCATTCGTTTCATCTCCTTGTTTCTGTGTCCGCCCCTTCGCAGACAAACCTACGAGCGTTAGGTAGTATATAGTATGTATCTCTAAACAAGTCATCCCCCTCCAATCCCAGGGGGAGCTAGCCAGGGGGAGCGATCGGGGGCTGGGATGGTGCGTTAGGGTGGCTAGAAACATGTGTGT
>VTLG01014228.1_pt1 | contig 14740 bp, 17 predicted proteins | sample 4694571 | NCBI WGS metagenome assembly VTLG01 (sample SAMN12604809, study PRJNA352737) | marine metagenome | biome: ENVO:00000447; feature: ENVO:00000209|ENVO:00000569|ENVO:01000036; material: ENVO:00002151; isolation source: viral sequences binned using virsorter ...
TGGAAATTCACTTAAAGTAATGCAAGATATGAGTGGAGAACACGATTTAGGTTTCTCTCAAATTGCGTTTGATTTTGAAGCTGATATGTTATCTTTACAAGGTTCTGAAAATGATGCTTATGCGGGTATGCAAAGAAATTATGCTAACATAAGACCATCTCAACCACCTAGCTTAATCGGCTCAGTGATTGAACTTGGTTCACACGGATTGAATTATGCAGGTTCAGATAATAAATGGATTAATAAACGAAAAAAAGATAAAGGATTGGTAGTAGCACCTTAATTATGGCAGAAAAATATAAATCACAAGTAACTAACAAATGGATAGGCTCAAGTTATAAAGGAACTGTTAGACATATAGACGCTAGAAATACTGAAATGGGTCAAATTGTTTCTGCTTTAAAAAATGACCTTACTCCCGCTATGAATAAGTGGGGAGAAAAACATATTGAAAAGAAAAAAACTGAGGCAGGAGCTAAAATGGACGAGCTTTATGCAAATGGTTGGACAACAAAAGAAATTCAAAAAGCTATTTTAAATGATGAAATTCCTGAATTAAGTAATCAATATGCTACATCTGTAGTAGATACACACTCAGGAAGATTTGAAGCGGCTGAAACTATCCGTAATATTGAAGCCAATATGGATTCTTATGATTACAAAAATGGTACACAAACCTTAGAAGAATGGTATAAACAATATTTACCTGATTTTAATGAAGCTAGTTCACAATTTACAGTAGGATTTTCTGCTGTATTTAATGAATGGTCTGCTAATGCTAAAATTAAAGATGCTGAAGCAAGAGCTACTCACGCACATACAGTAAAAATTGATAAAGCTATTAACTTTATGGACACTACTACTACAATAGCAGATATACAAAGTGGTGAGTATTGGAAAAAGTTAATGACACTTAATACTGAAATGCCTATAGATGGAACAGGTAAAGCATATTTCTTTGACACTACTGAATTAAATGAAGAAGTGGCGTTAGGTCACGTTAAATGGCTTATTGACACAGCTACTAATACTGACCAATTAGATAAAGCTATAATTCTTTTAACAAGTAATAGAGGTAAAGGTAAAGGCAATAATGAATTAGGTTCACTATCAAACACTTATTCTAAAGAATCTCGTGAGCTTATCTTAGCATTAAATAATAAACGAAGAGTTTTAGAAAGTGATGATAGACAGAAAAAAGCTGATGCAGAAAAAGAAGATGTTTCTAATTTATTTGCTGAATTACTTTCTGATGTAGAAGAAACAACTGCTGATGGAACTTTTACAAGAAAAAGAACTCACGTTGAACAATTAGAAATACTTAAAAAACTATCTGCATATGGTAATCCAACTTATGTAACTGCTTGGGAAAAAATGTCTAATTTTCAAAATTGGAAAGATACTAACCCTGCTGTTTATAACAATTTAATTTCAGATATAAGTAAAGCTAAATTTGATACTATGGAAGAGTTGATGGAACATATGTTAGAGTTAGACATTAATCCTGATGATTGGAAAGGTGCTTTAGTTTATTATAACACATTTACAGACGATATTAAAAAGAATAAATTACCAATATTTCAAACTAATCAAACATATAAAGATTATATTAAAATGAATCTTAATGCTGTTAAAGGTAATTATATGGAAAAAGTTGGTAACATATTTATTGAAAAACCAAATTCTTATCTAGCTCAAGCTAATGCTGAGGCTTATATGAATGTAGAAATTTTAGCATTTGAGAAAAGATATAAAGAAGAAAATGATGGTAAAGAACCTACATTTGCAGAGAGAAGTAAATTTATGAATGAACTTAGAACACTTCTAGTTGAATCATTTACTATTGATAATGTCTCTCCTAAACTTGAAGCATTTACAATATACGAAGAAGGAATTAAAGAACAAATAGCACTAGAAGAAGAAAAACAAGCAAAATATAGTAAAGTTGGAGTTAATGAAGCTGTTGAATCTGCTTTACAAGTTATTGAAGATAACTCTGCTCAATTTAAACCTATCTTAGAAAAAGTAAAAGAAACATTTGACCCTTCATTCTTAGGATTAGAATGGATAGATAGTGACAGTAGATTTGGAGAAAGTGACCAAGAAAGTTTAATGAGAATGACTAATGAAAAACTACCACAATTCTTAGCAGACTCAGGTATATTTGATAATATTTTCAACGCAGATATAATTAAAACTATGGAAAAGAAAGATTTTAATAAATTAAAGAATGATATGGCTAAAAATCTAACTTCATATACAGGTTGGACAATCACTCCTGATATGATAGACCAAATGATTCAAAAAGTATTAACACCAAAAGGATAATAAATAATGGCTGAATTTAGCACTAAAATAGATGATATAGGTTCATATACCGCAGGTACGCTAGGTTTAAATAAACCTGACAGTGGTTTAGCCGCTTTAGATGAAATACAGACAGAAAAATTTTATGACACTTTAAAATCTTATTATTCTTATAGAGAAGGTAATGATATATTTAAAGCTATGAGTAGTGCTGACCTATTAGAATACTTTTATAATGATAGGGCTTGGAGAAATATGAATACTGTATCTATGGGAATGGATATGGCTAATGTGTTTGGAGAAGACGACCCTAAAAGATTAGAAGAATTTTCATATATTCAACAAACTTATGCGGCACTTCCTTCTTGGTGGAATGACCCTAATAGAAGTTTTGGGGGTTGGTTAATTGATAATGGTGGAGCTTTAGTATTAGACCCAGTAAACTTTGTGGGTGTAGGTGTTGGAGCTGTTGCGGCTAAAGGAAGTTTTGCACAGGCTTTAAAATTAGGTTTAAAGAATAAAATGCTTAAAGAAGTTAATAAAAAAACTATTGAAGAAGCGGCAAAGTTATCAAGTAAAAAAGCATTAGGTCAAGCTATTAAAAAAGGAGCTTTGACTGAAGGATATATTGGTACTGTTATTGGTGGTGTTCACGATAGTATATTACAAGGGACTGCTATTCGGGCAGGTATTCAAGATGAATTTAGTTTTAAACAAGCAGGATTAGCTAGTGTTGCAGGTTTTGGATTTGGTTCAGTTTTTGGTGGAGCTTTTGCGGCAGGTTCATTTAAACTTACTAATAAACTTTTACAAAATAAAACAATTAAAAACTTACAAGATTTTCACGATTATGGTAGAAGCACAACAACAGGACAAATGTTGTTTGAAGAAATTGCACCTGATGCTGTAAAATCAAGATTTCAACAAGGTAAAAAGTTTAAAGGTAAAACTAAAAAAGAAATAGATGCGTTAGATAAAGATAGCAGATTACACGGAAATACTACTGAAGAAAGAATTAAGAATTTAAGAAGGTGGAGAATCACAAGTCAAGACAAACCACCTCATTTAAGAATCAATGTTACTAAATATGAAAAAGGAAGCTATAGACCTTTTCTTAAAAAATTAGTTATTGAAACTTTTGGCGATATGCCAACAGATAAAGTATCTGTAGAACAAATGATTGCTCAAGCAGAAAAAGTTGGGTTTAATAGAAGACAATTAGAAGAAACTGCTAAGAAGATGATTAAAGACCCTACTTATAAACAAGCCTATGCGTATATTATTGCTCACGCTGATGCGATTGCTAGAGAATTACAAGATGCTCAAAAATTAAGATTAGAATTATTAAGACAAGATTTAACTGTAAAAGAACAAAAATTATTATTACAAGAAATTAATTTAAGAGAAGATGCGGCAAAAGATTTATTGCGTGTTCAAGAAGAATTACAAAAAGCACCTGCTAGAGCTGTCTTTGCAGGTAATGTAGTTAAAAAAGGATTAAGAGCTCAAAGTACAGTATTAGACCCTGACGACATTAAAATGAAGAAATTAAAAGAAGGGTCTTTTGAAGAACAATTAGAATTTCATAGAACTGCGGCTATGCTTACTGATGAAGACCAAATTATTATGGCTATGCAAAGTGCTAAGAAAGCAGGTAATTGGGATTTAGCGGCTGAGTATGTAAACAATAACTTGTTGTCTTCTCCTGATACACACATTATTAATATAGTTTCAGGTTTAACACAGACACAGTGGAAACCTTTTGTAATGGCTTTAAGAGCGGCTAATATGTACCCTAAAGATAGACAAAGAGCGGCTGTTATTGCTAGAGAGGCTCTACACACTTATATGTATCAATATGTTTATATTGGTCACGCTTTAAAAAGAGCGATGTTAAGTTTCAAACACGGAAAGCCTATTCTTGATTCCCAACAAATGAAATGGGATAATAACATTAGACAGGGACAGTTACAAAGATGGATAAATGAAACTGCAAAATTAGGAACTGAACCTATAGGATTAATAGGTAAATTTATTCCTAAATCTGTCAGAACAAGTTTACCTGCTAAAGGATATAATTTAGCTGTAGGTAGTGTGGCGGCAACTACAACTGCACCTTTGCGTGTTCTAGCGGCAGGTGATGAATTTTTAAAATCAATGATGTTTAAAGCTAGGCTTACATCAGTTATCAATTCAAGAATTATAGAAGAAACACCTGAGTTTAGTTTATTAAAAGGTGATGCTTTTAAAAAATGGTATAAAAATAGATGGGACGAAATAGCTAAAGACTATGTTGAACCTGATATAAATACTCCTTCTAAAGCTCATTTATTAGAAGGTTGGGATATGAGTAGAGCTAGAGATATTGGAGATAGAATTGAAGACCAACTTAATTCTCCTTTACACTATGCTAGAGAAGGTTCATATACACAAAAAGCAGGACAAATAAATCCAGTTACAAATAATAGAGAAAGTCAAATTACAGGTGAAATATTAGGTTGGACTAATAAACATAGATGGTCTAGGGTTTTTGGTTTACACTTTATAAACACACCTTCAAACTTATTACGTTGGAACGCACAGCATTTACCTTTCTTAGGTAGATTTCAATTTCAAATGAGACATATGTTAGCTGAAGTAGATGATTTAGCTGAAAAAGGAACATTTAAAGGATTTACTAAAAAAGCTCTTGGTGCGGCTCGTTCATTAACAAAACATAAAAAATATATTAATCCTGAAGCGGCGGCTGAAGCTAATGCTAGAATACAAATGGGTTGGTTATTATGGAGTTCAGCAGTAATGTTTGCTCAATCAGGAAAATTTACTGGTGGTGGCTCAAGAGATTGGAGAGTAAATCAAGAACGAGAAGCGATGACAGGTTGGCAACCATACTCTTATAAAACAGATGATGGCAGATATATTTCTTTAAATAGATTAGACCCTATCTTTATGCCTTTCTTTATAGCGGCAGATATGTTTGAAAGAGTTTCTGAATATTTTAGATATAATGAAACTATGCCTGAAGAAATGAAAAGTAAAGAATTAGAATTAGCTTTAGGAACAGTTGCAACATTAGTAAGAAATTTAACTTCTAAATTTTATACAAAAAATATTTTAGAAACTGCTAACTATTTAATGAGTGATGATTACTTACATCACAGAAAACCTGAATATCCTGCAATTTCAGCATTTTCAAGAGGTATTTATAAATTTATGCCATTATCAGGTGGTCTTAGATATTTAGATAGAGTACAAGATAATTGGGAACAAGATTTATGGACTTTCAATGATAGAATGACTCGTATTTTCTTAGGTGATAAAACAAAAGTTATGCCTAGAAGAAATATGTTAGGTGAAAAGATTAATAGAAAAAATGGTTGGTTATTTGGACTTGGTGGAGAAACAGGTCTATGGTCTACACCTTTTGCTATGACTAAATGGAAAAGTAGCGAAATAGCTAATTTCTTTGAAGGACGTGAATTTACTTATAGAGCACCACCTAAAAAAGGCTTAGTAGATATAGGAGTGGATTTAAGAACTATAAGAAGAGGTGATGGACAAACAGCTTATGATAGATGGCTTGAATTAAAACAAGATGTTACTTTTAGTTATAAAGGAAAAGAATATAAATTAAAAGACTTTATAGAAAAGATGATTTCAGATAAAACAAGTCCTTTATATTCTCACCCTTCAGGTGGTAAAGCAACTAAAGGATTGTTCTTTACTTCACAAAAAGGATATGATTTTCAACAAAATCAAATTTTACAATGGATTCATAAAGCAGAAAGAATAGCTTATTTCAATATGCTTAAAGAATTTCCTGAAATAAAGACAAAAGCAATCAGTAATGCAGAACAAATACAGCAGGGGTATAAAGACGCTGAAAATGCAATAAAGGCATTAACTCAATAAAGTACCCCTTTTAGAAGAGATAAACGAATAAATACAAGGAATTTAATAAAATATGGCAAATAGTTTTGTACGATATACAGGTAATGGTAGTACATCTTCCTATGCAGTCCCATTTAGTTATAGGGCTCAGGCAGACGTAACAGTAACCATTGATGGTGTCGCTACAACAGCTTTTACTTGGGACGGAGCAGGGACTAATATTACATTTACAAGCCCACCTGCTGATACATCTTCTATTGAAATTAGAAGAACAACAAGTCAATCGGCAAGATTAGTAGATTATGCTGATGGTTCAGTATTAAAAGAAAATGATTTAGATACTGATTCTACTCAATCATTTATGATGGGTCAAGAAGCCATTGATGATGCAGGGGATAAAATTAAATTAGATAATGCAGATTTTCAATGGGACGCTCAAAGTAAAAGACTTAAAAATGTATCTGACCCTACAGGAGCACAAGATGTTGCCACAAAGAATTATATAGAAAACACTTGGTTATCGGCGGCAGATAAAACTACTCTTAACAATGTTAATAGCAATATATCAGCAATTAATACTGTTAATAGTAACATATCAGCTATTACAACTAACAATTCAAATTCTACAAATATAAACACTGTAGCTACAAACATTGGCTCAGTTAATACTGTAGCATCTGATATTACAAAAGTTGTAGCTGTAGCTAATGATTTAGCTGAAGCAGTTTCAGAAGTAGAAACTGTTGCAGATGATTTAAACGAAGCAACTTCAGAAATTGATACAGTTGCAACTAATATTGCAAATGTTAATACAGTTGGCACTGGTATTGCTAATGTTAATACAGTTGCAGGTAATAATGCTAATATAACTACAGTAGCAGGAATATCAGGTAATGTTACAACAGTAGCAGGAATTAATTCAGATGTAACAGCAGTTGCAAATGATGCGACAGATATTGGAACAGTAGCTACAAACATAGCTAATGTAAATACTGTTGGTGGTGCAATAGCTAATGTTAATACTGTTGCTACAAATGTAGCAGGAGTAAATAGTTTTGGTGAAAGATATAGAATTTCTTCAACTGCACCTGCAAGTTCCAATGATGTCGGAGATTTATACTTTGATACAACGGCAAATGAATTAAAAGTCTACAAAAGCTCAGGTTGGGCGGCGGCAGGTTCTACAGTTAATGGAACATCAAACAGATTTCAATATACAGCTACAAATGGTCAAACTACTTTTACAGGAGCAGATTCAAGTGGCTCAACAATGGCGTATGACGCAGGATTTATTGATGTATATTTAAACGGAGTTAAACTTGCAAATGCAGATTACACAGCAACTACAGGTACAAGTGTTGTACTTGCTAGTGGAGCGGCAACAAATGACATTTTATCAATTGTAGCTTATGGAACATTTCAATTAGCTAACATATCAATTAAAGATTTAACAGATACTCCTGCGGGTTTTGGAACAGCAGGACAAGCACTTGTTATGAACTCAAGTGCAAACGCTTTAGAATTTGCTAACGCAAGTTCAGCAGAAGTTTATGGATTTGAAATTGTAGATATTTCAACTAATCCAACTTTAAGAGTTACAACAACAAATGGTGGTGCTGATGATATTTCATCAACAGCTTATGCAAATTTTGATGAAGTGCAGTACGCCGCAACAGGTTTTACTTGGTCGTTAAACGCATCAGGTAATTTAATAGCAACAGTCTAATAATAATAAATAGGAGAAAAAACAATGGCAACAATAGACTTGGGTAAAATTTCTTTTACTCAAAAAGGTACTTGGGCATCAGGTACAGCTTATACAGCGAAAGATGTTGTCCAACATACAGACAACAACGAAACTTCGTCTTATGTTGCGATTGCGTCTTCAACAGGTCAAGCACCCTCAACAAATGGCACAGTAAATACAAGTTACTGGACTTTATTTGCAAAAGGTGCAACAATCGCTTCAAACTACCAATCATCAGCTTGGGCGAGTGGAACGACTTACGACAAAGGAGATATAGTTCAATATACAGATAGTGGAACATTAAGCACTTACTTATGTATTGCTAACTCATCACAAGGAAATGCACCATCAACAAGTGGGACAGCTCACGCAGATTGGTCATTTCTAGCAAAAGGAACAGCATCAGTAGCTTTAACTTGGCAATCAGTACAAACTACAAACTTTACCGCTCAAGCGGCAAATGGTTATCCTGTTAATACAACAAGCGGACAAATTACAGTATCATTACCTGCATCTCCAAGTGTAGGAGATAGAATTGTATTAAAAGATTATGCAAGAACGTGGCAAACTAATGCCGTAATTCTTTCACCAAATGGTTCAGACCCATATCAAGGTAGCACAACGATTGACCCTTCTTATAATACAGAAGGTGAAACAGTTGATATAGTTTATGTAGATGCAACTAAAGGTTGGTTACCAATGCACACACAAGATACAGCAAATAAAACTGACCCTGATATAAGATTTTTAGTAATAGCAGGTGGCGGTTCAGCAGGTAGCGATAATGGTGGTGGCGGCGGAGCAGGTGGTTTCAGAGGCGGATTAGATGACGCTAATGGAAAATTTACACCTACAGCTTCTACGACATACACAGCAACAATCGGTGCAGGTGGTAGTGGTTCAGCACAATCATATAATAGTGGTTCTAACTCATCACTTGCAGGTTCAGGTTTAACTACTGTAACTGCTTCTGGTGGTGGTAAAGGTGGCTCAGGCTCAGGCGGGGAACACGCCGCAAATGGCGGTTCTGGCGGCGGTGGCGGTCAGCAAGGTTCTAACAAAGGAACAGGAAACTCAGGTGGATTTACACCAGTAGAAGGTTATGATGGCGGTTCATCAAACAGTGCACAATCAGGCGGTTGTGGCGGTGGTGGAGCAGGTGGATTAGGTAAAAACGCAGATGGTTCTTCTGGTCAAGCATCAGTTGGACACGGCGGTGAAGCTAAAGCATCAAACATTACAGGCTCAGACGTTTATTACGCAGGTGGCGGTGGTGGTGGCTCAAACCAATCTAATGAAAGTTATTCTGGACTTGGTGGAAACTCATCTGATAGTGCTACAAAAGGTGGAGCAGGAGATGGCTCACATTCTAGTAATGTAGGTGGAGATGCAACTGCAAACACAGGTGGTGGAGCAGGTGGAAGCTCACAAAACTATAGTGGTGGAGCTTGTCCTCAAGGTGGTTCTGGCGTTGTAATAGTTAGAGTACCTGCATCAATTTATGCTTCATCAACAGGTGCACCAACAATTACAGATGTAGCAGGAGATAAGGTACTTAAATTTACTGGTACTGGTACATTTACAACAACAGCATTTTAATATAGGAGAATATAAAAAATGAAAACTTACGCAAAGATTGGTATTGACAACGAAGTTGTCCAAGTAGCTGTTCTTTCTGATAATTTCTCTGATAATGCAGGATTACAATTTATGAAAGATACGACAAATTCAGATAATTGGAAATCTTGTGATGAGAGTGTTGGTAAGAGCGATGTTTGGGATAAAAGTAAAAATGCTTTTATCAAAGAACAACCTTATCCAAGTTGGACTTTAAATGCAGATAATGTATGGGAAGCACCTGTAGAAAAACCTGCTGATAAAGACAACTGGAACGAAGATACACAAAACTGGGAGTAATTTATGGCAAGTTTTGCCAAACTACAAGATAACATTGTTCAACAAGTTGTTGTTGTTCATAATAATGAAGCACCTACAGAAGAACAAGGTATAAAATTTCTTAAATCATTATATACAAAAGAAGATTGTGTATGGGTACAAACTGATGAAAATGTAGAAGCTAAATTTAGAAAAAATAGAGCTAATATAGGTGATACTTATAATGAACAATTAGATGCTTTTATACCACGCTGTGATTTTAAATCGTGGACATTTAATAAAGAAACTTGTCGTTATGACCCACCAGTTCCAAGACCTGCACATTGGTGTAGATGGAATGAAGAAAAACAAAAATGGGATTTACACGGAAAGGATTATTAGTGTTACAGAATTTATTTACAACCCCTATATATAATACAAACTTAAATGTTGATAACAAACTTTTAGAAAATCTAGCTTATAAAGAAAAAGAAAAAGATAAAAATGGCAGAAAAGTAAGTAATAATGGTTATCAGACTAAAGATTTAGATTTTAATTTATACAAATTTTTATTTGATGAAGTGTCTAAATCTGCAATAGATTTTTACAAAAATTTTGGCGTTCAAATTAGAAATCATAAATTTGTTAATTTTTGGATTAATATAAGCGGTAAACATAATTATAATAGATTACACGCACACGGGAATTGTTTTCTTTCAGGTGCATATTATATTAAAGTTCCAAAAAACAGTGGTAACATTGTATTTGAAAATCCTAATTTAAAAGTAGAAGATACTTTTAGTAGTTTTTTTGAAGGTGATGGACAAGTTTTAATAAAAGATTATAATGTATATAATTCAACTGAATGGCATTTTACACCTAAAGTAGGACAATTATTAATATTTCCTAGTTATTTAAGGCATTATGTAGAAGCAAACCAAAGTGATGAAGACAGAATTTCATTATCATTTAATATAAGAATAAATCAATAAAAAATTATGGAGAAAAATAAATAGATGACAAAAAACAGAGACTTAGCTGATATAGTAGGCGATATTGCTAACAATGCAGAGAAAGCTATTGTTGTGAATTCAGCAGGGACAGAATTAACATTTGGGGACGCAGGTTCTTCAGATATTTACGGATTTGTAAAAACGAATGGCACAGGTACACAAAAAGAAGACCTTATCCTTCACTATACAAATGGTGCAGACGATTTGTCTGTAGCAACTAATAACACAGAACAATCAGATTTATATGATGAAAGTTTTGTAGCAAAAAGAGGACTTACGTTTACAGTAAACGCTGATGGCGAACTGACAACTACAGTCTAATCAATAATAAATAAATAGGAGAAAATAATAATGGCAACATTAAATTTAGGTAGAATCAAGCCAGTATTCAGAGGAGCATACGCAGGTGGAACTGCTTATGTAGTTGATGACATAGTAACGTCAGGAAACGAAACTTTCATTTGTATACTTGCTTCAACTGGTAACGCAACGTCTAATGCTACCTATTGGACAAAGTTAGCGGCTAAAGGAACAGATGGAACTGATGTAGGTACTACAATTACTACACAAGGTGACATCTTATATAGAGATGGAAGTGGATTACAAAGATTAGCAAAACCTGCTTCTAATAAATATTTACAAAATACAAGTGGTGGAGTTTTATCTTGGGAAACAGTTTCTAGTGATGTAGTAAAAGTAGGTTCTTGGGATTGGTCTACTAATGTAGCATCTGTCACATTATCTAGTGTCTTTTCTAATGACTATGATGTTTATAAATGTTATTTTGGTAATTTTACTTGTGCGTCAAATGAAAGATTTCAATGGAGATATTTAGATAGTTCAGACGCTTCACACGGAAATTATGATATGGTTTCCCAACAAGCATATACTGACGAAGGAAGTAGTGAAAATCATTCTTATGCAGATAATATGAACCAAACTCACGCACAACCTGCTTTTGAAAATGTAGGTCAAACTCAAGAAAGAAGTATAGCGGGAGAAATAACAATGTTTAACCCATATAAAACTTCAAGAAAAAGATGGTTTACTCAAAAATCAATTATGCGTTCTTCTAATGGTTATACTTACGCATATGAAACATCAGGTAATAATAACGATGAATCTAATAACTTTACTAAATTTGATTTTAGTTTTGCAAGTGGTGGAAACATTACATCAGGATTTATTCGTATTCTTGGATATAAACATTAATAAAAAGGGATAAAATAAAATGACAAAAAAAGAAATTGTAAACGTTTTAACTGGCGAAAAAGAAGTTAGAGATTTAACTTCAGCAGAAGAAACTGAATTACAAAATATGAAAGTTGCTAATGAAGCTAGTGAAGCAGAACAAGCAGAAAAAAAACAAGCTAAAGCAGATTTAAAAGCTAGTGCTAAAGCAAAGTTAATTGCAGGAGAAGCATTAACTGAAGAAGAAGCTAACACTGTAGTTTTATAATAAATAAATAAGGAGTAACAACAAGATGCTACCAATAGGAACACTTTTAAATATAGGTGGAAAACTTGTTGGCGGATATATGAATCGTAGAAGAGCTATATCTGACCAAAAACATAAAGTAGCTTTAGAAGAAATTAGAACAGGGAATGAAAGAGCTAAAAGAAATGGCTCATTATTTCTTGATTTAGTTCTTGGTGCTTTTATTTTAGCACCATTAGGGATTCTAGCGTATGGAACATTTTGGGGAGACCCTGCGATGTTAGATAAAACTAAAGATTATTTTGAATTATTAAAACAGATACCTGAAGTATATTTATATTTAATTTTTATAGTAGTTGGTGGAAATTATGGAATATCAGTTACTAATTTATTATCAGGAAAAAAGTTTAAATGAAAAATAAACTAAAAAAACTTTTATCTAAGTTTTTAGATAAATTAGAAAAACAAATACTTAAATGTATAGGATATAAATAATGAAAGATATTAATGAATTAAACTTAGAAGTTGAAAGAATACGAGGCGATATTAACCTTATTAAACAGTCTGTAGATACTATTAAAGACAATCATTTAGTTCATTTAGAAAAAAAAATAAACGGAATTAATAGAGTTTTATGGACAGTTGGTATACTTATATTTACTCAATTAGTTATTACTTTAAAAGGATTAATTATATCATAATATGAAAAAAGACAGAATAGATGTATCAGATAAAACTGCCATAAGTATGCCTATGCGTAATTTAATAGGAATAATCTCAGCCGTAGCCGTTGGGGTGTACGCATTTTTTGGAATACAAGAAACTTTAAACAAGCATAGTACGACTTTAGAGTTAATGGAAAAAGACTTAAATCAAAATACAGAATTTAGAATCAAATACCCTCGTGGAGAATTAGGTCAATCTTCGGGAGAGGCAGAACTTTTTATGCTCGTGGAACATATGAGCGGTTTAATTGAGTCTATGGAACAAGAATTAAAAAATATGAGAAACAATAAAGTTAATATTGATTTCTTAAAAGAACAAGTTTCAAAACTACAAATAGATGTAGAAAAATTAATCAGAAAGAACGGAGCACATTAAATGGTAGAAATGGTTTTTGCATTATTACTAATCTCAGACCACAAGATTATTGAACATCGTATTCAAGATTCGTTAAGTCAATGTTTGAAGGCTAAGCGTTATGCGATGAAGGACAAATCATCTACTGATAGAGTGGTCTACAAATGTATAAAATCTAAAGCAAACGTAGAGATTTATATGGGAGAGAAGAAGATTACTTCTTTAATATTAGAATAATGAGTAAGATTTTACTCGTTATTACTTTTTGCTCTAATTTAGGTTGTTTACCCCCAATGACAAATGAGAAATGGGTGTTTACAAAGGAAGATGATTGTTATAAAAAAGGATATTACGCTATTGCAGAAATTGCTGAAACTTATATGGACACTGTAGGTGTTCAAGAGTTTAAAAAAATGGGAGTTAGAATGTTTTATAGCTGTGTATCAGAAGAAAAATGGAATAAAGAAATGAAACCAGTAGAGGAAGGAAAACCATCAGTATTTGAGCTAAATGCTTAATACTTATATATGCCAAAATTAAAACCTTTAATTTACGCATTTTTCTTTTTTTACTTTGTAGGTTATTGTACCTTAAACAAACTGACAAACTTTACAGAGGAGTCTTCTTATGATTATGACCATAATAAGATTTATACACCGAATTACAACAAGAATAAATATGTGGGCTTACAAAAAAGAAGTGTATCACAGATACTACAAACACCGAGAGAAGAAATAAATGGCGAAAGCACCAAAGTGGGGAGTAAACAATTATGTTAGAGACAAGCCCAAAAAAAGAAAAGGAAGACACACAAAGTCTCCCAACAAAAGCGTCACAAGAAAAAAATACAGAGGGCAAGGACGTTAGAATAGAAAAAATTATAGAAGAATTACCTGAATTATTAGTTAAACACGCATACCAAAAATTAAAATCAGGACAAGAGCTAACAGCTTCAGAAATGAAAGTATGTTTAGAAGTTTGTAAAACTTATAGCTCTGAAAAATTAGGTGCAAAACCTGATAACATTCTTGAGAAAGTACCTTTTGACACAAATGGATAATCGCTTAAAAAATTTTAAGAATTTTTTGTATTTATGTTGGAAGTTTCTAAACCTACCTAACCCAACTCCCATACAATATGATATTGCAGACTATCTACAGTCAAAAGAGCGTAGATTAGTTATAGAAGCCTTTAGAGGCGTTGGTAAATCTTGGATTACGTCAGCATTTGTCTGTCATCAACTTTTACTAAATCCTCAAAGAAATATATTGGTAGTTTCAGCTTCTAAAAACAGAGCTGATGACTTTAGTACCTTTACTCAAAGACTAATCAATGAAATGCCAATATTACAACATCTAATTCCTAGAGATGACCAAAGACATTCTAAGA
>VTLG01000287.1_pt1 | contig 14738 bp, 26 predicted proteins | sample 4694571 | NCBI WGS metagenome assembly VTLG01 (sample SAMN12604809, study PRJNA352737) | marine metagenome | biome: ENVO:00000447; feature: ENVO:00000209|ENVO:00000569|ENVO:01000036; material: ENVO:00002151; isolation source: viral sequences binned using virsorter ...
GTGATCTAAAAATAATTTCTTTAGGTTTATCTTTAGAAATAACCCTGTGTATCATTGTACTCCACTCCTCGTTTCTTTGTTTCCTTTTTTTTATTAATAATTATTCTAGGATGCCACAACACGCTATGACGAACTGCGTGTTGTAGTTTGTTAACGATCTTATGAGGTTTCCTATGACTCATAGTCCTAACCATGATGCTATGATAAGCACCACGACTATGCCAATAAAAATGGCTAACGACTTCTTTTTTAACACTAGATCAATGTATTCCTTCATTCAGACAACTCCTTTTTAACATCACTATCTAGCAGCCTGTAGATCAGTAATGCGGCTAAAAGACCCACCAATCCATGCGATCCAAGCTCATTCACTATGCCGATTAGTGTGGATATTACATTACCACCACCAAGAAAAGGCACTTCTGAAAAAACCACCTGCAAAACAATTGCGAGTGAAATCAACTTTATGCCAACATTTATACTAGCATCTGCGATGCTCATTACCTTATCTAACATTATTACTCTCCTTCTCTAGTTATAACGGAATAGGACATAACCCTTTCGGTCTTGGCAACACTACTTGCAGTACCAGACAATGCCTGTCTAATAAAAAATGCTATGCCCTATTCGATTACAACTATTTCATCTGGTGGTAACCAACCTGCACATCCATCAGACTCCGCAGGTTCACAATTAAGTTGATTTGTTATTATTCCTTTTTGTACAGATGTTGGAAACTCACTACACCCTGTTAATAGAATTACAAGTGCTATTGCAATAACCAGATAAGTTGAAATAGTTAATAACATAACCCAAGTAAAATATTTTCTCATAGTTTGCATATTCCATTTTAGAGTTGGATTATACCATTTCGAGTCATTATTCTTTGGGTATTTATTACTGCTCTATACATTTCCAATTCAAGAAACTCTCTCTCAATAGGTGGGTCTAGTTGTTTTCTGCCATCATAAATATCGTGGCAGTTTAGACATAAATACGCACCATGTATAGGAAGTGCTTTTAAACCCATACCTGCACCATTTAGGTGGGCGAAAACTACTGTCTCGTTCTCTGGCATACAACCATCCAACCTTAATTGGCAGGATTGCCCTTTAGCAGACTTCGTATATTTATCCACTCTTATTAGATAAGTCATATATATCTACCTCCATATCTGAAAATTTAGAAAATTGACCATCAAACTGACATTTTACATAACCAATCTGACCCATTCTGTTTTTTGCAACAATTAATTCTGCTAATCCTTTGTCTGGGGAATCCTCTGGATGGTAATATTCGTCTCTATATACCATTAAAACTATGTCAGAATCCTGTTCGATCTCACCCGATGCTCGTAAATCGGACATATAAGGTCTTTTATTCTCTCTGGACTCTACCCCCCTACTCAATTGAGATAATAGTATTATGGGTATCTGAAGCTCTTTAGAAAGATACTTTAATTCCCTGGTAATGCTGCCTAACTCAGAAATTTCTCTACCTTTGTCGTACTTCATAATCTGTAAGTAATCTATTAGAATAAGATCAATCTTGTTTTCACTATTTGCCTGTCTAGACCTAGCGACTATATCCTTTATTGATAGTCCACCTTTATCCACTATGGTGAGATTCTGATTACCTGTTTTAGATAACTGTTCATAGAATATTAACTCTTCCGACTCACTCATCTGACCTCTATCGATCTTCGACAGGGGTATAGATGTTCTAGAGGATACAATCTTGAGCATAAGTTGTACTTGAGACATCTCAAGAGAGAAGAACAATACATTCTTGGACTGAGATACATGGTCTGCAATGTTTAGGGCCAGGGTAGATTTACCCATAGAAGGTCTACCTGCAACGACTGTCAATGTGTGTGTTTTGAAACCAGATAATAAAGCATCTAAGGAATCGAATCCAGAAGACAAACCAAAACCACTTTCATTTGGGTTCTCTAGGTAGTCTATTGTTCTACCAACGATTGAAAAAACACTATTGGCATTCTTGGACTCCATATCCAGTTCAAGAGACTGTATCTGAGAGACTGTTTCTTGATAGTTATCATAGTTGATTTCTCTTTTAAGATCGTCTATCTGATTTTTAATTCTACTTTCCCGAATGTGTTTTGCGTACACTTCTATATTGGCAATTCCTGTAGAGTTCTCAACTAGAAATGCTAAAAACTGGAAGTCAACTGCCCACGATCTACTTTTGGGTTGCTCGTCTGAATCAATATAGTCTCTGACAGTCAAGACATCAACTGGTATTTTCTTTCTAACCATATCTAGGATACAATTAAATACATAGCATAGTTTCTCATTACTAAAATCATCACCAGTTAGTCTGGTTGCTAGTACTCTGTCAACGCAAGGGTCTAGCAGCAACCCTCCAACGACCGATCTTTCTGAATCTATTGAGTTATGTTTCATAGTTTTTTCCTCTTTTTAGGTAAGACTTACCCCTTGCTAACTTTTTTTAGGGGTCTTAAAGCGAATCCTCGTTAGCTTTTTTTAGACGATTTATCGGAATTATGTACATTTCTGGACTTCTGCCGAATATTCTCACAGGATACTGCTCTGCAAATTCTTGCGTTATGAGGTATGTATCTGGATAAATTCTCTCACCATCGGTGTTGGTGTAGGTGATATCAATTAGGCAGGGTGGTCGATAAGTTGCTACACCTATCGATCTTGTTTTCCATATGGGTACTTTTATTTGATAGGTCTGCATTAGAAAACACTCCTTTCACAACACTGATATAGATAACCACTATCATTTTCCAAGTATTCAAGTTCTTCTTCTGTTAATTCAGTATTATCAATCCAAGTTGCTCGTTCAAAATAACTATCGGCAAAGTCTGGGTAGTCTGAAGTATTAACCATCACTTCAGCATCTTGGATCATTTTGGTATTGATTTCTTTCATCACAATACCATTTCCCCAAGTGCTAGTTTCACCTGTATATTTTTCTTTATCAGTTAAGGCAACACCCCAATCCCCTTTATCAACATCTGCATCACAATGACTACAATTAAAAGCAGTCCAACTAAAATGATATACCTTGTGCTTTGCATCACATTTAGGGCAAACAATCTCTCTGCCATCTCTTCCTGCTCTAGTATGTTTATTTACATTGAAAGGTAAGTTCATTGTTTCCTCCAGTTAAATTCCTCACCATAAGGTTTGGATAGTTGTTTAGGTTTAATATCGAACATTTCCCATTGTCTTTGATTTATAAAAGTTTGAAAATGAGGAATGAATTTTTTTTCAGAATCAAAATCTAAATAAAGTCTATTAAGTATTGGTAAAACATCTCGCCAATCTTTATGTTTTTTTACAAAGTTATCCATCTCGGTAAGTAACCCTCGCTTTTTACCTTTGTATTTATCTCTGAATATATCAAACTCAATCAACTCCTCATCGGTTGGTCGTTTGACTTTTTTAACTGCATCCACTTCGTGTGGTTTTTTACAATGTGGGCATATTACCATCATACTATCCTCCTTTTAACATTAGTTTAACAAGTGGGTCTTTGTACCATTTTTTAGAATCTATCAAATCTCTATCCCAAACTATATTCCTTTTATTGTCACCAGTTAGTCTTCTAATAGGTGCAAAAATCCTTTTAGGGTCTGACGATGCTTTCAATCTCGCTCTGGCACAAGTTCCAGTTGACCCTATTTTTACTGCTAACTGGTTAACAGTCCACTTAGACCCATCATCTATTGTGTACAGACGAACAGGTCTAAGATCATTATTCCACTCTATTTCAACAACCAGATATTCATCACCATCTATTACTACAATATCGCCAAGAAGATATTTAGAATGGAAGTTCTTCACCATCCTCCTCCTCAACAACTGTTAAGTTTGGTTTTACTTGATCCATAGGGGCATCTTTTTGTAGGTGTAGAATAGGTGCTTGTGGGTGGTCAGATTTAGTTTTCCAGGCGGATATTTTATGGACAGTTCCATCTATATTTATATGACCTTTAAGTACAGGTGCTTTAGGGTGGTCGGATTTGTTTTTCCACATTGCACCCAAGTTTGTTTCATCATATTGACTCATATCGTTTCCTTATATTAAAAAGGGTCACTTATGGTAGACCCCAACACCAGATGTTTTCGGTTAATAAAAGAGGTGAAATCAACCGATTATGGGTAACATCAAATCCCTCTAATGAAATGTACCGCTTTTTAACCTCTTGCCAATTTCCACTTCAACGAGTTCGTGCAACTTGATCTCTTCATTTACATCGATATCCTTAATAACCTCCCAACCTTCGTGGATGGTTTCGGGTAGATGCTCGGTGTAATTTTTCAGTTCTGGATGTTTTCTGAGCAACTTGACAATTACCTCAAGAGTTCCAGAAAGAGTGCCTGTAACGGCAAGTATTTTAGCGTGAGACTCGTGTAGGGTTTGAAGACTACACATCAAATCTGCAATCTCACCTCTAAGCATATCTGGATCGTCTAGAAGTTGTTTAGTCTTCCCCATAAGTGTCTCCCCTGTATTCAAGTTCACCATCTAATCTGGTATTACCTGTAACGACACTATCACCAAAAACTTTAACTGCGTGATTGATAACTGCCATCCAATATGAGTTTGGATTTTCATCTTCACGATCCTGCATCTCGGCAACTATCTCTCTTGCCCTATCAAGAGAACAACTGTTGTCGCTCAACTCGTCACACAACCTTTTAATTTCAGAACTTCTTTGTTGAGAAAGAGTGGGTGGTTTAAAATCCTCTGACTCGTCTTCGCCCATATGTCCAAGTTCGTATAGACCTGCGAGTTTGAGAACACATCTAGACATTGCTCTCTTTTCAGTAATTTCCATAACATACCAAGAACTCGTATTACCATCGCCCTTAGTTGTTGGAACTTTACCTCTCTTAGCAGACCCGAATGTCTCTACTATGACATCGTCATTATCACGCATCCAACCAGTTGCCTTAACACAAGCAAACTCTGGTTCGCATTTTATAACTTCATAGGTGACTTGGATATTACATCCCCTCTGGACTTTCTCAATACCACTTCTAGTGAGAATAGTATAGTGTGCGTGTTTAAATGTATCTTCCTTTTCCAAACCATATTTTTTATATAGGTTAATTAAGGTTTCTCTTTTAGTACTCATTATTTTTCCTCCTCTGAAAAAATACTCTTAAATGAATAATCGATTTTTTGTTCCTTTAACTCTTTACCCAAAGAAACAATTTTTTTAAGATCATCAAGCAACCCAGTTGATTCTTCCTTGATTGAGTCTAGATAATCTTGCTCACATGGTTCGTTTGGATCGGGTTCAAAGACTAACTCGTCCTTGTTCTCGTATGTGAAAGGTAATCCGTTAACATCACACTCTGGTTGATTTAGTTTCGCCATTACAAGTGGATGTTCAAAAGGTATTCGTTTTTCATTTGCCACAGTAACCTCCTTTAGGTATAGAATTTTTAGTGTGTTCCCAATCTCGACAGGTGACTAGTGCATTACTTATTGTCTCTGGCACATATTCATCGAAGTCATACTCCATGTCGTTATAGTGAAAGTCTTTTGATAGAATCTGCATCCTCTGGATAAACCAAACGATTGCTTTAAAGTCCTTGTCTTCAAGTTTTTCAAGAATAGATCGTTGATTCTCAGTTAAATTTATAAGGTCAGATGCGACCTCAGATTCAAACAACTCAAAGGCATTTGCGTTAACCTCCTCATTGTCATAGTGTTGATTAAGTTGTGACTGTAAAAGTTCCATTATTTACTCCTCTTTATAGTTAAATTATACTCTTTTGTATCACTAGATGTTGATCTCTAGTTGTTCTGGTTGTTTAGCAAAAGTTCCATCCATACTTGATAGAATGTGTGCGATCACATCAACAGTAAAAGAATTACCAAGACACTTATAGCGTTGGGTCTTCGATATTCCATCGGTGTAATCATCTGGAAAGGTCTGCAATCTCTCGCATTCTTTCGGTGTGAGTTTACGATAGGTGGTGTGTGGTTGACTAACACCTGTTACAATTTCTGACTTATTGTCTGGAAAAGCAATCCTACCAATCCTCTGGATTTTCAATCCATCTGGTCGCATTACTAGAATCCGACCATCTGAATCCCATTTCCATTTGAAGTTGTTCTCGTATTTAGAATCCTTTAGCAGTTTTTTTACTTCGGCATGAACGACTTCATCTGGTATGTTTCGATCCACTAATACCTTTGAAACATTACTTGCTACTACTGTAGGTGATTTGTATTCTGGATTGTAAACTCGATCTGCCATATCAAACTTTCCATCTCTAATCTCAAACTCAGTAATGGATTTATCAAAAGCGTCTGATTTAATACCAAGAATATTTTTCAGTTCAAACCAGAGATCATCACTAGGAATAGAGAAACTACTATCTGTCCTAAACCAATGTTCAACTTTAGTCACAGGGATGTCCAACTCTTCTGCTATTTCTTTATTTGTTTTCTTACTCCAAGACTTATAAACCCTTAAAAATTGTTGCAGGTTTTCAATATCGACATAATGTTTTCTGACTCTAACTTTTTCACGAACAATTAAAACCTTGGGTTCAGTATTTCCTCCTCCGTGAGCATTAAGAGTTGGTGATTTTCCACTATCAGCGTAGACACGCTTTAATATATCGTGTCCATTTATATCACTTGCCGTTGCGACATGGTGACACTCTGATTTAGGATTGAAATCTCTCAGTTCACAAGGTCTTTCAACATAACCATGAGCATAACCATGAGTTCCTGCACATAATGTTGCTACCTTTTGCCTATGGATAGTATTTCCTTGTGATTTGTAGTTAGGGTTTAACTGATCACCACCTTTATATCCATCGTTCAAGCGTTGACTTACATTGTATTCCTTACCTGCACTAGTTTCGAGTATATGTTTAAGGTACAGGTGTAAATCTTTCGGTTGATGGACACCATTTATATTAGTCCAATACAATCTTCTTCTGGACTGAGGACTTACGAGAGCAGAATTGATCTCGATCGGTTCGCAATTAAGTCTTGAAGAGATTATGTCTTGAAATTCCTTTTTCATTTTGACATTTTCCAAAAGGAAGTAGGTCGGTTTGATCTCGTGAAGTAATCTCTCGAACTCAAAGAACAAAGCACTTCTTGGATCGTCAAATGCTAACTGATCACCTGCAAATGAAAATCCTTGACAAGGACTACCACCAACCATAAGATCGATCTTTGGTAAATCACTTCCAGAAATATCACAAACATCACCTAACTGAATAGTATCGGGATAGTTCTTTTGAGCAATCGCAATCGCAGGTTTATCTATCTCTGACGAATAGTAATTGTTGACTGGAATTCCTAGTCGATCTAAGGCAACTCTGGTTGCTGAAATTCCATCGAAAGGACAAAAGACATTTATTCCATCTGGAAACAATCTCTTCCACTTCTCTTGGGTCAGAGACTTCTCTTTCAGTTGCCATTCAGTCTCTTCCTTCTGGACATCACCATAAGCAGGTGAGGGGTATTTTCTAAAGTCAGTTTGCATTACTTAACCTCCTTAAATAATCTTTCTGCCATTGATTCTGGGCAAACATATCTACTGCCAGTTTTAATATCTTCAATGATAAAAGGTTTTTTTCTAGCACGAGGTTTGAAACCAACCAACTTGAATTGTTGACCTCTGTCTTCTGCGATGATTGAATCATCGAGAGTTACTACATGGTCATATGTTTTACGAAAATTAAGTTGTTGCTTGAGTGCTTTTTCCTCTGGGGGTAAAGCGTGTGATAGTGAAATTCTAAATTGAAACTTGACCGAATCATCATCATAAGTTGCATTGCCTAAATTAAACTTTAGATTGTTCTCTTCCATTAAGGAGGGTAGATTATCTTCCAGAATCTCACGAATGTGTCCGATAGTTGTTCTATCCATTTTTTTAACTTTTCCTGCTTGTAGTGGGTTCATAATATTTTCCTCTTTATATTGCCAACGAAATTGTTGGTTGCCTATATTATATAGACAAGTAATACAAAAGTGTAGAATATTATCTTAAATAATCTATTAAATCTTTTTTGGACTATTGGGTCGTGTATGGACTATTTGTCAGAGTTGACTATTGAGAAGCTAATGCCGCCCAGGACTTATCATTCCAGAATAGGAATTTTGATATTTTGATATTGGATTATCATTTTTTAAAATATATTTTTTTGATCTATTTTTTTCCATAGTTAAAACATAATAAATTAATAGGTATTGACAAGGTATATACTTTTTACATTTATGATCTTTTTTGTTATAAAATAATGCGGTCAATATTGACAATCATTAAAAGAGGTTAAAAAATGGATAATTATTTAGCAGTAGGTATAGTAGAGGGTTTTGAAGAACCTGAAAATGAAGAACAAGTTATACAAGCGTGGCAGTATTTATTAGATACTGGATTAGTATGGCAATTACAGGGTTCTTTTGGTAGAACTGCACATGCTTTAATAGAACAAGGTATTATAAAATTAAAGGAGGTATAAAAAATGGATAAAGCAGAAAAAATATTTATATTGTCATTCTTACATCACTTTGTACAAAGAAAATTAAATCAAACACGATGCAGTGATCCAATACTTTGGAAAAAAGTTTTTGATTATTTAGAGACTGAAATTAAAGAGGTATCAAAATGAAAATATTAGGTACTACATCAACCATACAAATTCCAGTTAGTAATTACGATATAAATGAAAATTTTCCAAAATTATTAGAAGACAATCAATCTTTTACAGAAAATTGTTTTATCAAAATAAACAATAAAGATCATCTAATAAAAATAAAATTTATATCCGATCCATTAGGAAAGGATTATATTAAAGAGGTATCAAAATGAATACTCAAAAATTATTATCAGTTAATGCTGATCCAAAAACTACAAAAGGGAATAAATATAATTATTCAACTGCAATTCTATATTTAGCAAGTGCTAAACAATCGGGATATAATGTTTGTCCTCAATCATCCCCTCAATGTGAAAATGATTGTCTGTTTTGGTCTGGAAGAGGTAGAATGAAAAATACTCAAAATGCCAGAATTAAAAAAACTAGATATTACATTGAAAATAGAGTTGAGTTTATGATCCAATTAATACACGAAATTGATCTATTTATAAAACGATCTAAAAAAAATAATGTTATTCCTACAATTAGATTAAACGGTACATCCGATATAGCATTCGAAAATTTCAAATATCCTAATGGTTTAAACATTATGGAAAATTTTCCACAAGTGCAATATTATGACTATACCGTTACATTTAAAAGAATGACAAAATTTATGAATGATCAAATGCCAAAAAATTATCATCTAACATATTCAAGAAAAGAAAATAACCAAAAAGAGGTATTAAAAGTACTTGAAAATAATTTTAATGTCTCTGTAGTATATGAAAATAAACTACCTAATACATTTTGTGGTTTTAAGGTTATTAATGGGGATGATACAGATTTAAGGTTTTTAGATAATCATAGGTTTTATAACGATCTAAAATACCCTGAATGTTATTCAGGCGGTTTAGTTGTGGGATTGAAATACAAAAAATCAAAATCACAAAAAATAGACGATAGTAATAATTTTATAATTCAAACTTTATAGGGGATATTATGAATATTAAAAACAATCAACGCACTATATCAGTAAAAGCATATACACGAAATATTGAAAATGCTATACATAAGAAAATTTTTTTATGTATTCAGTTAATTAGTGAAATTAATATATCTAAATATGATCAAGAAGAGTATGTATCAATTATTAATGAGATTTATAGTGAGATATTTCAAAAAAAATTCGATACTAATAAATCAATTAAAGGTGTTAAACATTCGTCAAGCATCTAGTAATAAGATCTTAAAAAATCAATGCCCATTAATTTGGGCATTTTTTTCGTGTTTGCTTTTTATATACTTTTATGGTATTTTTAGCAATGACAATTTTGTCAATTATAAGAGAGGTATAAAAAATGGTCACTTTAGAAGAGATCAAAAGTAAATTAAAAAATAACGGCGATATGGTTTTAATTCCAAATAATGAAAATGAAATATATATCCATTTTGGAAATTATACTTTTACCAAAAGAATGAAATATTTTCTTGATTACAATGGAAAATTTATACAAAGTAATTACACTTTAAAACCAATAATAAATAAACTAAATAAAATTTTAAAAGAGGTATAAAAATGAAAATACAAACAAAAACAACTGAAAAAATAATGAATGCTTTTTTATCTGGTAAACCTTTAAAGCGTAAACATATTCAAACTAATGGAACATCTATAATATTAGATGGTAAAAAATTGGTTTTTAAGTGTTCGCATTCTAAAGGTACAAATATAAAGGTTAATTTTTTAAATAGATGTGATCTTGATACCTTTAATACCATACTGAGTTTTATAAACTCTCAATGGTTAATTACTACTAAGGATAATAAAAAGGTTTTAATTGGTCAATCTGGAATAACATCTAATCCCGTTGACGGTTTAACTGTAGGATTTATGCAATTCAACCGTAACGGTCAACAGTATTTTAATAGGGATATAAAATGAATGAATTAATTAATGTAATACTAGCAATTTTTGTTATTCTGTCATTTATGGGCATAAGCGTTTTAATAACTCTTTTTTGCTACTTTTATTTGTTTAAGTGACTAAATGATCAATACAAATTAAATGCCCTTTAATCGGGGCATTTTTTTTGTCTCAAATTCAAATTTAGGTAAACATCTAATACGTTTTTACGATACAATCGGATGTATCTTTTAACATCAAACAAAAGTACTTTAAATGAGTACTTTTTTTTATATCTATAATAAGTACTATCTAATAAATAATAGTCTCTTAAATCTAATTTAAATCATCCCTTGTAAGATAATTTAATTCTTTAATGTATCAAGTATCTATAAACAATCAATATAAGATCATTAATAAAACTATTAAACAAAACTATTAATAAATCATTAATAAATCATTGAATATTTATTATCCTGTATTTTTTTATTTGTACTTTGATCTTCAATTATTTGTACTATTAATGTTTTATTCTGGCATTTTTTAACTGTTATATGATCAAATTAATCACTTACTATCAATGTGGTTATGTTTCCTGACAAGAACAATTTTTTCCTGGGAAGAAAAAGAGGGGCCATCCCACCTCTTGAAATATTTTTTTAATGTAGGCTACCTCCCTCCCACAAGAAACGGAATTTCAAAAAAAAGGCTAATCTAAAGGGGTTTTCTGTTATACTACGCTAATGAGAATGATTATCATTTAGATATGATAGATGAATTTAATAAAAGACAGAGAGTCATAGATTTAGGCGAGGAAGCTGAAGATGAAATATTAGAGTCGACTGGAAAGACAGACTCAGCCTTTGACACTCCACAATACAAAAGAGTAATGGCAGCATGTAAAGAACGCAGTGAGATTCCTACTATGGCTTGGACTCCAGATGAGGAAAAATGTGTACATACACAGTTGCATGAGGCAAAGGTGGACTTTAACGATGACTCTGAGTATAAGAGAATGTTTGGGCAACAAGCAGAACTTATAGAGCAATGGGTAAAGAAAGAGGAAAAAAGAAGACCTCCACCATTAGCACCTATCTCGCCTTTTGAGAATTAAATATGGAAGAAAAAACCAAGAAGAGGGGTAATCCAAATTTCTATAAAGGGATGCCTGCTTTAAATCCAAAGGGTAGAGAGAAGGGGTCGGTTAATAAGTTTACTGCTCTTTCCAGAGAGATAATGTCTGCTAAAGGCCCAGAGGTTGTACAAAAGGTTATTGATAAAGCTATGGAAGGCGATGTTCATTGCCTTAAAATGTGTATTGATCGGATACTGCCTGTACAAAAGGCGGTTGATCCCAATAGAAATAGAAACGATGCCCAGGTGATTATTAATGTATCCTCTATAGAATCAATCGAAGAACAGATCAGCAAGACTCCGAAAGAGAAACTTGTGAATCCAAAACAAAAGGGTGAGGATGAAGTAATCGTCAATGTAGCGAATGGCTGAGTTAAACATTGATCTTCATCCAGCACAGCTAGAGATATTCAATTCCAAAAAGAGGTTCAAGATTGTCGCAGCAGGAAGAAGGTTTGGAAAGTCCTACCTTTCTGCTTGGTTATTATTGATTAATGCGATTCAGTCTGATTCTAAGGATGTATTCTATGTAGGGCCAACTTTTCAACAAGCTAAAGATATCATGTGGGCGATGTTGAAGGACTTAGGCAAGGATTTGATTGCTGCCGCCCACGAGAATACTGCTGTATTAACTCTTATTAACGGCAGGAAGATATATTTGAAAGGAAGCGATCGTCCAGATACGCTTCGTGGTGTGGGATTGGCTTATTGTGTACTAGATGAGTATGCGAACATGAAACCCCAGGTGTGGGAACAGATTATTAGACCTACACTTGCTGATGTCCAGGGTGGTGCTTTATTTATTGGTACTCCAGCAGGAAAAAATCATTTCTTCGATCTTTATAACGATGCTTTTGAAGATGATGAGTGGGAAGCTTTCCAGTTTACATCGACAGATAATCCCTTTATTCCAGAAAAGGAAATCCAGGCTGCAAGTAAAAGTATGTCTTCAATGTCTTTTAGACAGGAATTCGAGGCATCATTTGAATCTTTCTCTGGTGGTATCTTTAAGGAAGATTGGTTTATAGTCGATGAAGAACCAGAAGAGGGCCATTATGTAATTGCTATTGATCCTGCTGGTTTTGAGTCAATAGAGAAAGAACGGAATTTAAAACGATCCAGGCTCGATGAAACGGCTATTGCGATCGTGAAGATAGACAGAGATAAGTGGTGGGTTAAGGATATCCTTCATGGCAGGTGGAATGTTAAAGAATGTGCTAAAAAAATTCTTCATAGTGCCATGAAAGTTGAATCAGCTACAGTAGGTATAGAAACAGGATCACTTAGGAACGCAATCTTACCTTATTTGGAAGATGAAATGCGAACTGAGGGTAAATGGGTAACAATTATTGAGTTAAGACATGGTGGCAAGAAGAAGACAGAAAGAATCACCTGGTCGTTACAAGGAAGAATGGAGCATGGGCAAATCTCATTCAATCCAGATAAGGATTGGAGGGATTTCAAATCACAGTTGCTTGACTTTCCGAATCACCTGGCCCATGATGATTTACTTGATGCTCTCGCTTATATTGATCAAGTTAGCGTTGCGGACTTCGCCCACTCAATAGAATTAGATGATGAATGGAGGCCCATTGATAAAATTGCTGGATATTAACAAATATTTGAATGAAGAACTAGATTTTGAAGAAATGGAAAAGCTTATTGCCTATAGCAATAACCAAGACACACTAATGGAGCGTTATCTTTTAGCGTGTCAAATAATAACGAATTTATCATCCGAGAATCAACCAGCTTTTAAAGAGTTTGGAGAGGCGGTTGATTTATCTATTTGTAAAATGTTGATGGATGGATTGGTTGAAATAGAACAAATTGACCCATCATATCACTAAATGAGAATGATTATCACTTGCATCTAGAGGTGTAATCTGTTATACTCGCACGAAATCCTGGAGAAACTATGAACCCTGATTATTAATGGATAAAGAGAATCAATACCAAGCTTTAGCAAGTTGGCTATCTTATAGACTTGAAAGCTGGAGAACCCATAGAAATATCAACTATATCCCGATGTGGGATGAATACTATCGTCTTTGGAGAGGTATATGGTCGGCTGAAGACAAGACCAGGCAAATGGAAAGATCCAGGCTTATTGCACCTGCCCTACAACAAGCAGTTGAATCAAGTGTTGCTGAACTCGAAGAAGCCACTTTTGGACGAGGAAAATGGTTCGATATCAAGGATGATATGCTTGATGAAGACCCAAGCGATGTTGAATACATAAGAAATTTACTACAGGAAGACCTAGAAAAAACTGGCGTAAAAGATGCTATTTGTGAGGTTTTTCTCAATGGTGCTATCTATGGAACAGGAATTGGAAAGATTGTTGTTAAGCAAAGCATAGAAAGAGCACCCTCTGAAGTACCCATAGAAGGAACAATGGCTACAACCAGAGAAATAGTCGAATATCCAGCTATAGATGTTCATGTTGAGCCGATTTCCCCCAAGGAATTCTTGATTGACCCATCTGCGAACTCAATTGACGATGCTCTGGGGGTTGCTCACGAGGTAATTAAACCAAGATATCATGTTGTAGAGGGCATCCGATCTGGCATTTACAGAGATGTACCCCTTGATGGTGACTACGATACTGTTAAATTCGGCTATGATCCCGAAATCAAACAGGCAGACGAGTCAGATTCGGTCAAAATATGCGAATATTGGGGTAAAGTACCTAAAAGATTCCTCAAAAAGAATGCTGACAAGGATGATTTCGAGTATTCCAAGAAAGATGAACTCGTAGAGGCGGTTGTTACCATGTGTAATGACGAATATGTCCTTAGAGTAGAGGAAAATGCCTTTATGATGGTCGATAGACCCTTTATTTCCTACCAACACGACATCGTACCCAATAAATTTTGGGGTAGAGGTGTGTGTGAGAAGGGATACAACCCTCAAAAAGCATTAGATGCCGAAATGAGGGCAAGAATTGACTCTTTGGCACTCACTACAACACCAATGATGGCAGCAGATGCCACAAGATTGCCAAGGGGAGTAAAGTTCGAGGTGCGAGCTGGCAAAACCGTTCTTACTAATGGTTCTCCTCGTGAGGCAATCATGCCTTT
>VTLG01001967.1_pt1 | contig 14738 bp, 16 predicted proteins | sample 4694571 | NCBI WGS metagenome assembly VTLG01 (sample SAMN12604809, study PRJNA352737) | marine metagenome | biome: ENVO:00000447; feature: ENVO:00000209|ENVO:00000569|ENVO:01000036; material: ENVO:00002151; isolation source: viral sequences binned using virsorter ...
TTTTAAGGATTGTGGCTGCAACAATAACTGCCACGTTGAAGTCAGCAACAGCTAATAGCTATGTGACTTTAGCTGAAGCAAACACTTATTTTGAAACCGTCCCAGATTCAACTACTTGGGATAATAAAACTGATGATGCTAAAAATCGAGCATTAATATCTGCTACCAGATGGATTGATAGTCTTAATTTTTATGGTGATCGTTGTGATGAGGATCAAGCATTAAAATGGCCTCGAAATAATTATGAAGTTGATGATGTTGAACTTGCTTGTACTGCGATTCCTGCAAGTATTAAATATGCAGAATATGAATTAGCTAGAGCGTTAGCGAATGAAACAGATGCAATAACTGGTAACAAAGGTACTGATGGAACTTATGAACAGGTTGAATTAGGGGACATCAAGGTTAAATACAATACTGATAGTCAGGGTGTTGGAACGATTAATAATGTATTTGACATTTATCCTTGGTTGCAGTCCTATCTTGGTGCTTATTGTCTTGGTGGAAGTGGTAGCTATCAAGTTCGGGTAGTTAGAGGTTAATCATGGCAGGAGCATTAGACACAGCTTTCAAAGCAATTGCTAAACAGGTTGTAGCTGATCTTGGATCGGCTTTAGATACAACAATTACTTATATTTCTAACTCTAAAGGCAGTTATAATATCTCGACTGGAAAACAGTTGATTTCTAAAACAAGTTATTCAGACATTAAAGTTCCAGTTGAATTTATTCAGGCGATAGGCGATTCTAATAGAGAAGTTCGAGAGGCGAAATTATATATTACTCCTGACCTGATAGGAGATAATCAGCCTACAATGCAAGACGAAATAACATTAACTTATGCAGGTTCTAGCAGGATTTCACAGATCATAGACATTAGAACCTATCAAGGTTCTCAAACCTATTTATTTGTAATTAGGGTTGTGTTCTAATGGGAAAAGGCACTAAAAAGGATAAAAGTTATGTCAACATGAAAGCTGACATGATTAGGCAAGTAACGAATGATTTGAATGAATTCGTAAGAGAGATTCATTTGGATTTATCTAAAGACCCAGGTCCAACACCTGTTTTAACAGGATTCATGGCTTCTCATTGGAAAGCAGGTACAAGACCCATTAGAACAACTGATACTAAGGTTGGAACGAAATGGGATATGGAAACAACGAAAGTAGGTGATCGAATTGTTTTAAAGAGTGGTTCGCCTATTATCGACCCTGTTTATTTTATTAAAGAGAGATTTACACTTGATCAAAAAATCTATATTGGAAATACAGCAGAATATACGTCTTTTGCTTTAGGGCCACCAGGAGAACCTACTTTTGGTTCAAGAAGAAATGGTATTCCCACTTATATTCAAGGAAAATTAAAAGCAAAAGTAAGTAAAATTTTTACAGATAAAAAACCTAAAATTAATGTTGCTTCAGGCCAATCAACTGCTGCTTTTGGTCGAGAAGGATACACAGTTGATTACTCTAAATTATGACTCTTGTAAACGCTAGAGCTGCTATTGAACAGGCAGTTACAGATGCAGTAAAGGATGCAGATCCTACTGTAAAGCTGTTTTATGACAATACAGTTTTTAAAACACCTGGAAAATCAGTCAAATTTGTAGCAATGTCATTAGATTTTGTTACTCCTTCTCTTCAAAATCAAGGTGCTTCTTCTGATTACTATGAAGGAGTTTTCCAATGTAATTTTTACGTTCCAAGAGATGTTGGAAGTTCAGTTTTTTCAGCACTGAGCGAAGCAATTATAGATGGATTAACTTCTGTAAATGCTTCAGGTTATGTAGATAAATTTAGTTGTAAACCTAGAACAACGGACATCGTTGGCCCCTCAGTCAATCCATCAGCTACATCTTCACATTTTGCGGGTTTAATATCTTGCCAGTTTTCTGCTAACTCTTAGGCTATTATGTAAGCAGTTACAAATTGGCATGGCTAGAGCTATTGATCTCCTCCGTAAGAACTTTGGAGTTGGGCAACTTTACAAACACGATCTTAAGAAGGGAGATGAAGTCCTTTTTACTATTTATTGGCATCCATTAACGATTGCAGAAAGAGAAGTAATTCAAGGAAAAGGAAGCAGTCAAACGGATGATGGTAACGAGTTCGCCTTGAACTTGATGATTGAAAAGGCGTTAGATGAGAACGAGAAAAGACTTTTTCAGGATGGAGATAAGCCAGCTTTAAGAAGAGAAATTGAAGCCAGCATTCTTCAAGAGATTCAGTTGGCGATGCTTACATCTGGAACAGAGACGGAGGTAGAAGACGCTAAAGCAGCATTGAAAAGCTGACGGCACTAAATACTTCTTATATTCGTTAGCAAAGGAGTTAGGGATGACGGTTAGGCAGTTATCGTCTGAATTAACATGGGAAGAATTAATAGGTTGGTCAGCATATTTTTCTATCAAAAATGAAGAGTATGAGAAAGAAAAAGATAATAGAGCAACCAAAATGCAATAAGAAGGGTAAAATAACTAAATAAGGTTTCTTCTAGTAAGTAGTGGCTAATTATAATGTTGATCTTTTAATTAAAGTAGCGAAGGAAAAAGCAACTTCTGATTTAGATAAATTAGGTGGTCAGTTAGATGAGTTAAGAAAAAAAGGAGAAGTTGCTTTTCGGTTTGGAAAACTTCAAGGCATTAAACGGGCTGAGTCTGCTCTTAATCAAGTAAAAAATGCACTTGTAAGGGGTATAGGTGTTGGAGGGCTTTCAATAGTAGGTCAACTTAATACTCAATTTCAAAACCTTTCAGGGGTAACAGGAAACGTAGCAAAAGGACTTGGCTCTGCTTTTACAGAGGCAGTAAGGAATATTTCTGGGCTAGGTACAGGTTTAGTTTTTGCTGGAGAAAAAGTTGCTGATATTGGCACAGCATTTGCTCATTTACCTCCTGAGATTCAAGGTGTAGTAGCTGGTATTGCAGTTCTTTTCCCTCAACTTTTCAAGTTAGAAAGAGCAGCCGCAAACAATGTTAACAAGCTTTTAAAAATACCAAAAGCTTTTAATTTAATAGAAAAAGAGGCTCAGAAAGCTAACGGCTCGTTAATCAATGGAATGACGGGTGTTCAGGCAGCAATTCATCAAGCTACTGAAGCACAAAGGAAATTCGATCAAGCATTAAAAGGTGCAGCATTAAAAGATTTAAACAAAATAACCAGAGAAGCAAAAAACACCTTAGAAGGTTACTGGTCTATGACTGGTAAAGCCGAAAAGGCAGCAGAGAACTACGTTAAAGCTTTAAAAGCACAGAAAAAAGAACAACAAGAAATTAACAAGTTAGTAAAGAAAGCACAAGAAAAAATGCCTCTTAGTAAAGAGGAGCAAAAAGAAGCTGCTGTTGCCTTGGCGGCTCAAAAAGAACTTGCTTTAGCTAAAAGGGCTGATGAACAAAAGCAATTAGACCATGAAAGGAGGATGCGTAAATTTGAAAGGGAAAAGATAAAGGCTGCAAAACAAAAGAAGGCCATAGAAGACCAAGCAAGGAAGAACGAAAGATTAAGAGAAGGATTAATGCTTGGAGTTGGTTTTCCTTTGCTATTTGGAGGAGGGCCAGGAGCCATTATTGGAGGAGGACTTGGTGCGGTAGCTCAGTCTAAGATGGGTGAAGGTAAAGGATTTGGAGCGCAGATAGCGTTAAGTGCGGTAGGAGGTCAAATAGACAGATTGGTTTCGACCATTGTTAAAGGAGCGATGGAGACATCTCAGGCTCTTACGACTGTAGATGGTGCAATGGAACTAATGGAACGGCGTTCGCTCTTTAGTTCTAAAGCAGTAAGAGAGCAAGCAAAAGCATTGCAGAAGCAGGGTAAGAATACGGAATTAGCAACGTTACTTACAGAAGAATATACAAAGATACTTGGTTCTGATGGCATAAAACAAATGCAAGACTTAGCAGAAGAAACAGAAGAAGCACAAAAGCAATGGGGCATATTAAGGACACAATTAGAATTATTATTGACAGGGCCGTTAACCGATATTATGAATTGGGTAAATGTTTTCTTAAACAGAGAGGTTGCGAAGAATCTAATAGGCAGTAGATACATGGAACTTCTTAAATCAGGTGACAAAGAAGGAGCTAAATCTCTTAGGAAGGCGATAGACAGAGAAAGAGAAACCACAGTAGGAGGTCTTAGCAAAAGACTATTCATGGGGCCAGAAGTAACTAATTCTGGACTGCTTGATGTTTTAAATGTTCCTACTGAAAAGCTTATAGAGATACTTTCAAGACCAGAATTTGCTCAAAAGACATCTTCTGCTGTCATTCCTGACACGTTAAGTGATAAAGGAAAGCAACCTAAACTTACAGAAACAGAAAAAATACAAGCTGAAAGAGAGAGATTAGAGATGGTATTTCAGTATGGAGAAAAAGAAGCAGCTATCAGAACTAAAATAAAGAAAATACACGGTGATATAAATAGCGAAAAAGCATTAGCTCTTCGTAAGGATCTGGAAGCGATTGATCATTTGAAAAGTATACAGGAGTTATATAAAGGAATAGGACAGACAATTAAAGATGGACTTGTTGAAGGTATTAATGCAGCGATAGATGGAACGAAGACATTAGGAGAAATTGCTTCAAGTGTATTGAGAAACATCAGTAACCAGTTAATTAGTTACGGAGTTAATGCTGGCTTAAGTAATATACCTGGGCTTGAGAAAATATTTGGTATGGCAAAAGGAGGCCCAGTGTCAGGGGGAACTCCTTATGTTGTTGGAGAAAAAGGCCCAGAATTATTTGTTCCAGGTTCTAGCGGTAACATCGTTCCAAATCATGCACTGGGAGGATCATCAAATGTGGTAGTCAATGTTGATGCAACTGGGTCGTCTGTTGCAGGAGATGCAGGGCAAGCTGAACAACTTGGAGGTATATTGGCAGCAGCAGTTCAGGCTGAAATTGTTAATCAACAACGACCTGGAGGACTCTTAGCAGGTACACGCTAATGGCAACATTTCCTTCGATTACTCCAAAATACGGAGCATCTTCAAGCAGTACGCCAAATCTCCAACGAATCCAGATGGGAGATGGTTATACACAAGTTTTACGTTTTGGACTTAATCAAAATCCAAAAGAGTGGAGATTAAGATGGGAAGTCTCTGAAACAGATGCAGATACGATTGAAAATTTTTTGAATGCTAGAGCAGAAGATGGTGCAACTTTTGATTGGACTCCATTAGATTCTTCTACTGCATATAAATGGCGTTGTTTTTCTTGGAATAAAGCAATCCCTTATTTAAATCGAGCGCAAATAAATGCGACATTTACTCAATTTTTTGAACCATAATGGCTGTTTCAGCGTGGGCAGCTTCAACTGCTTATTCTATTGGTGACATAAGAAGAGCTGTTACAGCTCAAGTTACAGGCTTATTTTTTAAATGTACAACAGCAGGAACTAGTGGGTCGAGTGAACCTAACTGGGGAACAGATATTGGCTCAACTGTTACTGATAATAGTTGTGTTTGGACAGCTATAAGTAGTGCTTATGAAGAATTAGCAACTTTAGCTCCAAGTGCAATTATTGAATTATTTGAGCTTCGTTTAAATTCCACTTTACATGGAAGTTCCGATATTTACCGATGGCATAACGGGGTTAATGCTGCTGTAGATGGAGATATTACGTGGGCAGGGAATAATTACACAAGACAACCTATTGAGGCTTCAGGCTTTGAATACAAGGCAGGAGAAGGAACTCTTCCTCGTCCTACTTTGACAGTTGGCAATGCAAAACAAATGTCTTCAGGTACTTATGTATCTGTTGCTGAAATAACGGCACTACTTTTACTTGTTAACGAAACCACGGTAGGAAATGATTTAGGAGGTGCTGAAGTTCGCAGAATAAGAACATTGAAAAAATTTCTAGATGGAGAGTCGGCTGCTGATCCTTATGCTCAATTTCCTGTTGAACTTTGGTATGTAGATAGAAAAGCATCAGAAGATCAAATGCAAGTGTCTTTTGAGTTGGCTTCCAAATTTGATTTACCAGGGACAACTATTCCGAAAAGACAAGTTGTTGCTTCCGTTTGCCAATGGGCTTATCGTTCTTCTGAATGTAGCTATACAGGGACAGATTATTTCGATATAAATGACAATTCAGTTAGTGGGGCTGCAAATGATGTTTGTGGAAAGAGGTTAACCTCTTGTAAGAAACGATTTAGCGATACTTTGCCGTTTGGTGGATTTCCTGGTGCAGGTCAAATCAAATGAAGCTAAACGAAAAGATAAAGGAAGAGGCTTTAGCTCACGCAAAAAAAGATTCTCCAAGGGAAAGTGTTGGCTTAGTTCATATTGTCAAAGGTCGTCAAAGATATTTTCCTTGTAAGAACTTAGCTGAAACTCCTGATGAACATTTTGTTTTAGATCCTATTGATTATGCAAAATGTGAAGATAAAGGTGAAATAGTTTGCGTTATTCATTCGCATCCTATTACTAATCATCATCCTAGCCCTGCTGATTTAGTTGCTTGCGAAAAGTCTGGGTTACCGTGGTTCGTTGTTAATCCTCATACTGAGAATTGGGGATATTGTGAACCAAATGGATATGAACTACCTTTTGTCGGTAGACCATTTTTTCACGGTGTAATTGATTGTTATACGTTATGGCAAGATTTTTATCAGAAAGAATTAGGTATCAAGATGGGTGATTATCACAGGAGAGATAAGTGGTGGGAAAAAGGTGAAAATATGTATTTAGATAATTTTAAAAAAGAAGGAATGCGTGAGATTGAGATGGATTCAATAAGGTACGGTGATATTTTATTAATGAAACTTGATTCAGTTGTTCCTAATCATGCAGCAATTTATTTAGACGACATGATTATTCTTCATCACGTTCAAGGAAGACTTTCTTCTCGTGATGTCTATGGCGGCTATTATCAGAAAGTGACTGAACTATGTTTAAGGCATGAAAGTTGTTAAGGTTTACGGAGCGTTAAAAGAGCGATTAGGTCAGGGAACTTTCGAGTTCAATGTAGAAACCCCTGCTCAAGCTATTAGAGCCTTATGCGCTAATTTCATAGGACTCGAAAAATGGTTTATTGATAATGATCAGAATGGAATAGCTTATAAAGTTCTAGTCGGCAAGTCAGAAATCAGGCAAGAAAACATTGAAGAACTGACCTATCCGTGGAGTGAAAAGGAAGTCTTCAAAATAACGCCTGTTCTTACTGGTGCGGGAAGAGGGTTCGGATCATTTTTAATGGGTGCAGGATTGGTGGCATTATCTTTTGCAACAGGAGGTTTAGGTTTAGGGGCATCTATGACTTGGGGATCTTTGACAGGAGCAGCAGGCGCAACAGCCGCAGGTTTTGCTGCTAAATCCTTTTTCTACATAGGAGCTGGATTAATGTTAGGTGGTATTTCAACAATGCTTTCTCCTCAACCTGGTCTTCCGAAAGATGCTAATAAAAATGAAAATTTTGGTTTTGGAGGTGTTACAAATACCATTAATCAAGGCGTTCCAGTGCCTATTTGTTATGGTCGTCTATATGTAGGCAGTTCGGCTATTTCAGTCGGGCTAGATACTGATCAGGTGGTTTGACATGGTTTTAATTAGAGGAGCTGGTGGCGGAGGAAAAGGAGGGAATAACAGAACACCAACTGAAGCTGATGATTCGCTTCAGTCTATTCAACATGCAAAAGTATTAGACCTAATAGCTGAAGGTCCGATACAAGGTTTAGATAATCAATCTTATCCATTGAATAGTATTTTTCTAGATGGGACTCCTATTCAAAATGCAGCAGGTGAAGATCGTTTTGACTCAGGTTCTTATTCCGTTATTTACGATAGATTAGGAACTCAAAATCAAAGTTATATCTCTGATCTTGAAGGAACTTCTGTTGAGCAAGGTGTTGGTGCAAGTATCACAAAAACTAATCCACCAGCAACCGCAACACAACAGATAGGAGATTCAACAAATAGCACAAGTATTGATAAAATAAGAGTCACAATATCTTTTTCAGCGTTACAAAAATTTGAGGATGATGGAGATATTGTTGAAAATAGCGTTGATTTAAAAATTCAAATTGCTTATAACGGTGCAAGTTTTCAAGATATAAAAACTGATACAGTTACAGGAAAGTCAAGTGCATCATATAAAAGAGATTATTTAATTACTCCAACGCCTTGGAATGGTCAAAGTGGTGGTTCAAGTAATTGGCCTATTCAAATTAAAGTTGTCAGAATTTCAGATGATGCGACTAATAAAAATGTAAGTTCATTTTCTTGGGCAAGTTACACAAAAATATCTGATGAAAAACTGTCATATCCGAACTCTGCGTTGATGTATCTGCGTTTTGATGCATCTTCGTTTAATTCTATTCCACAGCGAAAATATTTAATAAGGGGGTTAAAGATCAATATTCCTCATAATGGTTCTGTTGATACTACAACTCATATTGGAAGAGTAACTTATTCAGGTTTATTTAATGGGACAGTTAATAATCTTCAATGGACAAATGATCCTGCTTGGTGTTTATGGGATCTTTTGACTAACACAAGATATGGCTGCTCGATTCCTGCAAGTAGTTTAGATGCGTTTGATTTTTATAAAATTAGTCAATATTGCAATGAACTTGTTTCTAATGGAAGAGGAGGAGTAGAACCAAGATTTTCATGCAATATGTTAATTAATTCAAAAGCAGAAGTTTATAACGCAATTCAATCAATGGCGGCAATCTTTAGAGGCATGAGCTTTTATAGTGCTGGTTCGTTAGTTGCGTTATGTGATAAGCCTCGTGATTCTCAATATGTTCTTGGACCTAGCAATGTTGTTGATGGTGTCTTCCAGTACCAAGGAAGTTCACAAAAGAGTAGGCATACAGTTGTATCAGTTGGATATCAAGATTACGACGGACTTGGGGATTCAAAAATTGAATATGTAGAAGATGCTAGTGCTATTGCGAAATATGGAATTATTCCAACTCAAATACAAGCTTTAGGTTGTTATTCACAGGGTCAAGCAAGACGATTAGGTAAATGGATGTTGTTGAGCGAACAAAATTTAACTCAAACAGTTTCATTCGCTGTTGATATTTCTTCAGGAATTATTTTAAGACCAGGAATGGTCATAGATATTGCCGATCCAATAAAAGCAGGTAGAAGAAGATTTGGTCGTATTAGTTCAGCAACAACAACTGCCATCACAGTTGATTCTGATACTGATTTAAGTAGTGTTGATATGTCAGAATCTCCAACTGTTTCAGTTTTATTACCGACGGGATTAGTAGAGACAAAAACAATTACAGGTATAAGTAATACGACAATTAGCATTTCAGGAAGCTTTAGTGAAGCTCCTAACGCTGGTCAAGTTTGGTTAATTCAAACAAGTGGGATGCAATCCCAACAATTCAATGTTGTAGCAGTTACAGAATCAGGGGAAGGCATTTATTCGGTTACAGCCCTTGAATACAATTCAACTATTTATGATGCTGTCGAGAATGATTTAAAAGTTGAACATAGAGATATTTCAGATTTAAATGATGCACCTGGGACTGTTTCTGGTTTAGATGGTGAACAATATTTATATCAAAGAGGCCAAGGTGTTTTTGTTGGTTTTGGTGTTTCATGGACAGCTCCAATAACAGGCGGACCTCCTACTAATTACACAGTTGCTTATAGAATGTCTTTTGACGGAACGGCATTTAATAATTGGCAAACTTTAATTACTCAAAGTCCATCGGTTAATATTGAAAATCTTGCAGCAGGTACTTTACAAGTAAAAGTTCAAGCCCTTAATTTTACAGGGAAAGGTAGTGCTGTTGTTTCCAAAGAATTTACGTTAACAGGAAAAGAAGATCCCCCTGGTGATGTTCAAAATTTAACCTTTGAATCAATCAATCAAAACTCAGGAAGATTGAGATGGGATCAATCAGTTGATCTTGATGTAAAGGTAGGTGGAAAGATCTTTATTAGGCATTCTTCTGCAACTGATGGAAGTGGTACGTGGAGTAATTCAAGTAACCTTATTGAAGCTAAAGCAGGGAACGCAACAGAAGCAGTTATTCCAAAGCTTGAAGGTGAGGTTCTTGTAAAATTTGCCGATTCATCTGGTATTACAAGTACAAATGAAGCTAGTGTCATTATCTCTTTAGCAGAAAAGAATCAAAGATTAATTGTTCAAAATCAACGAGAAGATAATCTTAGTCCAACACCATTTGCAGGGACCAAAACTAATACTGAATATGATTCTTCTTCAAATGTTTTACAACTTACTTCGTCAGGAGGCAATGTAAATAGTAGTGGTTCTTATGCTTTTGCGGCTGTTCTTGATTTAGAACACACTTATGCTCTTGATATATCTCGTTATTTCGTTACAAGAGGTAATTATTTAAATGATTTAATGGATAACTGGCCTGATGTTGATGCTCGTACCGATTGGGATGGAGTTACAGCAGACAAGGTAAATGCTGCTTTTGAACTTAGATCAACGACTGACAATCCTAGTAGCTCGCCAACTTGGGGCAATTGGATGCCTTGTGCAAACGGTACTTTTAATGGAAGAGGATTTCAATTCAGAGCTAATTTAACAAGTAGTTCAACTGATCAAAATATTCTTGTTGATCAACTTGGTTATATAGCTTCTTTAGATCAGCGAACAGAACAAAGTGCTGGACTTGTAGCTAGTGGAACGTCTGGATCGGGCAAATCTTTGACTTTTGACAAAGCGTTTTTCACAGGAACATCTTCTTTGCTAGGGGCAAATTCACGTTTGCCGAGTATTGGAATTGTTGCTCAAAACATGGCTAGCGGAGATTATTACAATGTTACTTCTGTCTCTGCTACTGGTTTCACAGTAATATTTAAAAACTCTTCTAATAATCCTATTGATAGAAGTTTCTACTGGACTGCTGTAGGATTTGGTCGTAGGGCTTAAACTATAGAAAAAAGTAAAGACAATGAGTCCCGTTCACGATTATACAATTTCAAACGCCTCTGGAAGTGCAGTAAGAAATGACCTTCAAGATGCGTTAAGAGCTTTAAATTCAGCAAATAGCAATGGTTCAGCACCTACTGCACAACTCACGGCTTTTTCTCCGTGGGGGGATACAAGTAATAATATTTTCAAAAGGAGGAACCAAGGAAATGACGATTGGATTTCTTTAAGGAAAGCTGATGGCACAGTTTTAATCCCTGATGGTTCGGCTGCTAGTCCGAGTATTCAACCGTCTGACGATGGAAACACAGGTTTATATAGTCCAGGGGCAGATCAGATTGGTGTTAGTTGTGGAGGTTCTTTACGTTTAACGATTTCAGGTTCAGCAATAACAACAACAGAACCGATTGGATTACCTGATGCAGATGCAAGTCTTCCAGCTCTTGTTTTCTCTGACGATACAGATACAGGAATCTATAGCTCAACAGCAAATCAGTTAGACATCTCAACAGGTGGAACAAGAAGATTATCTCTTAGTAGTTCGGCTCTCAGTGTTGTTCCTGATTTGGTTTTAGAAAACCAAGCTGATGTTCGCTTTAGTGAGGCCAGCGGGAACGGATCTAATTATGTTGCAATTCAAGCTCCTAGCAGCCTTTCTGGAAATATAACTTTGACGCTTCCCAATAATGACGGAGGAGCAAATGAAGTCTTGAAAAGCGATGGTTCGGGAAATTTATCTTGGACAGATACAGTTGCAAATGCAACTTCAGCAACTTCTGCTACTTCTGCTACTTCAGCTACAACCGCAACAACGGCGACTAATGCGGGAGTTGTCAGAACGTCATCAGGAGTAAACGAAAGTACTGCTGCACAAGTTTTCGGGGGGCGTTGTAAAGCTTGGGCAAATATTATTGGTGATGCAAGCACACCTTCTATTAGAGATGATTTCAATGTTGATGATTTAACTGATATTTCCTATGCAGTAATCCAGATAAATTTTACAAACAATTTCGCTAATAATGATTATTGTTTCACGGCAGGGGCAAAATCAAGTGCTGGATCAGGTGGTGGAGGTAGAGTTATTTGCGGTTTTGATGAGCCTGCCGTTAATTATTTTAGATTTCAGATGAGAAACCTAGGCAATTCGGATGAACACGTTAATTATGCTTGTTTAGCCTTTTTTGGCGATTAAACTATTTCTATTATGGCTGACACCAACAAACGAATTGTTTACACCGAAGATGATGGGAGTATCCGTATCATCATCCCTTCTCCGAACACAAGTTTAACAATCGAAGAAATACAAGCGAAACGTGTGCCGACTGGTAAAACATCATATATCGTAGATACATCAATTTTCCCTGCCGAAAGACACTTTAGGGACGCTTGGACTTACACACCTGATTAATTATGGGATTTAGTATCGACATGGCGAAAGCCAGAGAAATTCATAAACAAAGGATTAGGCAAGCAAGAATAGAGAAGTTTGCCGAGCTTGATATTGAATTTCAAAAGGCACAAGAAACAAGTGCCGACACTTCAACTATTGTTGCTAAAAAACAAGCATTAAGAGATGCTCCAGCCGATTCAGCTATTGCGGCTGCTTCTGATACAGATGCTTTAAAAGCGCAATGGAATACAGCTATTCTAGGGTCAAGCCCTTATAGTTAGATCATGGCTATTGCACCTGGAACGTATGACATGACGATCCAACGGAGATCGGATCATAGTGTCTCTGTTACCTTGAAAGATTCGAATAATGCTGCTGTAAATATTACAGGCTATACGCTGGCATCTCAAGTTTGGAATACTGAAAGGACAACCAAAGCAGCAGATGTAACTTGTACTGTTACAAGTGCTTCAGGAGGTACTTTTGATTGGAAATTAACAGATACTCAAACAGCATTACTTACTCTTGATGAATACAAGTACGATGTATTGCTAACAAATCCAGCAGGGCTGAAAGAATATTGGTTAGAGGGTACTATTTATATGGATCAAGGATACACCGCATGACTTCTGTAAATATCACAACTAATAAAAACACTGTAACTGTTGACGAAAGTAATAGTTCAGTCATAACAGTATCGACGAAGGGACCACAAGGTAACGCAGGATTTTCTATAACAGATGATAATAAGGTGAATAAGTCTATAATTTATTATGATAGTGCTGCTGGAACTTATAAGGCTGACAGCACATGGACAACAAACACACTCACTGATGGAGGCAACTTCTAGTGGCTAACACAATAAGGATCAAAAGAAGCACTGGAAGTTCAGCTCCTACCAGTCTTGAAAATGCAGAATTAGCGTATGCAGAAGGCACCAATATTCTGTACTACGGAACGGGAACAGGTGGGGCAGGAGGCTCCGCTACATCTATTGAAGCGATAGGTGGAGATGGTTATTATTCAACATTATCTACTGCTCAAACTGTTTCAGGAAACAAAACTTTTACAGGAACAATAGATTTAAGTGGAGCGACTGTTCAAACTTTTACTTGTGCCCAGAATTTAGTTGTAAGTGGAAATTTAACGGTTTCAGGAACGACTACAACTGTTAACTCTACAACCACAACGATTGCTGATAAAAACTTAGAACTTGCAAAGGGTGCAGCAAATGATGCAGCAGCAGATGGCGGTGGTATAACGATTGATTCAGGAGACGGAGATAAGACTTGGAATTGGGTTGACTCAACAGATGCTTGGACATCTTCTGAGCATATCAATATTGCATCTAGTAAGGCTTACTACATCAATGGAACTTCAGTTCTAAACAGCACGACGCTTGGTTCTAACATCGTCAGTTCTAGTCTTACTGGATTAGGAACGATTGGAACTGGTGTTTGGGCTGCTACGGATGTAGCTGTTGCTCATGGTGGAACGGGAGCAAGTACAGCCGCTAATGCCAGAACAAATTTAGGACTTGTTATTGGAACAAACGTCCAAGCTTACGATGCAGAGCTGGCAGCAATAGCAGGGTTAACAAGTGCAGCTAATAAACTTCCTTATTTCACTGGATCAGGTGCGGCGGCGGTTGCTGATTTCACTGCTTTTGGTCGGTCAATAGTTGATGACGCTGATGCAGCAGCAGCACGAACCACACTTGGACTTGTTATCGGAACAAATGTTCAAGCTTATGACGCACAATTAGCAGATGTAGCAGGGTTGGCTGTTACAGATGGAGGTTTTATCGTAGGAGATGGTTCTAACTTTGTACTTGAATCAGGAGCTACAGCAAGGACAAGTTTAGGACTTGGTTCAATGGCAACTCAAGCTCATACAGCAGTTAATATTGATGGAGGAACGATTGACGGTATCACCATTGATGGAGGTACATACTAAACACAATTAGATAGGAGGTACTTCCAATGGCTAACACAATCAAGTTAAAGAGAGGCAGTGGTAGCGATCCAGGTGCTTCCGATCTTTCAGTAGGAGAATTAGCGATAAGAACGGATGAGGGAAAAATATTTACGAAAAAGGATGATGGATCGGTTGCCGAAATAAGTGGTGGAAGTGGTGGAGTTTCAGATGGAGACAAGGGAGATATTACGGTTTCAAGTAGTGGAGCGACTTGGACTATTGATAACAATGCAATTACTCAGGCAAAAATAGCCGATGACGCAGTAGGAACAGATCAAATTGCCACAAGTTCAATAGTCACAAATCGCCTTAATGATGATGCGGTCACTTATGCCAAAATTCAAAATATATCGACATCTAATAGGTTCTTAGGTAGGAACGACGGAGCAGGAGCAGGAGTTGTCCAAGAATTGCTGCCGTCTGATGTCTTGACAATGATCAACGTGGAAGCTGGGGCAACCGCAGATCAAACAGCAGCCGAAATTCTTACTGCGATTA